>SDBT01015686.1_pt1 | contig 12033 bp, 9 predicted proteins | sample 2277101 | NCBI WGS metagenome assembly SDBT01 (sample SAMN10404973, study PRJNA504765) | marine sediment metagenome | isolation source: marine sediment core GS10_PC15, 103 cmbsf | place: Arctic Ocean: Southern Knipovich Ridge | collected 2010
CACCCCATCTCACGACTCTTGCGCAAATTCCCATGAATTATTACCTTTGCTTTCCCGAAAGGGATAAGGGGTGTTAGCTCAGTTGGTTCAGAGCGCATGCTTGACAGGCATGAGGTCACTGGTTCGATTCCAGTACATCCCACACTGACAATGAAATAGTTGCGTTTAATTCGAATGAAACTACCTTTTGTTTTTACAAATAATTTGCATAACAATTGGTTTTAAATCGGGTTTTGGGGAGAATTTTTACAGTATTATTTGAGGTCCAAGGTTTTCTCTGTACCATCGTGTCGGTTAGGTCCGTATCCTCAAACTTATAATACCGCATTTAAACAGTACCACCAAACAATAAAGCACTAATGTAGTGCAGTATGGTTGCGGTTCAACAGAATAAAACGATACCACCCAGAATATTAATCTCGTTGAGTTCAAAGTTAATGTCTTTTGGATGTCATTGATTGTGAAGATGATAAACCGGTAATTCCAACCGACATTAATCTTCTCTGTACTGTAGCTGAAATCATTTGTATGAATTACTTCCCTGACTTGGTCTAGAAACTCCGATTCTTTCATTTGTAGATAATAATTTACACATATTGTTATAGAGTCAACATACTATGTTGCATTCAACCATGATCTGTGAGTATATTTCAAAATATACTGCTAACCTTAACTTCTCATTGGATTATCCGTATAATACGTTATTTTTATGTTTACAGCCATTGGTAGTAGAATGATATGTTAGCAACGTATTGCACGAAGCACTGATGAGTACGTCGGATTAGGGGAAGGCCAAATAATGATTCATGATATCACGGTTTCTTTACACTAAATATAAACGTTAAAAGGAGTTATCTGATGAATTTCAATCTTGATGTATTAAAAATAGATCCCGTTCAGGAATTAGATAAACTTTCAGAGTTTATTGTGGATCAAGTGAATGCTGTTTTTCGTAAAAAAGGAGTGGTAGTTGGATTGAGCGGCGGTATCGATTCTGCCTGCATAGCAGCTGTTGCAGTTCATGCAATAGGAAAGGAAAAAGTAATAGGACTTGTCCTTCCTGAATCAGAGTCTAATCCAATTAGCAGTGAATATGCAATAAAACATGCTCAGGCGTTAGGAATAGAACATCGCCAAATCGATATCACTTCCACTGTAGATAGTATTGTTAAGTATAAGTGGCGAGATGAATTTCTCCAAAAATTGATTCCCGAATATAAGCCTGGATATAAATATAATATAATCCTTCCTACAGATCTTCTGGAGCGAGCTAGCTTCAGCTTTTATCGTATTCAGGTTCAAATGCCAGATGGCGAGTTAAAGAGTAAACGGTTGAATCTGGATGAATTTCTCACCATAACATCATTTGCAAATATTAAAATCAGGGCTCGAATGTTGCATCTTTATGCAGAAGCAGAAAGACGTAATCTTCTTGTTGCCGGAACTACCAACCGCACTGAATTCATATTGGGAGATTTCTGCAAATATGGTGATGGTGGCACTGATATTGAACCATTTACCCACCTATACAAAAATCAAATATACCAGCTTTCCGACCATCTCGAAGTAATTCCGGAAATTATTGATCGTCAACCCAGTCCTGATACATTTAGTCTTCCTGTAAGCGATCAGGAGTTTTTTTTCAGGATAGCATTTGATAAGCTGGATTATCTCCTTTATGCATGGGAGCATGAAGTTCCCACAAATGAGGCAGCTAAAGTATTGGATCTTTCTGAAGATGCAGTTGGAAGAGCATATAATGATTTTGCTTCAAAATATCGTGCTACTGCTCATTTACGAGAACTTCCACATACATTGAAATAATAATGTTGCTAACAAACAATTCAACTCGGACTGGCTAAAGGCGCTTCCGCGCTTTCAGCCATCCGGTTATTTGAAACGTTCGGCAATAAACAAATGAATAATCATCGTCCAAAAGAAACTGTTCAGAAAATATTAATATCAACGACAAACAGGTTTTTTGGTGAATACGAGATTGATGGACTTCTTGTTGATCAATCTTATCCATCTGATGTACAAGAATTGAGTAAAATAACCAATATGCTTCTGCCTCTCGTCTGATGTAATCACAACCATCTGTGAGCAGTAGTTTGAGGTCTCCAGTCCTATGAGCATGGTATTCGAAAATTCCTGTGAAACACTCTAGTGCTTCGTGTATTTCTTCTACAGTTTTTTTCTTTGTTTCCATGTCTATGTTTGTGTTTGATTAATGACAATAAAAAAGGGATGAAGCCTTGAAGCCACAGCCCTTTACAGTAATGGACAACCTTTTTCCTTTTTGATTTAACCCATCACTGTTTCTTCGAGATTTGCAGGGTCCCCAGAGTAGATGTATGTGTGACCCAGTTTGATGACCTCACCAGTACCTGGCATCTCTGACCCGACTAAGCTTTTTGCAAACGTGTCATCAAACGTACAAGGAATTGATGTTTTCCTTTTAGTGATGTAGGGTTTACCAGACTGCTTTGAAATTACAGTTTCAACGCCATCTTGTAGGATCGGGACATTGAATTCCTCATCCCTGGCGTTCATTCGTTTTTCAAAATTTACGATTGTTACCATGATTACAATTTTGGTTTATACTTAAAGGTACGAGGGGTGTTTCCCCTGCCAACAGGTAGGGGGGTGCGGATTGGGGTGGTTATCACTTTAAGACATACAAAGCCAAAAAAATTTTGAAAAAAACCCTGGAGAAGAACCCATACACGTACAGATACAGTAAGTAAGAATCAATATAAATAACGTATACATACGTACATAAACGTATAAATTAGTTTTATTACTGAAAAATAAGTTGTAAACTTGCTTTATGGAAACTCTTACAGCAAAAGAAGAGGAGATAATGCAAGTCCTCTGGGATCTGAAAAAAGCTCTTGTACGGGATATTATGGACAGACTTCCGAATTCAAAACAACCCTATACTACCATATCCTCAATTGTCAGAATATTGGAGAGAAAAGGCTTTGTTAGTCATAAACCGTACGGGAAAACACATGAATACTACCCCTTAATTTCAAAAGTAGAATATAGAAGGGGTACATTCAAAAGATTCCTAAACGAGTACTTTGATAATTCTATTGAAAGCGTTGTATCATTCCTGGTAAAAGAGGAAAAAATCAGCCCTGAAGAAATTGAGGAACTTACCAGGATTATAACCAACAAATCTGAATACTCTAAGCAGAATGAAGATAATTGATTTTATGCAATATGCCTTTGAATCCGCGACCTGCATGGCTGTCATGTTTAGTATTTATTGGTTGTTCATGCGAAAGGAAACGTATTTCCAGTTTAATAGAATATACTTGTTAAGTACAGTAGCCTTATCCTGTCTGATTCCACTGGGAAACTTCAATCCTAATGGCTTTCTAAATGAGACATCTGCAGTATCTATTATCACAAGTTTGGGGAAAGCAATAAGTATACCTGAAGTGACAATAACAGAAAGATCAAGATATGGATTCAACATTTATAATAATTGGCCACAGCTGGTTATTTGGATTTATCTGATTGGAGCTTTATTCCTACTTTTTCGAATTATTATTGGAATTATCAAAATTGATAGGATGAAGAGGACGGGAAAAACAATTTATCATGACAATTATTCCGTCGTATATATCACACAACATTTTGCACCATTTTCATTTTTCAGGACGATATTCATTAATGAGACATTAATTGATCATACCGAAACGAGCCAGATCATCGATCATGAGTATATACATATACGACAGCTCCATACTTATGATAATCTGATAATTGGAATCTTTTTGGTCATATTCTGGTTCAATCCTTTCATGTGGCTAATAAAAAGATCACTGAGAAACACCCATGAGTATCTGGCAGATAATGGCATAAAGAAGTCTAGGATGAATGTCGAAAACTACCAGGCTTTACTAGTAAAACAAATTCAAGGATTATCACCGTTAATTGTGACAAATAATTTTAACTCCATTATTAAAAACAGAATAAAAATGATGTACAAAAGAAAATCCTCCGTTGTAGCAAAATTTAAACCGTTGCTGATAGTACCTTCTATACTCTGTTTGAGCCTCCTATTTGCATTTAATGAAAGACCCGAAGTTATCGTTGCTGAGAATCAAGAGCAAAATTCAGATTCTATAAAACGTCACTTTGTAGTTGATGAGAATTCTGTTCCAATTTCCTATATGGGTGAAAAAATTTATTTTGATGTTGATGAGTTCCCAAAATTTCAAAGTAAAGCATTTGGTACTTTCAGGGAATATATTAAAGAAAATTTGAGATACCCTGAGCAAGCCAAGGAAAACAATATTACAGGTAAGGTCTACGTACAGTTTATTGTTGATTACAATGGCGAAGTGTCACATGCTAGAGTTGTTAGGGGCGTTGATCCCCTATTAGATAAAGAAGCAATCAGAGTAACGAAATCCAGCCCCACCTGGGAACCCGGCAAACATGAAGGTAAAAATGTCAATGTACAATTTACATTTCCCATTAACTTCGTTCAGGATTGATATCAACAGCAGTCCGATTTATCATTTAGCTATAGTACTCTCATTTGGAAGCGAACAACACATTTCTGAAAGTGTTATGCGCATTTTCATGTTCTTGGTTTCAGCCATAAAAAGCCAATTTGATTGATCCGTTGTTTCTGGTGATCACTTAATTGAAGAATTACAGCCTTCCGTCAAATACTCAGTTGAAATTCTGCAATTGATAGAATATTTCAATAACTTTAATATCAGTACTTTTCATGGTATCGTCATTTTATAGTCTTTGTTAAACTCACCTGTCATGAAAAAAAGATTATTAATTATAGCAGTAATCCTAATATCAGGTTTTGAAGTAATCGGGCAAATCCATTTGCCTGTTTTAAAGGATGGTCCGGCGGGACTAAAAATAAAAAATGCTCCGATTCTGAAACATGATTTAAACCATCCCGTGGAGCCTGCCGATTTCCAATGGTATCCTTTACCATCTCCTTCAGCTGAGGAGGTGACCCAAAGCAGTATTGCCTGCGACGGATCAGAGATGGTGATTTTCTATCGGAAACCTCGTCCATCTTTGAATAGCGACGAAGGGCCCGTCAAAAAATGGACAGGTAGTGCTTGGTCCAATTGGGCCCATCTCACCAACCAGTGCCATGAGCCTGATATTGACATTAAAGGTTCTGTGGCAGTAGCTACCTGGAATGACGATAGTGACGATTATGGGTATGGCACCAATGTTAACGGGCCCTGGGTGAGCTTTACGGGCACCTATCTTGTCGATCAGTGGTTTCCAAGGGCCGCTATGGCCATGGGACTTCCCTATATGAGTTTTGCCAGTAGATATACCGACGGACATGCAACCAGCTTTATGATGCTGCATATTAAATGTATTGTAGGTATTGGAGAGCAAATTGAATTAAACGGTGGATGGACAGTTACCAGTACTAGCGTTGGTTTGAGAACAGATATCATAGGTGATGAAAATGCATGGTATTGTGTTTTTTCCCAGCAGCAGTTTTTGTATGTAATGAAAGGGTCAATCGTTAATAGTTCAAAGGAATATTCCGATTTGGGAGACGGATTCAGGATGTATAATCCTGTGTCAAATCCTGAAATAGTATTATATAAAGAAAAGCCTGTTGTTGGCTGGTTTGAAAATGCGAAGAAGGAACTTTACATTGCAGAGTGGAATGGTTCTCAATGGATAATTCTAGGTGCCGGATCTGTGCCGTCGGGCAATTTTTATTCTTTGCGAATGGCTGCATCATCGAACCATTTGTATGTTGCTTATGCCAGAACAGATTCCGACACTGCGATTTCTGTAAACCTTTATGATGGTGAATACTGGTACGAAATGCCACCGGTACAGAATTATTTAAATTCAGGTATAGGTACTGTTGATATTGCTGTACACAATGAAGAACCTGTGGTAGCTTTTACAGAAAACAAACTATTGACAGTGAAAAAATTCACCAGCACTTCCATTACCAATACCGAGAATATAATTAATGATCCTCAGTTTTGGACATGTTATCCAAATCCAACACATGATATAATCACTGTACAGACCAATGAAACAGGGGCTTATTCGATGAAATTATGCACATTGACCGGCCAGGTTATTCATCGGGAAAACTTCGCAGGAAAGTCTCTGAGAGTTGATCTTTCATCTTACAGGAAGGGATTATTTTTCATTACTGTAAAAGATAAAGACCGTGAGGTAACCCGGAGAATAATCAAGCTTTAAGGTCAATTTAAGATCCATTAAATCAATTTGAGACCGATAGCAAATCTTAAATACCTTCCATATAGAAAATCCGGCTCAGAATTCATATTGTTTATCCCATGTCTATAATCAAACTTTATGATAATCTCAAAAACGGCAAGCGGAATTCGCATACCAGCTCCAAAATATACACCCAAAGAGGGTATTAATCCTTTCTTCTGGTCAAACGTGGTTGTAATTATTCTATATTCCTGGTTTGTGCCATGAAATGAAGTCATCGTTCCCTTGCGTTGGGAGCAGATCGAGATATCCACAAATCCACCAGACTCGATGAATACTTTGGCTTTATCACCAGTATTGAATCTTAAACCAAGTGGGACTGAAATGCCATTGAAGATATAGGTCAGATCTGTTAAGTCAAACCCCTGTCCGGAGTATGCATAATATTTAAATTGCCTTACCTGATTAAACTCTAAACCAAGCAATAGGTTAGTCATATTATTCGGGAAAAACGAGTGATATGCTCCGAATCCAAATCCCCACCTGTTTTCGGTGTAATGATCTGCTACTCTTGATTTGTTTTTCAATGAAAAAGTAAATTCGTCCAGAATGTATTTCTAGGATTCTTGTCCGTATGAATTGGCAAAAAGGAATACCAGTGCCATTGAATATAATCCAATTTTGGCAGGTGCCATTTCAATCTTTATTCAGAAGTGGTAATCGTAAGTTACAAAAAGTAATCCTTCAGAATATTATTCCTCTGTAATATTGCAGAATGAATTTGACTTTGAAGGATTTCCAACTAGAACTCGGGCTCGTATTTCATATCAACTGCTTTCCACTGGATCTGACGAATCTTAAAGTTCCTAACTTTTATATGACTGCAATAAGCTTCAAGTCCCACTTTCATATATTTCTGATTATCAATAGGCATTGGGTCCATTGCTTCAAGCAATAATTGACCATTAGCAAAAATGAAACAGTGACCATCAATGCTTCCTGCTATTATGTGATACAATTTACCTGGCTGAAAATCCAGTAAGGGTGTTCCAACCATGAATTTATAATCTGGTGATTTTTCAATGCCTACCTTACCTTTCCACCAGCCTTGCAATCCGGTAACATATGCCAACCCCCTCTGATCAAGACTATCAATCCATTCACCATTCCACATTACATTAATGTCGTGCGTTGATGGCTCTACTGTTGTTGCCTCGAATTCAACAAGTACATTCCCTGGAAAATCCTGGTTTAAAATTACCATACCAGGATGGTTGCCAGGATTCTTTCCATGTAGCCATCCATCTTCAAGCCACCATTCACTGTGGTGAACTGTCCAGTCCTGCTCTAAGGATACAGCCGTAATTTCTTCATCAAATAATACCGGACAAGAGGAAAGTATAATTTCCTTTTTCATTAATTCAAGTACTTCCATTCTCATGCTTTTTTGAGTGCATGAGCTAAATACAATTGTAATTCCGATCAAGATTAAAAGTTTGCGCATGTTGCATTTCATTTGTTAAAATCCAATTTAAACTTTTTATCGTAACTTATTTACCAAATCCTCATATATATGATTATAACATAAAAAGACTTGAAGGATAATGAATGTATTACAAAGATATTTCGCATTTTTTTTACTTCTAGGTTTAGCTCTAAATGCATTCTCACAATCCAAATCCATAAACAGGAAAATCTCCAGCAACGCTTTATCTGATCCCGATATCATTCTGTACAATGCAAATGTCATAACTATGGATGACCTGGTCCCCCATGCCAAGGCGATTGCTATTGCGGGAAATAAAATTGCAGCTGTTGGTACGGATGCGGAAATTCTAGCTCTGAAAACTGACAGTACTAAATTAATTGACCTTGGAGGAAAAACGGTTACACCAGGACTGATTGAAGCACATGACCATGGTCTGCACCAGGGTTACCAGGAAAATGGAGTAGAGGGATTGAAGCAAGCAACCAAGAGAATGGCGGCTATGGGATACACTACTGTTCACCAGCTTTTTTGCTGGGAAGATTTTGTTGCAGCAGCGCAAGAATTGGCCCAAAATGATGAACTGGCTGTGCGAATGAATTTCTATGTCCCATATAATACGAATTGTAATACGGAAGGAGTGCCGTTGGGTAACCTTCCTTATACCGAGAAAAAGGATACTACTGTTAGGGTTGTTGGTATCAAAATATTTGCTGACGGGGGGACCTGTGGTTTAGGTTCATCCGTGTCCAAACCATACCTGGTAGGTGATCCCAATTATTTTGGCAACCTGTTTAAAACTGAGGCTGAAATGAATTCCATTGTTAAAACCATAATAGATGCTGGTTACCCGATAGCTATGCATGCCATTGGAGATTCAGCTATTAGCGTTGGTCTGAATGCTTTTGAAAATGCTTTTGCCGGACAGGGAAATAAGTTAAGATGCCGGATGGAACATTTGCGGGTAATGCGCGAGGACCTGGCAGATCAAATGGCCAGCATCGGTATTGCCGCATCCATTCAATACACTTGGGCACTTGCACGTCGTGCCTCCTATTAGCAGACCTTATATCACCCTTCAGTATTGGACTGGGTCTATCCCTGGCTCAGAATGGCTGATCGTGGTATCCCCATCGTTGGCGGCAATGATTTTCCATATGCCCAGCGTCTTCAGAGCATGCAAACACTCAGCTATCTGGCAACTCGTAAATCTGCCAGAAGCGATACACTTGCAGCCTGGATGGATAGAGATAAACTCACGGTTGAAGAAGGTCTAAAAGCTATGACAAAAACAAATGCCTGGGTGGTATTTGAAGAAGAGGTAAAAGGGTCCATTGTAGCAGGGAAACTTGCAGATCTTACCGTTTTATCGGAAAATCCTCTTGCCATAGATCCATATGATGTTCGCACGATAAAGATCGAGATGACCATCATGGATGGCAAAATCCGGCACAATCGATTAAACAAACCAGAAAGTGCTATTCATGATGCTGGGACTTTCAGTATTAATATTGATGACAGGGGGCTCTGGGGACCTGAACGTTCACAGGTTGGTTTACAGGTTGATGGCATTGAACAGCTTCACCAGGGGTCAATGCTGGTTTCATATGATACTAACACAATTGCTACAGCTACCTACCTCCAACAGGATTATGCAAGTTTGCCGGAAGGGTTTGTCGATTTCCAGGAACCCGGGATAATTGCCACCGAAGAAGCAACAGTAATTTATGAGGATGTTTCCACCTTCCATCCCAATAGTCTGATCATTGAACAAAAATCTTACATGTGGGACGAGGATCCGCTATTGCTGGTGAACTATTCCTTCAGGAATCAACACGACCACGACATCAGCAATATTTACCTTGGCCAATTCATGTCAATCAACATTACAGGTTCCGGCATTGGATGGACAAGCCACCTGGATGATATGGCCGGATGGGAAGAAAATGACGGATTGGGTTTTGCCTATATGTATGACAATGAGAAGAATACACCTTATATCGGGATATCAATGTTTGATGAAACAGGAAAACATATAAATAATTCATTGACTTTTAACGCAGGTTATCGAATAGACAGAGGTTGGGATGAAAAGGTTTTCTCTGAGGCCATGCGCAGTGGGATCATCGAAACAGAAGCATCATCACCCGTGAGTTATACAATCCTTACGTCATCGGGACCATTTTCAATTGGCGCTGGACAATCAATATCACCTTTCATGGTTGCCTTCCTGGTAGGGCAAAATCTCAGCGATCTTAAGACTGCTGCAAACCAGGCATACCAGCGTTCAAACCTGGTTACTTCAGACCGCAGTATACATAGTCTACATGTAGGGGATGGACCATCTTTAATGAACTATCCGAATCCATTCAAAGGGTCAACTACCATTTCTTTTACTATTCATCAAGCGGAAAATGTCAGGCTTGAAGTGTTCAACTTCCTCGGGCAGAAAGTTATCACATTACTTAACCAGGAAATGCCCAGAGGGGATAACAAAATTGAATTTATTCCACAAGACCTCGAAGCAGGTATTTACATCCTAAGCATTGATACTGAGACATTGCGGGCATCAAGGAAGATTTTATATTTGGAATAAACATTAATATTTCAAATTACCGTCTCCGGCCACCACCACCGCCGGTCCTGGCTCCTCCTGACCGCCCACCGCTTGGGCTGCTTGATCTACTCCTGTTTTGTTGCTGATACTGTTGTGAACGGTTATAGTTTTGTGTCCCCTGGTTCCGGTTCTGATGGGACCTGTCCATTTGTTGCCGCTGATTGCTTTGCTGCTGACCAGCAGAGGGTTGCTGCCTTGTAGAAGGTTGCTGTCTTGTAGAAGGCTGCTGACTGGTGGAAGGTTGCTGCCTGTTTTGTGCCTGTCCCTGCTGGGCTTGCCTGTTCGACTTGTTTTCGTAGTTGCCATTCTGATTGCGCTGGTAAACATTCCCGCTTTTATCAGTGTACATGTTGTTTGGCTGGTTCGAAGGCCGTGCCCTGTTGTTAATATTGTTTGAAGCCTGGGCATTTCTCATGTTGTTTGATTGCCTTACTCCTGAACTGCGGTTGTTATATACATTCCGGTTGGCGTTGCGATGGCCTGCGGCATAACCGGCCCTGTATCCATGGCCATACCCTCGCCTGTACCCATGATGATAGCCATGCCGGTATCCACTGTGATATCCCCGAGGTCCCCAGTATGCTCCCCCGTATGGATGGAATCGCCAGCTGCACCAACCATAACTGAACCCGACTGAAAAGCCCCATCCGGTCCAGGGATTATAATGGACCCCAAATCCCCAGGTCACGGGTCTTGGATAATAGACACTCACGTACCATGGATTATAATAGTATCCTGTACCATAGACAACAACTCCATTGTAGACATAACAATGAGTATAACCAGGCAAATATCCCACATAAACCACTTCGGGGGTGGACTCGTAAATGTATGTATATTTCACATTGTAAACCGGAGATTCAGGTGGCAGGTCATCCACTTCATCCGGCCGTTCAACACATACTTCCCAGGGACCAGCTGGTTTGTCCGACATGAACCAGACAGCATTGTCGACACAGTAATATACACCGTCAATCAACAAAACAGATTTGTCCGTATTCAGGGCATAAGACATATCAGTGCCCTCTATATCTTCAAATTGGGGATCACCATCATATTTTACTTCCACTGTAGCTTCTTTTCGGTCGATGGTGGCAGTTTGAGGAATGGATTGCTCCAATAAAGCTGTCTGGGCTTCCTCGGTTCCGGGAATACTAGCCCTCACTGAAACCATATCAGAATTTTCCGGGATTTTTGCAAAATCTTCAGGAAGCTCATTTGGCTCACGGAATGTCCAGTCACCATCCTGCAATGATTTTGAATAGTACCATCTTCCGGCAAGCAATACATAATGGCTTTGAGAATTTATATCCATAATGATATCACTCTCAGAATTGGCTACATACAAAAGGCTTGTTCCATCAATGGCCTGATAATCAATTTCTCCATCTACCATAATGAGCTCCGCTGGTTTTGTTGCCACAATTAATTCCGGTGCTTCGGTATAAGATTGCGATATGGAATCTACTTCCGGGTCCTCAATAGATTCTTCTGCGAATTTTTCAATTTTCGAAGGGACTTTTTTGGTTTCTTCCCATCCATCCGTGATCTCTGTTGAAGAATACCAGAAAGGACCACCATGGATGTAATATTCATTCTTTTTTGGATCCTTAACAATAAAGAAGGGAGTATTTACTACATATTCTAAACCCGAACTTTCATCCTTACTCAGGATGGGATCACCATCGATCATCATTAATATTGCAGGTGTGTT
>SDBT01015687.1_pt1 | contig 12033 bp, 15 predicted proteins | sample 2277101 | NCBI WGS metagenome assembly SDBT01 (sample SAMN10404973, study PRJNA504765) | marine sediment metagenome | isolation source: marine sediment core GS10_PC15, 103 cmbsf | place: Arctic Ocean: Southern Knipovich Ridge | collected 2010
CCGCCACCGGCGTTAAAGACGTAATGCAGCTCGCTATCTTCGCCGGTGAGTATGTGGATCCGCACCACCTGGCCGACCAGGCCGGCTAGAGCGTTATCCTCGTAGGCAATATCGCCATCGGAACCGCGGCCGGTAGACACTTGCCGCCATGCCCCATCGGAGCCGCGAGATATCTCGATAAACTTATACTCGCCATCGGTCACGCCAACATCGGTAAGCTCGGCGAGAAAACTAAAGCCAGGATTGCCCCGCCGACGCTCGCGATTCTTCGCGGTTATATGGCCACCCTGGCTGGCGTTGATCTGATCCACCAGCTTATTGAGAGCGGCCAGGGAATTAACGCCAGGTCGAAAATGATTAAGCATAATCTAGCTCGCGGTCGGTAGAGAGAGAACGCCGAAGGCCGCCGAGCCGTAGACCTCAATCAGCTTAACAGCCTTGTCTGAGTTATAACTGGCGTTGTAATTGGCCGGCGGACGGCCATCCTCGGCGATGTAATAAATGGTCTGTTTCCACTTGTCGGGATGGCGTGCAAACTGCCAGGATCGATCCCATAACGAACCGCCGTCTGACGAATCGTAATCACAACCCATACAGAGCCAGTGGCCGGCCGGATCGCCCTGGAACGTGTCGCTATTGGTACGCCCCACCAGGGATTTGCTATGCGCAACGGGCGAATCATAACCGCCCTTACTAAAACTCAGCGATTGCGTCGGCAGATAGATATCAACCGTGCCTGGTTGCTTGATCGCCGTAGCCCCGGCATCCTTTTTCCACTCGGAAAATATCTCCGCCCCGGTCTTGTCGGTATTGGTAGCCTCTTGCACCAGCACCGTAGACCCGCGGATCGCCCACTGTTCAAACTGGCCGAGTACGATGTTCGTACGTGAATATGAAAGCGTTGCAACCGCGTTACCGCCTTCGGCCGGAGTCCGGCCGGCAGTTACCTCCAGGGCGATATCGCCGTAGAGATACAGCCCCGGAATATCAGGATGAGCCGAGCCGTATGTAAAGCCGGCGTCGGTGAGAGCATGTTCGGCGTTGGACAATAGATCGTCCTGGCCGAGAGTCCAGGGCATGCCCGAGATAATGAGGAGCTGATTTTTCTCGATCCACCTGCCGCCCGAGAGAGTACCAGTATTACCATCCACAAGTTGAACTTTGATTTCCATTATTCACCTACGGCACAAACACGACGGCCCCGGATTGCGTTTTCTTTTCCATCTTTTCCAGGACCATCGCGGTACGCCTGGAGTATTTCGCGATATCGGCCTGGCGATCCTTCTTACCGGCTCCACCGGCCAGAGCCGCCAGCGACAGCCCGCGGGCCAACGTGGCAAAACTGCTTTGCTTCTTGCCGGCCCTATCCTTCTTGCCGAGATCTCCGAGCGTGATCGCCGGAGATTTGGAATCATCTTTGCCGGCGGCCTTGGCGGCCTGGCTCTTTGCCTCGGTCGCGATCGCCTTGGTTTTCGCGGCCGCCGACTGCCTGGCGTTATCTTCGAGAGCCTTCAAACGCGGAGCGAGCTTGTCGCGGAAAGATGTTTTGATATTCCCGATCGCAACCTGGATATCGCCGGCCAGCTCACGCTCCAGGGCAGACTTGCCCCTGGCCGCGATCGCCGGCAGTTTTTCGACCGTCGCCTGGAATCCATCGAGCAGGCCAGTCCATTCAAAATTGAATCCGTCGCCTTTGAGGAAGCTCCAGAGTCCGGCGAAAAAGTTGCTTACATTGCTCCACATATTTGAGAATATAGTTTTGAGAAAACTCCAGAGATCCGTAAAGACGGCTCGCCAGTTACGGCCGAACCAGGATAGGTATTCGGGAATCGCAACAGTGAGGAAATGCTTAACCGATTCATAGAACTTGACCAGGCCGAGCAACGCACCTTTGAAAACGATCGTAAGAGCATCTCGCCAGTTGGAGAACACCGCCTCGGCGAACGTGAAGCCGATCACGATGCCTTTAACCAGGCTCATAAACATCGATTTAACCCAGGGCAAAACCGTATCGGTTATCACGGCGAATCCGGCCTTGAGCTTTTCAAACAGCCAGCTCGCAACCGGCCACACGGCCACCAGGATATTCTTGATAAACTCGAACGCCTGGCCAAAGAACGATAACGCCGTAGAGATCGCCGCCTGGATCTGAGGCATGTTGTTAGAGACAAAACCGGCGATCGATTCAAAGCCGCTTTGCATCGCCGGCAGGATCGCCGAGAGCAACCGCATACCAACGCCCTTTAGCCCGCCGGTGATCCTGGTAATCGAATCCTGAACACTCTCGGCCATCGCGGCCGTACCGCGATCGTAAGAGATCCCGAGCCGATCAGCTTCGGCCATATTGTCACGCATGGCCGCCCCGCCCTGTTCGAGCATCGTAACCAGGCCAAGGCCCGATTTGCCGAATAGAGCATTGGCGGCCGCGGCCTTTTCGGCCGGAGTTGCTATGCGGGCAAAGCTATCGGAGATCTTCGCCATCTGCTCATCGAGCGGAACCTTTGCCAGCTCTTTCGCGTCCAGGCCGAGAGCCTTGAGCATATCGGCCGTAGGACCGATACCCTTTTGAGCATCGCCGAGCCGCCTGGTGTATCCCTCCAGACCTTTATCGAGCATCTGAGCGGATACGCCGGCCAGCTCGCTGGCATGACGCATCGCGGTCAGCGACTTGGTGGACATTCCGAGCCGATCGGAAAGCTTGCCGGTAGCGTCCAGGCCGCCGGTTATCTTCTTGGCCAGGTAGGTAATTCCAACAGCGGCCGCGATCGCAGCTCCGCCGGCGACGGCTCCGAACTTGGCCAGCTTGATCGCACCCTTGCCGATACCCTTCATAAAGCCGCCCATTGAGCGAGCAGCCCCGGCCATCTTCTTGCGAAAATTGCCGATCCTGGCCTTGAGAGCCACGATGATGTTTTTGACTTCGGCAGCCATAGATCAGCTCAATTTGCGTTTAGCGAGAGCCTCAAGAGCCTCGCGATGTTGTTGTGTGTAATCCCGATCGGGATCCACGCCGCCGGCAGGAGAGCCGGATGCCATTTCAGAGTAAAGGAATCGCCCAGGCTCGAAATCAGCACCGCCCAGGGATGACGCGATCGCCGCGGTAGTCAGAGCCTGCCGGAAATCGGCACGCTCATCGCCCCAGGGATTAATTTCCCAGTAGGCCAGATACCATTGATATTCATCTTCAGTGAGGAAGTGAGACAGGACGGACCAAGGGACGCCGAGCTTAAAAGAAAGCTCTATCTTGAACGCTTCCTCTTGGTCCTTTTTGAGTTTTTTCGTTTGGCTTTCTTGATCGGCGTGGGGTCAATGACATCGCCAAGCTTATTGGCGATTATCATTACCTGCTCAAGACTCAGCGACTCGCTCAGTTGCTCGGCCGACCTGAATACAAGATCGCCATTCGGTTTACAGATCAGCCCGGCGAACACTTCACCCAGGGCCAACAGCATCGCATCGCCGTCGCCGGTTGGCTGTATCGCGTCGAGCCGCTCAATGTCCGCCTTGGTCGGCGAGACGAGCATCACTTCCGTCGCCGAATCGAGCTTGATCCTATGCCGCTTGCGGCTGGATTTGAATTGAGATGGAGTGGTCAGTAGCATAATTCACCTTTTCTGAATTAGAGAGAGAAAGAGAGATCCGCCTGGCCGAGATTAGACCGATGCAGCTGAACCGACAAGCCGGCCAACGGTAAGGCTAAGCGGCCCGGTGATCGCCCCATCCTCGGAGCCGGTAGCCGGCCCGATCTTGGACAGCACGGCCTCATACTCGAACTTATCGCCCGAGCCGGCACCTTGCGGGATTGTGAACTCGTAATAGGCCAACACGCCGAGCAACGCCTGGAGAGCCACATAGGCAGCGTGATCCTCATAGGCAACGGTCATCTCCACGTCGCCCATCTCGGTATCGCCGATAATCAGCGTTGCGGCAGTATCGTCATTCGCCCTGGCCTTTTGAACTTCGGTTTCCTCGGTAGGCAGAAAGATATCGCCCATCAGGGAACCGACCAGGGTAAAAGGCCCGCCCGCGGCAGATCCGTGACCTAACGTAGTTTTCTTTACATTTTCCATAGTGATTAATCTCCAGCGAAACGGTTAAAGGTTTCCAGTCACCGCGTACACTTGCACAACGGCGAATATGTTTTGTGATCCGTCCAGATTCGGCGCGTCCTTTTCCGATACCAGCTCGATATCAGTAATGCCCCCGCCGGCCGCACCATCGCCGGCGTAATCTTTCAGGCAATCGAATACCGCCCCGGCCAGGATCTCGGCGACTGATTGCAACGCGGCAACCGAAGCGATCTCCACGATCGCCCTACGCCAATCGGTACTAACGCCGCTATGGCGGATCCGCTCGCCCTCTTGCGATGTAATGACAAGATGAGGCTTTGCAGCACCCTCGCCGGCCGCCGCCAGATAGATCTGATCTGCGACCAGAGCGGCGACAGGCCCATCGGCCAGCAGCAACGTACGGAGATCTTTCTTTACACCCATCGAGAGCCTCGAATCGGATCGGAAAAATGGAAGTCTAAGAGTAAACTTCCAGGAGGAAATGGAAGTCTGTTACAAACTTCCAATCTAGAATGGAATCTTGTTAATCACTTCATCAGCCGCGGCCGACAGAGCGGCCGCAACGGCTTTTTGAGCCTTCTGGCTATGCGTCTGATACGCCCCGCCCAGGGCGTTGTCGCCTGGGATATACTCGCCGGCCTTAATGTAGCCGCTCTCGATCGTCCATGCGTAATGAGCCACCGAGAGATCGTTAATAATCTTTACGCCGATCTCGCCTGGAGCCGGCCGCGTCCAGCTCTTGATCTTTAACGCCTTGCGGCGTTGGCCGGTCTTTACCCTGGCAGCCGCCCTGGCCGCCGCGAGCATCGGCTTGATCGCAGCTCGCAGAGACTTGCGAGCCGCTTTCTTAAACTCGGCCTGGTCAGCTCGGCCGAGATTCTCCAGCGTCTTGAGCATCTCGTTACCGCCACGAACCGTTATCGAGTCCAGTACGCCCATTACTCGCGAGCTTTCAGATAGACGATATGCCAGGTCTTTCGACTATCAGCCTCCAGGCCGGTTATGCCGTAGCTCTTGGAATCGAATACAGCCGTCCAGGATGTATTGAGATCCGGCAGATACCGAATCCGCTTCATTGCGGCCGCCTCGGCGAGAATCAGATTGCCGACAACCTTGTCGGCAATCTTGATATTCTCGGACGCACAAGCGACCTCGATCGACACCCCGGCCGTACGCTCGCCGTTATCGTCCAGCGGCCCTGGCGGAATCAGCGTGAGCCGCTCCTTTAGCTGGCCAGCTCTCATTAGATAATCACTCCGCGGTACTGCGTAAGGATCCGCGAGATAATCGGAAGATCCTCGATCTTGACCGGAGCGGCCGATTCGCGATTCTCGTAGAACGTACCGGCGATCTGTTTGATAACAACCGCCAGCAACCGATCCGGCGGATCCGTTGCCAGATCAATCCCGCACTCATTCTCTATGAACAGTTCGGCGGCCAGGATCGCATCTTGCAGCTCGGTATCGTCGCGATCGTGTTCAATGCGGAGCCAGGCTTTCAGCTCGGCGATATCGATAGTACCGCCTTCGGCCGGCGTACCCACTACGATAATATCACTCATGGAATCACCACCGCTTGCGGATTGGTAAAGTTGTAGAGCGTCTTATTCTTCCAGAGATAAACGGTTGCACCGCTCGCCTCATCGTGTCCGAGATCCACCAGGCCCGCCGCATTGGTGCGGCCCAGGGCCATGTCGCCGGATCCGTCGATATTCGCAGTCATGCGAACCGTAACACCTTCGATCGGATCGCCGGCATCATCGTGGACCTCGACCTGGTAGACGTAAGCACCAGAGCTTTCGGTAGTCCAATCGCCGCCCCCATGCGTACCGCTCAGCTCGGCATCGATCGCCGCCGTTGTCGGCGGAGTAACCGTATTGGCTCCGTCGGTGCCTCGCATCGCTTCGGGCTGCCGGATCGTAGAGGCGGCCGACAGAACCAGCGACGCCCAGCCGACGACCATATCGTTTCCGGTCTTGGTCGAAACGCCGTCCCACATATGGTAATCGACAGAGTATTCGCCGGAGGCAATCGCCGGCGGAATCGTGCCGATGTAGAGCCGCGAGCCGACCGGAGTTTCAGTCAAGGCTGTCGCGTAGTCGGCCCAGTTAATCAGAGCCAACGCTTCCCATTGCAGGGCGGAAGTATTCCAGACCTGCCCCTGGCTGTTATGGAGCATAGCGTAAAGCGATGCTCCGCTTATCGTATATTTGAATCTAAGAACGTCCATTAGCTAGCCCCTTCGCGAGCAATCAGTTTCACCCGAGCGGCCCGCCGCTGGTTAACAAAGGCCGTCGCCTCTGGACTCAATTCCGCACGGAGGCCAAGTGCGATTTCGGCCAGTTCTTCCGTTACGCGTGCCATGCGATGATCTGTCTGTACCAGCGTCCGCAAAGATCGATGCGACTGGACCTCTTGCCTTGTTGGCTCGGAGCGAGCCGGCGGCGCATCTATCTCGATGACTTCCAGGCCGTCTTTCACTTCTGCCCTGGCATGGCACGGACCGCGGAAAACAAGACCGCCGACGCGGAGGATTTTCCCTTCTGGGACGTATTGGTCAATCAGCATAAGAGTTGCCTCCAATCCTGATAACCCCACATGCCTGAACCGCCTTGTGGGCCTGAACCTGGACCGCCCCCGTAATCGCTGCTTCCACCCATACCTGGAGTGACGCCAAAAGCATACATAGTACGCGGAGTGGCCATAGTGAAGAGTAATATCGTTCCGCCGCCACCACCACCTGATCCAAAGCCGTCGAAGTCTTCGTAATCGCCATTTTGGCCATCTTCCCCCTGAGCATATACTGAAGGTTCCCCGCTACCCACAATGTCAGGTGCATAGATTTCGATATGTCCACCACCTCGGCCGCCGTAGATATTACTATACTGCATAAGACCTTGACGACCCACGCCGCCGAGACCATGACGAAACGGGCGATTCGGGCCTATCCATCTTTCGTAAAATTGTCGCGGCCACTGCCCACCCCCACCTTCCCATTCATCAATGGCACTAAGTGATGCGAAGTCGTCGTTAAAGCCGACAAGTGAAGTATTCGCCCCTTCCCATATTGGTGTATCTCCAGGGCCGACCGCCCCACCACCAGAATAGTTATAAGCTCTCGGCGTCGCGTTGTAGCCAAAGGCAACCGGACCGTTGATAAGCGGATTCATGTCCGTGTAGGACATGCACCGCGTCACTTCACTCATACTGATTATACCGTTCAATATGATCGGTGTAAGACAACGGATAATAACGATTGGAACGTAGTCCGCGACCTCGGTAGGCAGGCCACGGCTGGCAGGCTTGTTTGGTGCCCAGGTGCTGCCTGTATCAATCGTCAGCGATGTAAGATTGTACTCACCCTGGGCCATCTCAGTATCGGTCTGGATATGCAATGCCCCATCGGACCCGTTGCCAAGCTCAGCCGGAAGTTGTCTTATATGGATATCGCTCATTGTTCAATCGCCCAGCGGCGTACACGGTTAATCAAAGCCCTGGCTCGGCCGGTAGACCGGCCAGGACGTAGGCAGATTATGAGCCTGGCCTATCAGGCATCGTCAGGATCGGCAGGATCCTCATCGCCGGCAGGATCGGCATCGGTAGGATCGGCATCGGCAGGATCTTCGATCTCGACGCCGGCCAGCTCGGCCAGTGTGGCCAGCTCGATCGGATCGCCATCGTCGAAGAAAGCCTTAGCGGCATTACTCAACACCATCCTGTAAGCCACCATCGGCTCGACTTCCTGGATATCGCCGACCTCGGCCGCGATACCCTTGCCGTCATACTGCCGTTGCAACAATTCCACTTTAATCGTCATCGTGCGTCTCCCATGTTTGCGGCCAAAGAGCCGTCGAAAAATGTTCATAGTCGTTTCCCTTTGCGAAGGAACTCAATGCCCTGGCCGACCGGTAGACCGGCCAGGACGTAGGCAGATTGTGAGCCTGGCCTATCAGGCTGTATTCTTGAGAATCTTCCAGGACCGGCAATCGGTCAGGCCGCGAGCAACCCGGTGAGAGTAGTGCGGCTTGTACGTCGACCCGACCCGCTCGATATGATTGAGCACGGCCTTTGTACGCTCGATCGCGGCAGCACCGCGGCGAGCGTTACCGAAGATAACGACATCATCGGCGGCGTTTTCGTCCTCGATCACTTCGTAGCCCTTGAACGTCGGGAGCCTGCCGGTAGATGCGTCGCCATCGACCCACTGGCTCTTGCTGGTGGACGGATTGACGATGTTCCGCATGATCGCAACCGTCGCCGGAGCCGCCGTCCAGCACGCGGTACGGCGGAGCTTGACAGGCAGCTCGGCGATCAGGTTCACGAAATCGGCATCGGCCCAAACGGAGACGCCGACTGTTTCGATCATCGCCACCTCGTTGTATACATCGGTGACGGCCGCCTTGGCCACTTCGGCCGCCTCGATCGCATCGACGATATCGGCGTTGATCTGCTCGGGCGATGCGATCTTGAACTCGTCGAACTCATCCTGGATGAGCAGCGAACCCATATCCTCGACATCTTCCTGCTCAAGCGTCGGCTGATACTCGTTCATTTCGACCGTGAGCGTAACTTTCTTACGCACATTGGCCACCTGCGCTCCGCCGCGGCCCTTGACGGTGATCGTCGCTCCGGTGTTGAAGGAGACGCGAGGCGAATCAGACTTGGTCTGCCTGGTGAACACGCGAGCCAACAGGGGATAGGTCGAGATAACCGAGCTATCCAGAAACACGTCTTGCTGCTTGAGATCGGAATCCAATGCCTTGAACTCGATATCGTCGCCGGCACGCATCGCCGCATCGATGACCGAGAAATCCTTTTTCTCGACCTCGCCGGCCTGCTCGGCATCGATCCCGGCCGCGTTGGCCTTACGCTCGAATTCATCGAGCCGATCGGTGAAAGACTTCATCTCGATCTCGCCGGCATCCTGCATCTCGGCGAGCGTTTTGGCCAGAGCCGCCTGGCCGGCCTCGGTAAGATCTTTGACCTCGACCGATCCGCCTTCAAGCGTTTCGAGCCGACCGCCAAAAGCCTCGACCTGTGCTGCGATTTTTTTCAGTAATTCTTGCATGATAAAACCTTTCAGATCCGCACCCTGGCGGATCAGTGCAACTGTTAATTGATTGCCCAGGATCCCGCTCAGCTCTTGGCGTTAACCGCCTCCAGCCTGGCCAGGAGCTCACTAAGTCCAGCCTCGATATCCCCGCTCTTTGCTTCCCGCAAAGACGGATAACCGCCGGCGATAATCGCCTTGGCGGAGCTTCGGGTATGCCCTGCATCCCGCAGGACAAACTCGGTAGCTCTCACGCCTGGAACTTTCACGGCCGAACCATCGGCCGATTTAATCTCTAACAGCTCGGCGGACCTGTTCACAGGACAACAGGTAATCGTGATATCATCCATCAGATCAAGCCGCTTTATGTAGCGTATGCCATCGGTAAACTCACAATCCCCAGGCCTGGCGATATAGGCGAAGCTCATCCACACCCGCGGATAATCCTGGCGGATCTCAGTGTATCGATCCCAAACCCCAGGATGATCGAGCCAGAGGCGGCCGGTAACGAGCAAGCCTTTTTCATCTTCGACCATGCTCGAAATCTGGCCGAGCAGTTCCCAATGGTGCCAGAGCAAACGCGGCATCGTACCGCGAGCGGCCCAGGTCTTGAGAGTCTCGGCAAAACAGCCAGGCCGGCAAACATCTTTCAGCTCGTCGACCACATCAAAAGCCGCCGCGTAGCCGGTGAACTCGCCGGTATTTTCGTCCAGGCTCTTAAGCTCGAACGGGAAACGCATAAAATCACTGTCTGTTTTTTCCATTATTCAGCCTCAATAAGAGTGGCAAGAGCTTCCTGGCGTTTGGCGGACATGACATGCGGATTAACCATCTCGTCGCCGCCGGCGAAATTAACCATATTCTCTTTTTGCCTTACTTCGTTTGGAGTCATAAACCGCGATTGGATCGCCTTGGTATAGGCCGTAAATCGCTTATCGATATCCGATCGCAATAGCGAATCGGTGTTGAACTCGGCGTAGAACTTTTCGCCAGGCAGATCCGCAGCTCGCCGATCGGCACCGGCCAGCAGATACTTGTTAATCCCGCCGTCAATCCGGCGGAACCACGGCCCGAGCGTATCAGTGTAGAATGAAACGCGAGCCTCATAGTTCGGCGGAGTCTCGCCATAGAGTCGCCAAAGCGGCACATTGAACAGGCTGGCGATCTCTTTGCTCACCAGCTCGCGAGTACCGAGAGCCTGGCTTTTCTCTGGATCCACATCGATCGGCTTATAGTCCGTACCCTGTGAGTAAACGGCGACATCATGCAGATTGGATCCGCCGTAGGTAGTCTTGAATAATTCCTTGGCGTCCTTAACATCTTGCACGCCGGCACCGGCCGGCAGTATCAGGATCCCCCGCATCTGCGCTCCGTTACCGAAGAACCTCGCACCGTAACGAAACAGCGAGCGAGCCAGCGACAGCGTTTGACGGTGAGTATCGGTTATCTCACGGCCGGAGAATCCGTCCACGCTCGGGGCGTGAAGATGGAAGATCTCGGCGGCCTTGTAATCCCGATCGTTGGCGACTTCATATCGTTTCTGGCCGGCGGAAATGCTCGGCCGAATCTTGCTCGGATCCTCGAACGGATACAGCTCATCGAAGTAGCCGTCGACCTTGCCGATCCTGGCGAAATAATCGCCATACGTCAGCAGGTGCATCATCAATTGTTCAACCCAATCCTGGGTAGTCTGCCAGGAATTAGGCCCGAACTTGAACCGCTTATATTCGCGAGTCCAATCAGCCGGCTTGCGGCCGTCTTTATCGCGAGAGTAAACCGCGATCGGAACCTGGCCGACAGACTGGACCAGGATATTAATGCACGCGAAAACGGTAGAGATCTCTAACGCGGTTTCGCGGTCGACGACAAACCCGGCATCGAGATCGTCGCCGAGCATTACAACGCCGCCGGCCATCGCGAGATCTATCGAGAGATCTTTTTTACGCTTGAACCACCAGGCCATATTTCTATCCCAAGATTAACCGCAGACGAACGTATCGGCCGGCTCGGCGAACATCGCCAGATTAAGCCCCATCACCAGGGCAACCGCTCCGTCAATTCGTAGATGTTTTTCGACCGGCTTAACCAGCCGGATTTTTCCATTATTATCGGTACGGATTTCGGTATTGCCGATACACCAGGAGAGGATCGGATTACCGTCATGCTCGACCTGGCCGGCAACAATAAGACTTTCAAGTTTGGTACATGCCTCAGACAGCCCCCAGCCTTGCTTGAGCTGGAAGCACTCGAAGCCTTCAGCCTCAACAGCACCGGCCAGCTCGGCCGCTCGGTTAGGATCGAAGCCGATCTGCCGTATGCCATACTGCTTGGCCAGCTCCAGTATCCATGCCAGCACCGGCGCGTATTTGATTAACGGCCCGTCGATGAGCTGGATAAAGTCAGCCGCCGCAGCTCCGCGGTAATCCATCTCGCGAATACTGCGATCGTCGATCTCAGCTCGCGGGAGCCAAAACATCGGCTTAACATAAAAGCGATCGTCGCCCAGGGGGAACACCGCAACGGCCGCGGTAAGATCCAGCCGGCCGGAATAATCCAGGCCGACATAACACTCGCAACCGCTCAGATCCGGTTCATCGCCGCCCTGGCCTTGAGCATCCCAATCGGACGCGTTAAGCCATGCGGTACTACGCTTCGTCCAGATGTTCAGCCGGTAACGCTTAAACGTCTCCAGCTCATACACGGATATTTTCGCCCGCTCGTAATCGTCGCGGATCTGTTCGAGCGTGAGGCTCTCGCCGCTGGCCGGATTGGCCTGGCGGACATCATCATCGGTAAACTCGGCCTTATCCTCGCCCTCGTAGAGGATCGAGAGAATGTGAAGATCGATCACCTGGCCGGTGATCCCCCGCTTGGAATGAGAGTAGATCTTGAACGGCAGTTTCTGGCGATCGTC
>SDBT01015688.1_pt1 | contig 12033 bp, 12 predicted proteins | sample 2277101 | NCBI WGS metagenome assembly SDBT01 (sample SAMN10404973, study PRJNA504765) | marine sediment metagenome | isolation source: marine sediment core GS10_PC15, 103 cmbsf | place: Arctic Ocean: Southern Knipovich Ridge | collected 2010
GTTTTCCGTGACGACCTCGATCCTGGACCAGGCGCAACTCGCGTCGGTCAGGGCTTTCTTCGATGCTCGCCGGGGGGCGTTCGAGGCCTTCAATTTCACAAACCCCGAAGACGAGGTGGAATATCTCGTACGCCTGATCAAGGGATCTATCTCGGAGACCTATGACGGTGGCGGTCGTCGCCTGACGTTCGCCCTGAAGCGCCTACAGGAAAACGAGATATGACCCACAAGCGCAACCTACCCGACGCCTACACGACGGTCATGAACGCCCAGGAGAAATCCCCGGTCTACCTCTTCCGCATCGCTGTCGACGACGACGTCGCCAACGACCTCTTCCTCGCCGCGTGGAACGAGGACGTTCGCTATTTCAGGGACGCCAGGCAGACGCAGGTCTACACGGCTGCGGCGATCACGTTCAACAACGTATCGGAAAGCATGGAGGGATCGGCCCGGGGAATGACGATAACGATCCCGGCAAGCGAGGCCAACATGTTCTTCGCCGAAACGACCGAAGGCTTGCGAGGGAATCGGGTTACGGTTCGCCAGACCTTTATCGAGAGCGTCGCGGCTAAAGTCTTCAACGCCCACGTGGAGAACGTCTACATCATCGATCGTACGCGGGTGAATGACCACAGGCTGCAATTGATTCTTGTCTCGCTCGGGAACCGATTCAATGTCGACGTGCCGGGCCGTTCACACTCGAAGAAATTCTGCCAGCACAACTACAAGAAAGAAGGCTGCTGGGTAACGGACGGGACGCATGGGGAGAATCAAACGTATCGGGCTGACGACGGGTTCGATCCCGGGACGCCCGACACGTGCAGCCGGATCTTCTCGGAATGCGATAGGCACGGTAACACGTCCCGTTTCGGTGGCCAACGCGGTATCCCGACTCAACAGGAGTTCTCGCTATGAGCACGCCTACGACAGGGAACTCCCTCGGACAGATCATGCAGACCGGATTCTCGGAGAAGGCCCCGATCTTCTCGGCGCCGGGCCAGGGCTCACGGTCGCGCTCTGCGACGTTCTCCTACGACGAACAGGCCAACCTGGCCAACGAGGACACGCCGGTCGCTATCGTCTTCGGCAAGATGTTCGTGCAAGGCAATATCATCAACCTCTTCAGTGATCGCCGAGGAGAGGCGGACTTCTCTGGGATGCTTCTTTCCGTATGCGAAGGCCCGGTCAAGAGCATCGCGGGCGCGGTAGCCGATGGCGACAATATAAGCATCTCGGCGCTGGGCAGGAACGTTCTCCTAAATGGCGCAGCGGCAGGCGAGTCGATAGCGTACAGCGAAAGGAAGAAGAAGGTCTTCCCCAAAGGATCGGACGCAGCCGACCCCGTTGGAACATCAAAAACAGACTGGACCCCGAAGCCGGCTCTAACGACGATCTTCAAAATCCACAACACAATTGTCGTTCAAGGCACTCAGCACATATCGATCACTGGTATTCTTCACGCCGGGAAAAAGGGTCCGAAGGTTTCTATCCGAATCGTCCCTGAGTATTTGGACGGAACCTCGGCGCACAAGAACTTAGAAGCCTCTTGCCCGTCAAGCAAATCTGGCTTTGAAATTATGCTCCCCCTTCACGGGATCGATCAGACCCAGGAAAGCCTCGTGCTGAAGGTAGAGATGAAGGTGCAGGATAGTATTCGGCCAGGCCGAATATTGAAATACAGGGTCTTCAAGCACTTCTCGGATTTCGGCGCTTCGGTTCGTCTCGGGACTAACGACCAAGAGTTGATCGACGCACACAACCGGACTCAGGTTATTATCCCGGTCGGCGGCGAGAAACTACCCATAACGCCCAACAACCCATACCGTGTGACGACGCAGGGGCTAGCGGTTTCAAAGTTGGTCTTGAGGATAAACTTCCCTGACGGGCTCTTTCGGCAACGGAACAACTCACGCAAGAGCCTACAGGTCGTCGTCTTGATAGAATACCGCCTTCACTCGGCGGGCTTAAATGATCGATGGGAGAAACAGGCGTACGTAAAGAAGGCGAACAAACGCGGGGCATTCGACGAAGTTATCGTGATCCCATTTCTTGACACATCGGAACAGGTAGCCCCAGGGCAGTATGACGTCAAAGTTTACAGAAAGACGAAACTGGTCGACAATACGTGGTTCACGTCGACGGGCGAGGGCGCGCATACCGAGATAAGAATAGTTCCGCGCGTAAACTTGTGGGTTGACAGCCAAGGGAACCCGACACCCGCGAACGCTCCTGGCGCGACCTTTTGGGGGTACATCCCAGCGCACGAGGAATACGTGGAAGTCCCATCGAGCCTGAAGTACACAGAGCAGACGATCAAGGACAGTGGGGTTATCGAAGTCGAAGCAATCGTCGAGGAGACGATCTCCGGGCACATCTACCCGAACCTGGCTCTCTTCGGGGTGACGGGCGACAAGGTACAGCTCGCCGACCGGCGCCCATCGCTTCAGCTGATCGTCGAAGGCTTGCTTGTCGACGTGTACAATTCAACAACGAGCGTGTGGTCGTTCGAATATTCCCGGAACAACATCTGGTGCGCCCGATACCTCCTACTCAACAAGAGATTTGGTCTCGGCAACATTGTAGTAGAAAGCGAGATCGATCTGGATTCTTTCTCCGAGGCCGCGGACCACTGCGACGAGGAGATTACGATCACCCATATCGACGAGGAGGGTGGCGAAACGGTAATCACCCAGCCTCGATTCAGGCTCAACACGATAATCGATTCGAGGATCGGAGGCGAGACATCCATTCGTGAGATTCTCGCAGTGTGTCGATCGAGGCTCGTATGGTCTGGCGGTAAATTCCGGATCGTAATGGACAAGGCCGAGACCCCGACCGCCATGTTCTGCGGGGCGAACATTCGCAGGGGCTCGCTCTCTATCGACTACTCCCCATACAAGAACATCTTCAACCAGACGGCGATTCAGTTTCTCGACGAGTCGAAGGAGTTCCAGCGCTCGACGGTCCTGGCGCGCGACGAGGACATTCTCCCTACCGGTACGAATAGAAGGAACACGCTGTTCTTCCCAGGCATAACGTCGGCAGGCCAGGCGTTCCTCATGGCGCACTACCTGACGCAGAGCCAGGCACTCTCGAGGGCTATCTCCTTCGTCACCGGTAGCAATGGCCTATCCCTTGCCGTGGGCGAGGTCATGTATTTCGCGCATGCTACTCCCGGGTGGGGCGTCTACAACGGGCGGGTCTCGGGTGGAGGCATAACGTCAATCACGCTTCGCGACCGCGTCGTCCTTGCGCCTGCGACATCGTACACGATCACAGTTCGTTTCAGCACAGGGCAAATCGTGGTGAGGGATATCAGCAGCTCGGACGGGACATACGAGCCCGGTGACTTGATCTCGGTGTCCTCCGCGTGGTTCTTGACCGGTGCGTATATAGGCAGCGCCCCGGAAGATTTCGATATGTATGCCATCGCGTCGGCAGCCACAGGGCTCGAGCAATTCCGGGTGACGGATATCAATAGGACTCCCGACAGCGAAGTTGAGATCCAGGCCCTCGAGTACAACCCCGCCGTGTACGCCGAGGATGGCCTTGAGGTACCCGTAGACTCTCAAACGATCCTTCCACACCCCAACGCCGCCCCGAGGCACGTTACAGGCCTGGCTGCGATCACAGGCACGGACGACGCGAGCAGTGTCCTCGTTGTTTGGAAGCCGCCCTCTGACTTGGAATTCTTCAATGATAACTCTGAGCCGGAATCGACTGACTTCTTCGGTCGATTTTCCCACGTTATTGTCCAGCGTTCTTCAAACGACCAAGAGACGTACGATGAAGTCGGGACGTCTAAATTATCATCGCTACTCATTTCAAACTGTACGCAGGGGGTAGAGTATTGGTTCCGAGTTATCTCCGTGTCTACCCAGGGCGTCCAGGCGAACGAGGCAACTGCCCCGAGGATATCTGGGACGGTCCAGCCGCCATTGGCGCCGCAGATTGTATCTGGCCTCGAGCTCGTGAATGCGACTCTTCCAAACGGAACGATCTACCAGGACTTGACTGCGGTTTTCCGGTGGACTCGAAACAACCCATCGTCGCTACGTAACGTAGCTGGAGCCGAGGGCGGGGAGGCTGGCCAAACGGAGCCGAACCCGTTCTTCTCGCACTTCATAGTCGCCGTTCATTCACCGACTGCGTTGCTTCGGCGAGAGACGACCGTAGGGACTGACTACTCGTATTCGGTTGACATGAATACCTTCGACCATAGCGGAACGGCATCGCGAGAATTCACTTTCGCTGTCGCGGAAGTCGACATCTTCGGGCAGGTCGGTCAATACGCCTACCTGAAGGTGACCAACCCGACTCCCGACCAGATTGACTTTACCCTTATCATTCAACACACACCAATTTCGGGAATCACTGTCTGGATATCGAACGAGCATATAGACGCTCTCGACTTCCGGGAATACTACGTGTACCGCAGCACGGTCCAAGGGTTCACGCCTGCGACAGAGAACTTAGTACTCAGAGGGGTCTCGCAAGACTTTATCCAGGGGGACATACCTCCGTACGCCGGCGTGTGGTTCGGCTATCTTGTAGACTTTTCTATTCTTGCGCTGACTACATACTATTATCGCGTGGCAGCGGTGGATCTTTTCGGAGACTCGGACCTCATTTACACCGACGAGCAGTCGATCACAACGGTCGGTGCGCCTCCGGGCGGATCGCCAGTCCTACCATAGAGGAGAAGACCGATGGCACAGTACACAGAAGGAACGGTCTCCGTTACTTTCGCGTCTGGAGAATTCAGCACGGATATCATTTCGGGAACCGATACGTTCTGGCGATCTCGCGTGACCGCGAGTCACGAAATAATTATCGGGGATGATATCATCTGGTTCGTCATTGCTGAAATTCTTTCCGATACGGCAGCGAGAGTTACTACTCAGATCGACCGCGAGAGGTCGGAAGAGACCTACGCGATCACGACCGACTACACTACGAACCGGGGCTATCCTAAACCCCGTGGCGGAGACCAGAACTTCGCGGAGATCGTTACCCGGGCGCTCGAGAAGATCGATAACGACGTCTGGCTCGGCCTTAATTGGAAGGGTCTCGTGATCGACAATACTCTCAACGCAGCCCCGCTATCAGGGTTAGCCGATGGACATCAGTACATCGTCGCGTCGGGGGTCGCGTCAGGGGACGCATGGTTCGGTTTCGTTGGATACGTTGCCGTCTGGGACACATCAGTCTCCGGTGGCCAGTGGGTCTTTACCGCGCCGGAAGATCGTGACGCGATCTATAGCGCAGCCGACGCCGAGGTCCAGATCTTTGTAGAGGGTGCGTGGTACAACTTCACCGTCTCCAGTACCGACGTCGGGGTCCAGGGCCCAAAGGGTGAGACGGGGGATGATGGATTCCAGCCGATCCCGGTTTGGGACAATACGATACTTCAATTTCAAGATAGCGACTCGGTATTGACATCTGGGGTCGACCTTCGAGGGCCGTCGGGGAATGCCAGTACGGTGCCCGGGCCGGCCGGGATGATCTGGCAGGGCGAATGGGATGCCGGAACGACCTACGCCGTAGACGACGGGGTGCACTTCGGCGGATCGGCCTATATCTGTATCGGCGCGCATTCGGGCGAGACGCCAACGACCCTGACCAATTGGCAGATCTTGGCGGCAGGCGGATCGTTGACGGTTAGTGGATTCTCGTTCCCGGTCACGTCGGGGGAGCTAGGTCAGTACCTCGAGAACATTGGGCCGCGCGCCGTCGACTGGGTCACGCCCCCGAAGGTCTACCGCTTGTCGTTCACGAACGCCGACCTCGCCGCAGGGATACTCACGGCAACGCACGCGATCGGGCAGCAATACGTCGCCTTCCAGTTGTGGAACGACTCGGGCGAGGACGTTGGCGTCGACGCTGCTGCGACCTCGACTACTCAGATCACTATCGACCTAAGCGCCATGGGCGTGATTTCTGGAACGTGGCACCTTGTAGTCCACGGCTAATCGAAAAGGAGAATAGTACGATGACGAAACGATGCACACTCTGGATCATTCTGGGCTTTCTAATTCTCGCGACTGCGATCGCGGCGAAGGATTACACCACGGGCAATTTCAAAGGGATTCTTGAGGCGCAACTTGCCCCAACGGGAAGCGGGGCCGAAGTCATTCGTAGCGCCGACGTCGACGACACTGTTGTCGATGGCGCGACCTTCGTGCCGCCATCGAGCAACTGGGCCTACGACCATAACCTCTCGGGAGAATCTCACCCGACCGTGACCTATAACCCCGTGTCGCTCGACGTCGACTCGGGGACTTTGGATTCCGGAACCTTCACGGACCTTACCGATATCCGCGTGAACTTCGTCTCTATAAGCGAGACTACCGGCGCAGGCCCGCTTACTGCTCGAGTCGGCTTTTCCGGGGTTGGCGTCGTCAACCAAGTTCTGATTCGCGCCTACTACGCAGGCGGGGCCTTGCACAACGTCCAGATGGAGATTTTCAATTACACGGATGCCGTTTACGAGAAGCTTGGTATTCTCGTAACTGATTCAGATTATGGATGGCACGCTTTCCCTCTATTCAATTACACAGACTACCTGAGCGCTGGTGTCGCCATCGTAAGGTTCAGACACCTGGAAAATGGAAACGCTTCGCACGATCTTAACCTCGACTACGTGGTTCTCAATCACGCGACGAGCGGCGGGGGCGGGATCTCGGACCATGGGGAACTTGTTGGCCTGGACCACGACGACCATCCTCAATACCCTTTGAAGGTAGGTACCACCATCGATACCCAGATAGGCGTCTGGACCGGCGACGGCACGATCGAGGGCGATCCTAATCTCGTTTGGGACGGATCCTCCCTTGCCGCGATCAATGCAAGTGGGATAATCAATATGCTCGCATCCGTTAGTGGAACCGCAACGCTCGCCGCTCATAGCTCGTCTAGTGATGCAGGGCAAGTTTCCCTTCGCGCCCTCGGGTCTACGGTAGCCGGAACCTTCTTCGGTGCGACGGCGGCGAGCTCTGCGCTGATCTTTACGGCAAATCTTAATCGCATGCTGATAGGAACGACAAACGCCGTTTCTCTTATCTTAGGGACAAACGACACCGCAGCCGTGACAATAGACTCGTCGCAAAACGTAACGGTGAACGCTGGAAACCTCGACGTGCCCGCTGGGAACATAACAGTCTCGGGCACGGTGGACGGGATCGACGTTTCCGTCGACGTTGGGGCGAACAACACGCACAGAACGAGCACTGGGGCGGACCACGGTTATCTCGACCAAGCCGTCACGGCGGCCGCCTCGCCTGCGTTCGCGGGCCTCTCTGTCGCTCCCGATACTGACGTATCTGTGACAATAGGGCGGGCCGTCGTAGGTGACGCTTCTGCTACTACAGATTTTGCAGCATTCTCGCACGTCGATTGGGCCACTGCCGTTGCCTACGCTTTACGACAGAGTGCGTCAGGAAACACGTTTCTTAATTGCAAGACTGGGAGCAATATCTTATTCCGCGAGAACAACGTAACTATCGCAACCATGACTGCTTCTGGACTTGACATCTCTTTAGGTACTCTCGACGTGTCGGCAGATACAGATATAACTGCAACTATAGGACGGGCTGTCGTGGGCAACGCAGCCGCAACGGCAGACTCTGCATCGTTTTCCCATGTTGATCAGACGGGTACAACTAACTACGCTTTGCGTCAAGGCTCAACGGGAAACACTTTTCTTAACTGCCCGACCGGGCTTAGCGTCTTTATTCGCGAGAACGATGTCAATGTAATGAAGATAAGTGGCACAAACGTTGGCATTGGCACGGCTACGCAAGACAGGAGACTCGACGTCGTCGATTCAAACGCCGCCGAGGGGACGATACAAGCCACGAATAGCAACGGCGGCGCGAGCGCATACGCTATCGAAACTCATAGTGGCACCCTCGACGGCACTAACGATCAGGACTTTATGGAAATTAATGACGCAGGCGGCGTACAGCGTGCTTTCGCGTTTTGGGACAGCGGCGGCGGTGGCATCCGTGCTGCGTCTTCAAGGCTCGTTAAGAAAGACATAACTACCGTGACGCTGTCCAATGATGACAGGTTCCTTCAAACCCCTCTCCAGTCTTTCAGGTATATTGACATGGAATCTACCGACCCAAAAGTTAACGGCTGGGTTGCTGATTCTTTGGCTGTACATTTTCCTCACGCAATAGGTACGATGAAAATGAATCCAAGTACGGCGGCGCATTACAGGAAATTTGGACTCCCGAACGACGTGACGTACTTAGACGGCAGGACAGATACGAAGATGATTCCGGACATGTTCGATCAGATTCGTTCCCTTACCTTCCACAAAAAGCAAGCGAACAAACGATTACGACACCTCAAGAATGCGGGAACGTCTATGAAAGTAGAAATTCAAGCGCTCAAAGAAGGAAGATCCGATTGGCAAATGGATGTCTACCTCCTGAACGCCCGCGTCGTCGACGTAGAGGAAACGAACACCTTCCTCCAAGAACAGATTACGGCCCTCATAGCCGCAGGCGTGGCGCGGGATGCTCGCCTAACCGCCCTGGAAGGTAACTGACCCATGCGAAAATCGATTGCGGTCCTCGCGCTCGCCCTGCTACTATTCGCCGGTTGCTCGTCGTACCACTACACCGATCCGAGTGGTCGCGAGTTCAAGATCCAGGAGTTCTACGAGGCGAAGGATACAAAGATCACGGTGACGAAGACATCCGTACCTTTCCTTTACGAGACGACAACGATCACGGTGACGGTCAAGACTCGCCACCCCGTTCTTGTAGGTCTCGCTCGCATCGCCGCCATGATCGGTCTCAAGGGCGTAATCTAATCCACGCAAAGGATCTACTCTTATGGCCGCAGAACTAATCGAACTTATTCAGCACTTCAAAGAGATGACCGACGTCGTTAAGGGCATGGCGACCGAATCCTCTGCTTCTGCTAAGAGGGCCGAGCAATCCTCGGCTCGAATCCAAGAGCTCGTAGAGGGCAAAGGCCAGCTAGTTGGAATGTTGGAGACCCAGCGCGAATTCGAGCGGACTCAGAAGGATGAAATTGCGAAGCGGAAACAAGTCTCCCACAAGGTCTTCGGGACCGAGGGCTCTGATGGAATGGACCAACAGGTCAACGCCAACACGATAATCCTACTCTCCCACAGTTCCGCCTTCACCTGGATTCGCCGGAGTTTCATCATTGTCGTGGGGGGCGGGTTACTGAGTTTCGGGTTCAAGCTCTACGCACTACGCATCGCGGCTGCTGCCGTTATGCCGTAAAGGAGATTCCCCATGCTGACCCAACACGTCAGGGCCCTACTCGCTTCGGCGAGTTTTGTCGTAGGTGAGAAGCAGGCCGAAGAATGGTTCGCGTCGTGGATGGTGGCCATCGCGATTCAAGAGAGCGGCTGGCAGGGCCAGGGGTGCATCGGGACCGCCAACCTGATCGGCTACCACTGGATCCCCGGCTGCTCGTGGAGTTCTGATGGATCGATCCTGGCGAGGGAGTCGGGCACGGGTCGGTCGCAGGCATACCGGAAATTCCTAACCGTGGAGGATTGCTTTCGATCCCTCCTCTACCTGATCCAGAAATCCAGTCACTACCTGGTCGCACGGATGCAATACGAGCGCACCTCTATGAGCGGGAGCGGGAACCGTGCCCGGGCCGAGTTCGTCCGGGGGTTCTCGAAGACTTATTCGGGCGACAACTCTCACGGCCGCTACGTGTACTCGATACTCCTCACGATCGAAAGGGACCTGTTCGATGTCGCAACGAAAACCGATCTGGGAAAGAAAGTCTAGCTTCTGCGGCGGCGACGTCGTGGCCGTCCATAGAATCACTCGTTGGTTCAAGCCGAGTACGTATACGTCGGCTCGGATCCGGCAGACGACAGATTCCGAGTGGAACCATCTCGGGATTCTGGTCTGGGACGAACAGGAACGACGCTGGTATGTGGTCGAGGCTCTGTTCTCCGGCGTAATCGTACGCCCCCTCGAGGTATACTTCGACCCGAAACGATACCGGCTCGGGTTCTTCACGATACCGCTACCCCAGCGAGACCGTGATAAGATCCTGGACTTCGCCCTCGATGCCGTTGGCTCGAAGTACTCTTTCAAGCGGATCCTAGCCATCAGGCTCTTCCAATTATGCTTCGGGTACAAGACGGTTGGGAACATTAGGATCGTCGACCAGGTCCCGCCCGACTCCTACATCTGCTCGGGGTTGGTCATTAGATCTTACCGGGCTGTAAGCCAGCGCCTCGGCGGGCTATTCTCGGCGCCGGGCTACGTTACGAAGAAGATGCTGGAGATCGAACGGTGGCCGGCGCCGATGGAAGTGTCCGAATAAGGCCCGTAGCGGCCTCCGAGGGGCAATAGGCTACGGAAGCAGGGAGATCCCGGGATCTCGCCACTACGACCGTGGATCGCGGGATTTTCGCTATTTTGGGCCATTCTCTGGAATCTGTGGTAGGTTAGATAGAACGAGCCCCATACTCTCAAGGCGTTTTCTTTGTTCGATATCTTCGAGAAGAGCCTCGATCCTCCCCATTTGTTGCTCTAATTGGTCGATCCGAGTAGATAGACTTAGGGGTACCGTTATCGGCACACGGAACTTACGGAGGTCGAGGCTTCCCGATTCTTGTAATTCGCCTGGCATTGGCATATTTCGATTTCCTTTCGTCCGGAGGCCAGAAATAGCCCCCGGATTTCACTTTTTGGCGAGATATTGCATGGCGGCCCTTATGAATGCCGCGGCGCACTCTGGCGTGATCGCGTTACCCGCTCCCCGCAAGAGAGCCACGCGAGAGCCGCGCTGGTTCCCAGGATCAACCAAAGGGAAAAGCCGGCGTTCAACCGGTATGCGACGGGCTTTTCCGTCTCGGCAGGGGTGCCAGGTTGTTCGGGCCCAAGGATTCCTTCCACGCTCTGGGCCGTTTCCCGCTTCCTGGAACCGCCGTGGTCCTTGCCCCGGTTCTCGCCCATGTTCGGCGCCTGGGTGGCTTGTGGTGTCGGCCAACCCGCCATCCGAGCAACGTCCCTCAAGTCGCTGGCATGTGGTGCCAGAACCCTCTTGAGAGCCTTCTCTGGATCCTTGTACTCCCCGCCCGCCTTTTCCTTTGCTGTCGGCGTCGGCCAACCCGTAAGATCCACTTCCCCCTCGATCGATCGGCAGTCAACCTTACCGTCTGGGATTAGTCCGTCCTTGATCAGTTCCTCTGTCCAGGCGCAGACCTTCTTATCGATGTCGTTGTAGTAGTTCATTCTGCCTCCGGATCCAGGCATTGGGGGTTGAACCAGATTCTCTCCTGCAGGCGATTCTGATTCCCTCGTAGGTTCCCATAGCCACCGCCCGCGGCCCAAGATACTTTTTTCCAGCCGCGCCCCTCAAGAATATCGTGCTCCCCGTCGTAGCCGCAAAGGGCAATTCTCAGGTTCTCCCGGTCTCCGTTCTGCATCGCCCACGCCTGGACTCGTATCCAGGTTTCTGGATCGTCGTGCGTATAGAGGGTATCTCGTCTCCCCGTGGGACAGTATGGGGGATCCAGGAATACGGCCGTCGTATGGTTCCCATGAATCACTCCCCGCGTGAGTACTCGAGACCAATCGCCGGCGCAGACCCGAACGTATCGAAGTCGCTCGGCGAGCCGTTGGAAGAGTTCGGCGACGTCGACGGTACAGCCGTGGATTCCTCGCCCAAACTTCTGAAGGTCGGGGCGCTTACGATAGGGAAAGACCTTCGGCTCGTATAGGTCATGCCGAACGGAATCGCAGAAGAGATCCTTCGTGGCGTTGACCTTGTTCTCCCCGGCGATCCATCCGTCGCCGATCCACTGGCAGATTCCCCAGACCCAACGGCCGGCAGATATTCAGATACTCCTCCAGCCGACGGTAGCCTTCCTCGTAGAACTTCGGTTCCTCGATCGACTCGCCGCCGAGGATCAGCGTGTGGGCGGCCAGGAACGGCCAATTGTCGTTGGCTTGATAGAAATTGTGCCCCCAGCCCGGACCGGGGGGCGTGCATTCCTTGCGAATCCAGTCGGCGATC
>SDBT01015689.1_pt1 | contig 12032 bp, 14 predicted proteins | sample 2277101 | NCBI WGS metagenome assembly SDBT01 (sample SAMN10404973, study PRJNA504765) | marine sediment metagenome | isolation source: marine sediment core GS10_PC15, 103 cmbsf | place: Arctic Ocean: Southern Knipovich Ridge | collected 2010
GTCGAATTTTATGTTTTTGCCGCTTATCCGCATGTACGGCGGGCAATCACCGCTGGCGATGTACTTGTAAATCGTGCGTTTCGAATCGCCTAAATAAACCGCCAAATCTTCAATCGACATCAATTGCATAGTTCAAATATCTCCTTCATGTGCAGCAATATATCACAATATATCACAATATGCAACAAAATTCTCAAAAAATTCGCAGATTTTTTGAAAAAATCGGGGATTTTTGGGGTTGTGACAGGTAAATGCTTTGTTAGAAATGGCTTACAGGCCTATAAAGAGGATTATTCGTACGCGAGAGATTCTTCACTCCACTTCGTTTCGTTCAGAATGACGTATGGGTAGTTTTTTAGGGTGCAATATTTCGCACCAATATTTGTCATGCCGGACTTGCCTGTTCTGAACAAGGTTGAAGGGGCCCGCTATCCAAACTCCTGGATTCCTGCTTTCGCAGGGGTGACAATCTTTCGGGGGAATGACGTATGGGCGCTGGGTTCAGAATGACAATTTTCAGACCTTATACACAGAGCATATTGCCTTGCTATTCTGATTGAAGAGCGTAGCTAAGTCCGCCTGGCTCGCGGGGAATTGAAGTGGATACATCTTGTTCTCGTCCGCTCGCGGCTTCTTTTTCGAGTTGAGCCAGGTCACTCAGGAGCTTTGCTTCTGCCAGGCGTAAATCGAGGCGGTTTGTTTTGAACCTGGAGACGAGCATGACATACGAGACGGTGAGCACAGCAGGCAATGTTAGAAGAACAAGAAGGACAATCAACTCAAACGACCCAATGAGTACAGCTAAAACGTCAGGTGCTATTTCCAAATCCTTTCAGAAAGTTACGGCAGATCGAAAAAACGCTTGCGGATTTAAACGGCCCCGCAGGCGCACTTCTGTAGATCCATATCTTTCCAAGTCACCCAACCCCCTTGTTCGTCAGTTCTCGGCCTCCAAATGGTATCATATCCTAATTTTTCAAAAAGTCACGGCAAATTGAAAAAATATTTACTGTTTCCCGTGACTCCTTCACGGTCGAGGTATCAACACTTTCAAGACCAAAAAAAAGGAGGCATCAGAACTTTCGCTTCAACGCGTCCCTGTAATAGACTGCGATGATTACAGCATCTAAGCGGTCATGACTTCGCCTTCCGCCTAATATTTTTTTGGCCTTACTCTATTCTTCAGCTTTCCACTTTAGATTCTTAATTTCATCAGCTTTGATAAATTCAGCTTCATCACTAACAAAAAGTATATTACAGCCGTCAATCTCATCGGTTTTTCTATGTTTTTTGATTTCAAGTATCTCACTACCCCCAACCTGGTTCCATCTCTCAGGGTAGACCATTTCATCCCCTTCAAACAATGAAGCCATAACCTTAAAACGATCAAACGATCTGCAAGTCTTTATTGGCTGCCTTTCTCCATTACCTTTACCAAGGTCCGTCTCAAACAGCAAAACCATATCAGCGGGAAGTTCCGATAGCTTTTTTCCAACTGCATTTTCATTCATAGCGTATGATGATTCAGCGTCTCTGATATATTCATCGCCTTTGCACTTGAAAAACCATGGCTTTACATGCATCTCTTCTAAAAACAAGTCACACCAGTTTTCACTTGGCAGATTACCTCCATAATTATCAGCATAAACTGAAAATGCATTCTCAAGAAATTTAAGATTAATTCGACATCTTATATCTGGGGAATTGCTATGTGGTATATTTTTCAGCCAATGCATTAACCCCGCCAGCAAACAGCATGTGATCATAAAAGCTACCAAAGCTTCCATGGCTTTGTACTTCATGGAGACAAATTTCGAGTTAATCAAACCCATTAAACCCACAGGCAAACAAATGAAGATAATTAGGTGTATTGTCTTTACTTGGATTGAAAAATAGGCTGAAAGTAATCCACCCAGGCATGGGATCAGAATGCAGCCAAAGAGCAAAATGAATTTCAAATGACTTTTTTTCATTTTCTTTTGTTCCTTTGTATCATTCATATATTTATTATAATGCTCCATAGCACAACTAACAACAATTTCTTTTAAACTCATCTAACTATCAGCTTATCACATTTACAAAATCTACCGTCGGTCTAAACGGCTTACTCGTTTCTTTTTTAGTTTTTTTCTGACCGCCTGTCCTGAGCTTAGTCGAAGGGCTAGCCGCTGACCGCTGTACACTCTGGGCAGGTTTTATCTGCCCAGCAATCACCTCCTTATTCGCAAGTGTGCTGTTTTCGACAACCACTTCCGGCGGTATCTGTTCAGGGTACATTCTATCGCCGCTTCGCGGCTTGTTTGCTGTGCAGAAGGTCAAAATGTGTGTCAGGTCTTCAAAAATCACTCTATTTGGAAGAAATTCCGGCTGGTTGCGGTGACCTGGCGGGCGAAATCGGCTAAATCCATATCTTTTAACTCGGCCAATTTTCTTGCGGTGTGAACCATAAAGGCTGGCTCACAGGGTCGCTGATTTCGCACGGGCTCGGGCGAAATATAGGGACAATCGGTCTCAATCATCATCCTGTCGAGCGGGACGAGCTTTGCGGCCTCAATAGTAGCTTTGACGTTCTTTTGGAAGGTGACGATGCCGGTAAATGAGATGTAATAACCCTTTTCCAGTATCATCCTGGCCTGAGCGGCTGAGCCGCTGTAGCAGTGTATTACAACGCCTTTGAGTGTGCCGGCGAACTCATCAAGGATTTGCATAGTGTCGTCAAACGCATTTCTGGAGTGCACTACGACAGGAAGAGCAAGTTCGGCTGCGATTTGGATTTGTGCTTTAAATACCTCTTTTTGTTCCCCGGCTTCGGAGCAGGTATAGTGGAAATCCAGGCCCGTTTCGCCGATAGCCACGACTTTGTCGGTTTGAGCGGCGGTTTTCAGAAATGAAAGGTCCCGGCCCGATGCGTCCCCTGCATGGTGAGGATGAATGCCGACTGCTGCGTACATGTTGTCATATTTCGGCACAAGGGACAAGACCCTCTCGATCTGCTCACGGTCTGTGCCGACGGTTATCCAGCCGGTGACGCCGGCATCTTTACTGCGGGCAATAATCCCTTCCGGGTCACGTTGCAACTCTCGAAAGGTCAGGTGCGTATGTGTGTCAATCAGTTCCATTGGTTAGTCGTTAGTATTTAGTTGTTAGTATTTAGTTGACCCTCAGGGTGAAAAAAATCTCAAATGTTTCACGGTGTAAAGGCGTTTTTATAGTGCCTGATTTGTACCGGGCCTTTTTGGCCTAAAACGACGGCAACAACATCAAAACGCAGCGGCCGGTCCTTGACTTTATAGGTTTTCAAAAAGTATTTCGCTGTCCGAATCAGTTTGCCCCGTTTCTTCGGTGTAACTGTTTCCTGGGCCCGGGTGTAGCTTTCGTCGGCCCTTGTTCTGACCTCGACGAAAACAATTGCGCCATTGCTGTCGGTCGCGATCAAATCAATCTCGCCCAGTTTGCACGTAAAGTTGCGGGCGATTGTCGTAAAGCCTTTGCGCCTCAAAAACCACTCGCAGCGTTTCTCACCCCACCGGCCAAGCAGTCTGCGGTCCTTCAAGAGCCTGCGTCTTTTACCAGGCAACAGAAACAACATTTTCGCCCCGGTCAGTTGGTTACCGTATGGTCGCTGTGGCGCTGAGACAGCTTCACGCGCTTGCCGCTTCGTTTTCTCAGATAGTAGAGTTTGGCCCGTCTTGCTTTGCCGCTTCGAATCGGCCTGATATCAAGAACGTTCGGCGAGTGCAGGGGAAAAGTCCTTTCAACGCCCTCGTCCCCAACAACGCGCCGAACTATAAAATTCTCGTTTATCCCGCGGCCTTTGCGCGCAATCACCGTGCCTGTAAAAACCTGAGTACGGACCTTGCTACCTTCCTGAATCTTGCAGTGCACGTCGACTGTGTCGCCTATTTCGAAATAAGGTACCTTCTTTTTGAGGCTCTTGCTTTCTACAGAATCTAAAATTTCGGTTTTCACAATTTATCTCCTGTTTCGTTTCAGACACGGATTAACACTGTTTTTATTTTGTTTTTAGACACAGATTAACACGGATTAACACTGTTTTTATTTTGTTTTTAGACACAGATTATGGGTCCCCGCTTTCGCGGGGATGACAATATTAACACTGTTTTTATTTTGTTTTTAGACACGGATTAACCCCACCCCTCCGAGGGACGGGATTAACACTGTTTTCAGGTCAGTTTGAGTCTGTTATTTTATCTTTAAGTTCGGGTTCGTCAAGTAAATCCGGCCTGTATTTTTTCGTTCTTTCAAGGCTTTTCCTTTTTCGCCACTCGGCGATTTTGCCGTGGTCGCCGCTCAATAGAATCTCAGGCACCTTCATTCCCCGGAAGACCTCGGGCCTTGTATATTGCGGATATTCGAGCAACCCGTTACTGAATGAGTCGTCCTCGGCGGAACCGGCGTCACCGAGAGCGCCTTCGAGCAACCTTACCACCGCATCGATCAACACCATCGCAGCCAGTTCGCCGCCACTGAGGACGTAATCGCCTATCGATATTTGCTCTGCGCCCAGGCCGATGCGAATCCTTTCGTCGAAGCCCTCGTATCGGCCGGCAATCAGGATGAGGCGTTTTTCCTTGCTGAGTCGGCGGACGATTGCCTGGTTCAGTTTCTTGCCCTGCGGCGAGAGCAGGATGACCTTGCCCTTTTCGGCCGACTGTTTTTGAACATGCTCGAAGCAGTCAAAAACCGGGCCCGGCATCATCACCATTCCGGCACCGCCGCCGTAGGGCTTGTCATCGACCTTTTTGTATTTGTCGCCGGCAAAATCTCTTATATTTGAAAGAACAATTTCAACGATATCAGCGGCCTGTGCCCTTTTCAATATCGAAAAAGCGAGCGGCGACTCGAACATCTCCGCAAAAAGTGTAAGAACGTCGATTCTCATCGCTCGCAATTAACTTTCAGCTTCCGCTTTGTTGTCTTCATCGGACTTGCTCGTCTCGTCGGCCTTGTCACTTTCAGTGGTCTTGTCGGCCTTGCTGGTCTCGACGGTTTCGGTTTCCACTTTGTCGCCTTCGTCGGCCTTGCCACTTTCAGTGGTCTCATCGGCCTTGCCGCTTTCAGTAGTATCGGGCGTTTCGGCCTTAGCTTCGTCTGCCTTGGCAGGCTCGGCCGTCTTAGCGGGCTGAGTGCTATCGGCAGGCTCGGCGGCTTCGGCCTTAGATTCATCCGCCTTGGCTTCCTCGCTCATCTCATCGGCCTTGGCACTTTCAGTGGTCTCGGCGGCCGTGCTCGTCTCGCCGGTTTCAGCCTCCACTTTGTCGCCTTCATCGGCCTTGCCGCTTTCAGTAGTCTCGGGCGTTTCGGCCTTAGCTTCGTCTGCCTTGGCAGGCTCGGCCGTCTCAGCCGGTTGAGTGCTTTCAACAGGCTCAGCGGTTTCGGCTTTGGTAGCAGCGGATTTCTTAGCCTTACTCGCCTTCTCGGACTTGATGTTTTCTGTGGTCTCGGCTGTTTCGGCTTGGGCTTTATCGTCTTGGTCAGCCTTGGGCGTCTCGGCGGTTTCGGCTTTGGCGGGCTCGGTGCTTTTCGCAGGCTCGGCGCTTTCAACAGGTTCGGTGCTTTTAGCAGGCTTGGTGCTTTCAACAGGCTCAGCGGTTTCGGCTTTGACAGCAGCGGCACGCTCTGCCTTGGTGAAGAGTTTGCCCGTCGCTCGGGCGCGCGCTTTGGCTCTTTGTCTGCGTTGGATTGTAGCTTCATAGTGCTTAGTTTTTATGCCGTGGCGAAGCAGAATCTGGGAAACTGCGTCGGTGGGCACGGCGCCGACATCGAGCCAGTGCTTTACCCGCTCAAGGTTGAGCACGACCTGTTTGTCTTTGTCCTTTTCGATGGGGTCGTAGTGACCCAGTTTTTCAAGGACCCTGCCTTTTTGCTGATTGCGGCTTTCGATGGCGTTGATCCTGAAAAAGGGCCTGTGTCTGCGACCGATCCTCATCATTCTGATTTTTACTGCCATTACATCTTCCTTTCAGTTTTTGTATGATTAATTTCCGTGATTTGCCCTGTGTAAATCACGAAACTCGTTTACATTCCAAGGTAAAGCCATTGATGAAAATTGCAAATATTGCGGCATCAATGCCGGCGTCAGTTGCGATTTTCTGTATCTGTTCGTCCGTCAGGTTCCGGGCTGTTTCTTTTTCCTTAGGCGTCATAATCGCCACGGCCTTTTTTAACTGGTCTAATTCCTCAGCACTGGGCGACTGTAGCATGGCAAGCTCACTTGAGCCGCGGATGTCGGCGAACTGGCGGCGAATCCGCCTGCCGTAATCATCATCCACGAAGGCCGCCAGCTTTTGGAGGTACGCATCTATCGATTTTTTGTCGTTTACCGCCGTTTTATCTTTCCTTTCCTTCTGATTACTCTTTTTCGCTTGGAGCGTTGTTTTATCTTTCTTCCGCCGCCTGCCATGGCGCCGAACATATCCGTTTTACCACTGAAAAGGCCCTTGAAACCGCCCATCCCGCCGGAGCTAAGACTTTTCATCATGTCCCGGCTGCGCTTAAACGTCTTTATCAAGCCGGCCACATCCTGCAGACCCCTGCCGCAGCCCTTTGCAATTCGCCTCCTGCGGGAAGCGTCTATTATATCAGGTTCTCGCCTTTCTTCCAGTGTCATAGAATGAACGATGCCCTCCATTTTGTTGATTTCTCCATCATCGACATCCAGGTCGCCCATCTGTTTGCCTATGCCGGGCATTAGTTTGAGCATATCCGCCATGCCGCCCATCTTCTTGACGGCCTGCATCTGCTTGAGGAAGTCATCGAAGCCGAAGCTGCCCTTGGCCATTTTCTTTTGCATTTTCATGGCTTCTTCTTCGTCGAACTGCTCCCGGGCCTTTTCGACTAATGTAACGACATCGCCCATACCGAGGATTCTGCCGGCCATCCGGTCGGGGTGGAACTCTTCCAGCTTGTCCAGCTTTTCGCCTACGCCGACAAACTTGATGGGCTTTCCGGTAACGGCTTTTACGCTGAGGGCAGCCCCGCCGCGGGCATCGCCGTCGAGCTTGGTGAGGATGACGCCGTCGAGTTCGAGCCGTTCGTTGAACTCTTTGGCTGAATTGACCGCGTCCTGGCCGGTCATAGCGTCGCAGACAAGGTAAATCTGATGGGGCGTAACGGCCTTGGTGATATTGGCAAGCTCAGTCATCATTTCTTCGTCTATGTGCAGCCGGCCCGCCGTATCGAGCACCACGACGTCGTAGCCGTTTTGTTTTGCGTGCTTTACGCCGTTTCTGGCGACCTTTACGGCGTCTTTAATCTGCTCGCTGTAAACGGGGATATTCAATTGCTCGCCGAGCGTAATCAACTGTTCGATGGCCGCGGGTCTTTGCAGGTCATCGGCCACCATGAGGGGCTTTTTGCCCTTTGAAACGAGGTATTTGGCCAATTTTGCCGCTGTGGTCGTCTTGCCGCCGCCCTGCAGGCCGGCTAACATTATCACCGTCGGCCCCGGGGAAACGAAGTAAACCTGCGTATCCACCGGCCCCATCAGCCTGGTTAGCTCATCGCTGACTATCTTTACCATCATTTGGCCGGGGTGGAGGCTTTTTATGACCTCTGCGCCGAGAGCGGCGGCGGTAACGTCTTTACAGAACTGCTTTACTACATTGTAGTTAACGTCGGCAGCGAGCAAGGCCTTGCGTACGTCGCGCATCGCGTCGGAGATGTTGGCCTCTGTTATACGGCCGCGACCCGAGAGCGATTTGAAAACCGCATTAAATTTGTCAGTCAACGCTTCAAACATCAACAATTAGCCTCAAAGGACGACTGTGCGGTCAGCCCTCCAACAGCACACACATCCCCTATTGGAAAACCGGGATTTTATCCTAATTGGGCGGGTGATTGCAAGGGTAAAATGAGAAATACGGCTTCAGAGGCTCCGAAATCGTGCAATTTGCTTGACTTTTTCCCGCCGCTTGTGTACAATACTATAGTGTTTGCTCGGCTGTTTGCACCGAGCAAGTTCTGGCCAAGTCTCTTGGGGGAGGCGGTGATGTGCCTCAGTTGAGTTGGAGGACGTCGCGACTTTTGTCCATATAATACAATGTCTCTTAGCGCCAATGTGATGAGACCTCGGGCTTTGCAGCGTGTCGTGGAGTAAAGCAGTAAGAATGAAAAAGCTGGTGATGATTCTTTTCATAGCAGCAATGACCGCCGCGTGTGGCGACTTGGCCCGGGCCGAGTTGGATATCCCTGCGAGTGGAACTTTCGACATCGTCATAGACCCGCCCGACACACCCGGGGTCAGCTTTGACCCGATTCCTTACTCAGGCTCCTTGGTCTATATGTGGCCCTTTGCATCAGATGACGGCTCATACACCTCTCCGTTTGACAAATACAACCTTGCTTATGTGAAATTTCTGAGTGGTTCCATAGACACTTTAGATTATTCCGAGCAGGAAGGTGACCTCGGTATCCGCATTGATAATGTTTCCGGCGTTACCCAAACGTTTGAGCCCTCTGTGCTCACGCTTGATTTTGTTGACGACGGCTTCGATGTATATCTACCCGGATTTACCTTCGATAACTGGAATAGCATGTTCTTCTGGGTTGCCCAAAGTGGTGCTACCTACTATGCGAATTCTTCAAAGGACGTTGGTTTCCCGGACATGTTGGCCGCTGATGCCATGGCCGCGGGTGATGAATATCTCGCCAGGACGCCGGAACCGACAACGGCCGTGCTTTTCGGCCTTGGTGCATTTCTGTTAAGGCGAAGACGCAAGGTCGGGTCCAATTAGGTTAGTTGTGACATTTTCCCTTTGCCTTCTTTCTTTAAGCCATTATAATACCGTTTGCGTGACAATACGCTTTTGAAAAATAACTTGCGGAGCTAAAGATGGCGCACGTGTTCATAAACCAGATTCAGCCGGGCCTGCAGATAAACGACGTATACATGGTCACCCAACCGATCCTCAGGAACACGACCCGTGGCGACCTCTATATCGCGATGTATCTGTCCGACAGGACCGGAAAGCTCAACGGCCGAATGTGGCGGACGACCGAGGCCGTTTACAGCCGGTTACCGACCGAAGGCTTTGTCCGAATCAGGGGGGTAGCCGAACTTTACCAGGGCGCACTGCAGATAGTTGTCAACGATTTTGTCGTAACCGAAGCCGACAAAGTCAGTCTTACCGACTATATGCGCAGGACCGAAAAGAACATCCCGCAGATGTTAGGTGAGACCAAGGAGATTTTGGCAGGCATCGAGCATGCCGGCTTAAAGGCCCTCGTTGATGAATTTTTAGGCGACGCGGACATGATGCACGAGTTTGCCGCAGCCCCAGCCGCTATGCAGATGCACCACGCCTACCTCGGCGGCCTGCTCGAGCATACACATTCAATGCTGAAGGTTGCTTGTGCCATAATGCCTTTGTATCCCAAAATACAGGCCGACCTTGTCCTTGCCGCAATCTTTCTGCACGACATCGCTAAAACGAAAGAGCTTTCCTACCAGATGGGCTTTTCGTATACCGACTCGGGTCAGCTCACAGGCCACATCGTCCAGGGCGTCCAGATGATAGATAAAAAGGTCGCTGCTCTCGCTGAAAAAGGCATAGTCATAGACCAGGCCGTACTGGATAGCCTTAACCATATCATCCTAAGCCATCACGGCCAATACGAATTCGGCTCACCGAAACTGCCCGCTACCGCCGAGGCGTTTATGGTCTATTATATTGACGATTTGGATGCCAAAATGAACCAGGTTACGGACCTGATAGACAATCACCCAGGCGAGGCGGACTGGACGGCCTATCAAAGAGCACTCGAGACAAAGCTCTACAGAAAACGCCCCCTCGAATAACGAAATGTCCGGTCAGGCTTAGCGCTGCTGGGGAGCAAGCTTCATCTACCGTTATCGGACAGGCGTGAAGCTTTTCAATTTTTTGTTAGGCGTTTTTGCTTTTGCACTGGTTTGTAAAAGAGCTTTGAAGGCACAAATCAGACATATCAGCGGTCTGGGGGCAGGTTTCTGGACCTTTCGTTGTTAAGACCACGCCCCGACCAGCCGATACAAACCAACACGTTGGAGGAGTTTTTTAGAGAGTTGCACAATGAGCGATATTACCGAGAGAAGAGCAGAAGAAAGATTGCGTTATAACTGGCCGATCTGGTTTGCCGAGGATTACAATGACAGTCTCACCCAGGGCCAGATGGTCGATATATCCAGCGGCGGCGCTGCATTTACATGTTACGCCGACAGTTGCCCGAGGGCCGGCGACCACATTACCACCCGCTTCAGCGTTCCCCGTCATGGCACCGGCGACGCATTCGACCTGGCCAACTTCATGCGTTCGGCGCATATCTGTCGCGTTGACGAGCTAAGTCCCTTTGTACGGCGAGTCGCCGTGCAATTTGGCGAACCTTTGCCCTTTAAGCCGGGCGAGATTGAGGACACCGAAGCGCTTGCGGCAAATGTGGATGAAGGGCTCAAATCAATCGAGGAGCGTGAAGCGGAGGCGATGGCCGAACCGCTGCAGCCTCAAACAACGACAGAATCTGTTGACACTTAAAAGCACAGATTGAGAACTTTGTGAGGAAAAAGGGCATGTCCGTGGGAAATGGACATGCCCTTTGATTTTCTATTTTCTATTTTCCATTTTCTATTATTGTCATTTGCCCCTAATATATGTGTATGTTGGAAAAGGGACTTGTGCAGATTTATACAGGTGCCGGCAAGGGTAAGACCACAGCGGCCTTTGGCCTTGCGCTGCGTGCGGCAGGGCATGGGGGCAAGGTCCTAATCTATCAATTTCTCAAACCCGCATCACTCGACTTGGGCGAACGCAAGGCTGCGGAGGGTATCAGCGAAATAACAGTCCAGGTGCCGGATGAAGCCTGGGATATGCGCACCTCGTTCGATGATAAAGAGGCTGTGGCAAAAGTGCAGGCTGCCATAAGCGGTGCGTTGAGTGAACTTGCCAAAGCCGCCTCGCAAAAGATGTATGATGTGATAATATTGGATGAGATTGTCTTTTGCCTTGCGAAGGGATTAGTCAACATGGAGGATATCAGGAAAGTCATCAACGAAAGAGACCCGGCCGTTGAGATTGTTATGACCGGTCGCGGCGCAAGTGAGGAACTAATCGCGCTGGCAGACCTCGTGACGGAAATGAAGCCGATAAAGCACCCTTTTGACAAAGGCACCAAAGCCCGAAAAGGCATTGAGTTTTGAAATAGCCACAGAGTTTTTGGAGATAATGATTAGGGAGTCAGCGATTTGGAAGATTCCGGCCTCTGCTGTCAACTGCTGTCTGCGACCGGTTTGATAACGCGCCTGTAGGGATTCGAACCCCAAACCTTCGGTTCCGTAGACCGATGCTCTATCCAATTGAGCTACAGGCGCCTGTTTTTTTAAGTGCTTTTAATATAACAACTTCCTGTTCATCCTGTCAAGCTCTAAGGCACTCAAAGCGAGCAAAACCAGCAAATGGGTTTTGGCCCCGTCGGCACAAGAAACAGAGCTGTGCCGTTGAGCCGGATTGGTGTAATTCGAGCGAGTATAAGGACTTGCAAGTTGTGAAAAAATCTCACTTTTTTATGGCCTATAGACTTGACCCCCTGTATCTCAGAGCTTATACTGCTGAGGGAAGGAACGCATGTTTTATTAAGGATGTAATTCGTGACCAGGTCCACTTCTAAAAGAAAGACACGTCTTGTTAGTATCGGGCTTAATGTAACCTCGCGCCGATGTGATAATATGGAAATCAGTTCCCACTGTACCGTTGCAATTTTGGAGGTTTGAGAATGGGTAAACAAAGACACCACTCTTCCGACAGTTCGGACGGCGAGAATCGCCAGTCGCAAGCCAGGGAGCAACAGTTAAGAGCCGCCCTGCAGCAGCTAAGGGCCGCCAATCAGTAGCTTAAAGCAGATGAAGAAGAGCTGCGCAAGCTCAACCTTGACCTGGGAGAGCGGGTAAAGGAGCTTCATTGTCTCTACGGCCTGAGCCGGCTTGTCGAGCAGCCGGGTATAACGTTAGAACAGATTTTCGAGGGTCTGGCCGAACTAATACC
>SDBT01015690.1_pt1 | contig 12032 bp, 9 predicted proteins | sample 2277101 | NCBI WGS metagenome assembly SDBT01 (sample SAMN10404973, study PRJNA504765) | marine sediment metagenome | isolation source: marine sediment core GS10_PC15, 103 cmbsf | place: Arctic Ocean: Southern Knipovich Ridge | collected 2010
CTCCTAGATACCTGACACAATGGCATTGTGAACCCCGTACCAGGTAAAGCTGACGGGGTATTGTTGGTAGTGAAGCACCACGCCTAGCAAGCAGCTAGGTCCCAGGCGGATTCTATAGAGGGTGTTGAGTGGAGTATCTCTCGCTGTGTGCACTATTTTGCTGGCGCATCTCCAGTGTACACAGCGCGAGGTTTACTCTGCAAGGGAAGACGTTCCCTATGCTAGACGTCTATGCATTGCGCAGATCTAGACCCAGAAAGATATCCATGCGGCTGTTAAAGGGCGCCTCTGAGTTAAGCCTTCCTTCTAAGTAGGCTATTTACCCCCGTACCATTAAGTTGGCGGGGTTTTCTGGGTAGTATCCCCGCCTCCAGTCAATGTGAGGCCTGCTTTAGAGTAGATATCAAAGTGTGATACTAGAGGTAGCTCCTCGATCACTACGGGTTTGGTAACGTAGTGTATTAACCCAGTCCCAGTGCGCTGTATAGACAGTGGCGGGTATGTTCCGTACGAGTAGAAGCGAAAGGATCATCTTCTACGACTGAATCTTAGAGAAGAGAAGGGCTGATCATCCTGGACATTCTCGACTATAAAGCGGAGCCTCAGTATCAATAGGTACTGGGGCTTTTCTTTGCCTATACAAAAGTGACAATCGTAACAGGAGATCAATGAGAGATAATTGTATAAATAGAGAGTGTGATAACCTAGTCAAGACTAATGGTTACAAGGTGGATGGTACTAGGAAATACTACAAGTGGTGCTCACAATGCCACAAGAAGAAGTACAATGACACTTGGAGAAAGCACTACGTCCACAAAAAACGGCCACCTAAGGTAGGGAAATACGAAGGGTATGTGAGACTGCCTTCCTGTGAGTGCTGTTCCTTCCTCGCGTTACATATGTGCCAACTGGACACAGATCATATCGACGGTGATCATGATAACAATGATCCTACCAACCTACAGACCTTATGTTCAAACTGTCACCGATTAAAAACGTGGTTGAACAGGGACTGGGATAAACGACAGGCATAAAAAAGCCGGGCAATCCTTAACGGACTGTCCGGCTTTTGTGTTTCTAAGGTTAGGTAACGAACTTAACAAGTACGCCTATCAACCCTTCCTGCTGTACTGCTATCATTGCGCCTGCACCTATGCAGACGTATAGTATCTTTCGTAGTGTAGCATTGATACCTGCTAGACCTTTACTAAGAACTTCTTGATGCACTAGTAACTGCTTGAGGTCTTCCTCGTGATCATTAACACGGACTTCAAGAACAGCGAGTCGTTCTAGATCCTCTATTCTCCTAAAAATTGGAAGACTTTCTTTATTGGGTGCCATCTTAGTTCTCCTGTTGCAGTTCGTGGCCTTGGGCAACAATACCCATAGAGGATAGTGCTGTCAGATCATCTCTAACTAAAAGTTGAATCTCTTCTCCAAGTTTCCCGTCTATGCGTAAGGATACTCCACGCTTATCTTGGCCTGACCATGTAGATCGAGCAGCAAAACTATGCAAACCACCGCCACTCTTTGTTTGGAAGGTGTGATCAAGAGATCTAATAATAAATTCACCATTAGTCTTCCAGTTAAAAAGGTTAAGGAAATCTCCATCTTCTTTTCTAACACGAAGAACACAACCATTCGTTAATGCCGCAATACCTCCAAAAGTACTAAAGTCCATCGCTGAGTTATCTAAGATACTTAGAATCATACGAGTGATATCGCCACTCTGTTGGGGTCCCGGAAGGATAGAGAAGACACGAGGAGTAGCAGCTGTGCCCAATACATTCATTTCCTTGTTAGAGACTACTAAGACAGCTCCTGAAAGATATGCATGATTTATCGGAGTATCAATAGATATTGTATCACCGACAACACCAAGTACAGTTGCTTGTATGAACCTATCATTATTAGCAATCTCTACGACATTGCCGATAATAGTACCGTGGCCCGCAGTTGCAGTAAAAGAAATGTCATCTACTGCTGTATCTGCAGCAATTGTAGAGACGTTCAAAGTTTCTAAGAAGAAGATATCCAATGCAGGAGTCGTCTGGTCAGTGATATTTACCGATAGTGATCTATCACCACGGTCAGAGATCTCGATAACAGATGCTATCGGATCTTTAGTTTGTGCTACCATTAGCTTGTCTCTCCTGCATCTGGCTTACCAGCTCGTCGACGAAGTGTTTGCTCCATCTGACGAAGTTCTGTATCAACTGGTGCATTAGCATCAGCGCTAGTTTCCTTAAAAGTAATACCAACTGCTTTAGTAATGTTCATGAAGGCTGCTAAGCCGAACATTGCACCTGCACGATCATCCTTCTGAAGGTATGTGCCAATCTCTTTGTTAGACATAGAGGCTAGCTCATCACGTTCCTTCCCTAGGAAGATCAAGGCACGATCACCAATTATCTTAGGGTTGTTAACGAACTCTTTGAAGGTAGAGGGGATTACCTGGAGGATACCAGCTGCTCCGCCCTTACTGATCTTGTTGTTGCGACCACCACTTGTTTCTACTTTAGAGATACCCTGAAGAACATTCTTAGCAGATTCATTGGAGATACCACGTGCTTCTAGTTCTTGAGCGAACACACCAGAGTCTACAACATCAGAGATACTAGCTACTACTTCAGGAAGGACTTCAATATCTTGTGCCTCCTCATAAGCTACGATCTTTTCTTCAAGCTTAGCCTTCTTCTTCGCAGAAGATCCCTTCACCTGAGTGTGTTCAGCGTTGTAACTCTTTGCCCAGAATTCTGCAGCAGTGGTGTCAGTATTGGCGAAGACGTCTTCAGCACTGGCTGCTTCTGCACTAGAGAAGATTTGAGGAACGTCTGTACCTTGTTCATCTAAACCTTTCTGATGCTTCTTCAGTTCCTTTGCTGATAGCTTCGATGTACCTTGTGCTTTAGACCAGACAGCTTGTAGCTGAGGTCTTAAGCGATCAAAGGAAGCGTCAGTAGGGGAGAACTCAGAGTCATCTCCAGAGAAGACAGTACGTAGGTGCTCTTCAAAATCTGGATAAGTAGCGAAGTCCTTTGCACTTTCTTGCAAGATCAGTAACTGTTCTGATTCCTTAGTAGGAGGCAGAGAAGCATTGATCTGATCGTTCTCTTCTGAAGACAGAGTAGAAGTACTCTTAGCTTCAAGAGCAGCAATCTGTGCATCTAACCATTCTTCACTAGGGACATTAACCTCATCCTTTCCTATATCAGGTGCACCCTCATCGTCATCCTCAAACAAGCTGGGGATCTGATCAGGCCAGAGATCTTTAATCTTCTGGAAGAGATCTAAGTCTCCACCTTTAGATGTAACTCTTGAAGGCACAATCCTCTGTGGTTCTATACGAGAGGAGTCAGACAAAGGAGCACTCAGGCTTGCCCTTACCTGTTCACGTACAGACTTAGAGCCATCATTACTAGCGTAAGACATCAGTACTTCAGTCGGTAAGAAGTTAGGAATTGCACGAGAAGCTTCCTTAGCAAGGATACTTTGTCGCTCATCCTCATCTATACCTGCACGTACCAGATTAATAGTCTTGCCTACAGCAGGACCAAACCATGCTAGCACAGGCTCTTGGTTGTAACGGTCTGCATCATATGCATGTTTAGATATAGCAAGATGTCCCAGCACTCCAGAAGCATCCACAATATCTAGAAGACGTTCTTCATCTGTCTGTCCGGCCTTATGTGGATTGCCAGGATCACCGTATTGAATGTACTCACGTAAGTCCATACCATAACTGGTAGCACCTAGGATAAGGGCAGTAGCTGTAGAAGCACGTACAAGTTTCGTCCCTTTCTCAAGAGCAGAACCTTGTGTAAGTCCGCGAGCCCAGTCACGTAGAACCACGTTAGCAAACGCAGTAGGGTATGCCTTAAACTGTGTTATGAGCATGGCTTCTGGACGTGATTGTATGAAAGGCTTCACTGCACTATCAGGATGTAGAGCAGAATCATTAGCGAATCGAAGTGATCCACGATCCATCATCTCCATAAAGGGATGATCCTTACCCTTACCACTCTTGACCCAGCGGATACCCGCCTCTACATCTACACCTAACGATTCTAATTCATTCCGAAGTTTCTTTGCACGAGTAGCGCCAGAAGATACGATACCTTTGACATCTCCTTTAGCAAGAATAGTGAGGTTGTCAGTGATTACAGAGCGTCCTGTATGGAACGCAGCAACCTGTACTAATTTCACCCACTCTGTCAGTAGTGTAGCTTTGAAGAATGCATTGTTTACCTTACGGTTAAATGCACTGAGCACCTCTCCACCCATCAAAGAACTCAACCGTTCTGCTGCTGCTGCATCTAACGCTAGGTTAACACGTTGTGCTGCTGCATAAGCTTCTGGCTCAGGAATACCCTTCAACACCCTTGACACATAGTGCTTAGGTACGGAAGTGACAGCCTTGGCCAGCCCTTTACTGGCTTGCACAAAACCTGCCTTACCGAAGGGAATGAATGCCTCACCAAAGGAGATGAGTGTAGCCAAACCTAGGTGCATGACCCGCATAGTTGTACCTACAGCTCCGTTGATAGTATCCCATCCATTGCCGAACTTCTGTGCACCTTGTAAGTTACGGAGTAGCTTAGCCAGTGCGACTGATTCTTCTGGTAGGATAGGACGACCGTTGGTACGAGACTCAGTGACGATGTCATCCATCATCTTTGTAACTTTGCCGCCATCATAGCCGAACATGTTATTATAGACTACCTTACGTGAACCACTCTCAAAGTAGTTATCTAGAACGTTGATGATATCATCTTCTAGGAACTCTTCGAAGTCTAGCTCGTCGATGTCAAGAGTACGACCACCTTGACTTAAGAACTTACTACCTCTCCAAGAGAAGTCAGTATCTCCACGAAGGGTACGAACAACACCAAGGTCTTCATCCATCTCGTTGACCAGCTTACGCATGATCTCTTCAACACGTTGAGGAGAATGACCAGCAGCACTCAGCTTAGCTTTTACAGCATCTGAGTTCTTGTGCATATCACCTGCTCTCCACTTACGTGGGAAGAAGTTCTCAATGAAACCTGTTGGTACATCCTGCTTAGCTTCACCATGGAAATCATTCAAGACTTCACGTAGCTTTTCAGCAGCTTGCTTGTGATGCTCCGGTGCATTATCAACATCAATGCCACGAAGTAATCGAGCGATACTCTTGTTAGCTGCAGGAGCGAGGTTACCAAACCGTGTGAGGTCCTCATCCTTCATGAACTTTGTAAGAACATCGGCCATGTTGGCCTTATACTTACCTGACATGAACTGTGCATTCTCCGTATAAGAGAAGTTACCTGCCTTCCTAGCCCGGCTAGATGTATCAAACCGAATCATGTTAGATAGGTGTGCAGCAGTACGAGATACTTTAGCAAGACTCTTCATACTGTCAGCAGAGCGAAGGATCACTGTAGAGCCGAGTGACCGTACCCTACGCATTAGATTTTCAATAGGACGTGGCAAGTTGAAAAGATCGTGAGTAAGGGCATCCCACTCGTTAGTGGGCATCATGTTATCAGCAGCATCTGGAGACAGCCGTTGCATAGGCTGAGGTATACGTCGAGGTACCCTCACTTTCCTAGCTGGATCTACCTTAGCAGTAGCCAGTGGTATGATATCTTCTAGCACAATCTCTGAGTACTGAGGTGGCATAGGTCCACGTAAGCGTAGTGCTTCCTTGTTTCGTAAGGCAGCAGCAGCTTGTGCATCCTCTGTCAGTTCACGTAAGATAAACTTCTGACCAGTAACATCTTCCATCACTTGCAACTTATTAGTATGCAGGTTGTCCAAAGATTCTAGAATGTTTTTCTGGTTAGTAACTAGCTCACGATAGAGTGATCCACCTTCAGTGATTGGCCCTGCAGGACCAGGTATAGCGACCTCTGCAATGTCTTCATCGATGACAGACTTAGGGATAGGAGCATTGTCAAGACGTTTAGTAGCCTCAGCAAACGCTTCCTCTGCCTTTACAATCTCTCCGTCAATCCTTGCAAGTTCTTTTGAAGCAACAAAGAGATTCTTCTTAGCTTGCTTACGTGCCTTGAGAGAATCACCTGTCTTCAGAGGGTCGGCTAGTGCTTGCTCCTCATCGAACTTAGCACGTCGCTCTCCTAAGACCTTCATCTTACGATCGACAGTGTCCTGTACTTGGAGTGCTTGGAGATCATCCATGACTTGCTGGCCTGAATTGTTAGGTTTAGTCACCATAACAACAGAGCCATTGTCAGCTACCATAGCAGTATGCTCAGGGAATTCAGTAGAGTCTATAAGGAATAGATCTTCTGTCTCCTTGTCAAGCTTAGCCTGCCTAACATCTACTAGCTTATCAAACCCGACCTTAGCCGCAGGCTTAACACCGAACTCATAAGCAGAGGAGAGTATATTACCCAGCATGACACCTTCAAAAGCACCCTTGAATTTCTTCACGTGCAAGGGATCATCCTCATTTACTGCTAGTGCAGTAACAAGCATGTTATCTGCTCCACCCTCTTTAAGAAGATTACCTATCGTCTTATCCTGTGCGTTGGTGACTGAGTAGTCCCCTACGAATCCACGTACAGAACCTTCAACAGCTGCCTTCAAATAGATAGAACCTTTTACTCCGGCACCCACTCCTTTGATGAAGCCGCCACCGAACACAGTATAACCAGAAACAAAACGAGTAATGTCTTTAGTTATCTGTCCGGCAGTACCCTCAGGGGCATCGAACTTCTCAGGAGATCTGGTAGGGGTTACACCATAGAGAGGAAGTACCATGTTTGCAAACTCGATACCTCCCTCACGGAAACCGGAGATAGCTTGAGTAGTGACATCTCCTGCGATATCTCCTACCTCTTCCCAGAACCCTTTCTCTTCTGCAGGATTCTCTGTAACAGCCTCTTCACTCTGCTGCTTAGGAGCCAGTTGTGCCTCCATTGCAGCGATCTGAGCATCCAGCTCTGCATCAGAGAGCTGTACCGGATCAACAGGTGCAGCTCCTAGAGTAGGAGAGGCTCCTTCCAATGCAGCTATCTGTGCATCCAAATCTTCATCGGACATTTGCGAAATATCAATAGCCATGTGCTAGGCCTCCTTTATTGCTGTTGTGCCTGCTGTTGTTGGAGTTGAAGAAGACGAGCTTCCTTCTCCTGACGTGTGGTCGGTGTAGTAAGAGTATTAACTGTAGAGTCTTTAGGTTGCTCCAACAACCCTGTCCTATTACTGAGCGGAGTTTCTAAGACATCAAACGCTGCCGCCATATCAAAGACTGTGTTAGTACCTGTACTCACTCCAAGGAAAGAAGTAGGAGAAGTAGTGAACGCTGTATCTAGATCTTGTAATGCAAGACGATACGCCTGAGTCTGTGGAGGAGGATTAGTTCCTGCGAGGTACTCTTTAGCACGTGTTGCAAGGACATTGAAGTAACCTTGCTTATCATTAGCGCCGAGGCTGTTAACACCATTCACAATATTATCACCGAAGAGAGAAGCAGTGACTTGGAATTCTGTAAAGTCTGAAGCAATCTGTAGGTCTGCGGTAGATACTGTGATAGGATCACCAGTAGACTTACCAGCAACAGCGATAGTTACACGCTCGTTGGTCAGAGGATCTACACGGAACAACTCAGTACGTGTACCACCACCAGCGATATCAATAGTATTGAATTTCCATGGAGCTACATCGTTGATCAAGAAGTTATGTTCTTCTTCTTCACGAGGAGTACGCTTCTCGATGTTACGGAGATGAGACAGTCTATCGAACTTACGCTTATCTGCCTCAGGTACCTTACCGATCTCAGTTGTCTTGAACGTAGTGTCATCACCTGCAACATATTCACGTGCAGCAGGATCCCACTGAAGCATTAATGACTTACCTTCAGCAGGGATGTATTGTAACTGTGGCTTGTCTAAGCTACGAGGAGTCTCGAAGAAACCTTCTTCTCCTGTAATACCTGCACCACCAGTAGTGGTTGCTACTGTAGGTTCGATACCAAGCTCTTGTAAGGACTGATCTACTGGAGACAGATCTGTAGGATCGGTTACACCTGCCGCTTGACGAGCGATAACCGCTAGCTCAGCAGATTGTGCAGTCTGAATACTTGATTGGTCAGAACGTTGAGTAGACCGGCGAGTCTTTACCTTACCGAACCTGCCCATGATCTTACCAGCAATAGATGTATCTCCCACTGCTTGACGGACATCATCATCTGTGATGGCTACTTCATATGGAGTAAACTGACCAGGGTTCTTAAACCCTTTCAGTGTACTTGCAAAGATACCATCATTCATTGCTTTGGTAGCTTGTGCATGATCTTTGAAGATACCGAAGGCATGCATATACTGTCCGACCTTATCGGTACCGTACTTCTGAGCATTGTCCCACTCTGCCTTACGTTTGTCGTAGTCTTTCTCTTGACGTACCATACGAGACTCAGCGATCTTAGCACGCTGCTTACGCATGAAGTCTCGGTCTGACTCCGCATCTTTATTTATTACGTTTGCTGCACCACTAGCAAAGCTTAGGAGTGTATCACTAATAGCCATTGTTATTCAGCTCCTTCTTTAGCTGGTAGTTCTTCTGCTGTAAGTAATGATTCTGGAACAGCGGATGGACGTGTCAATGTATTACCACCGACAGTGACTTCATCTGGAAGTTCTTCAGTGTCCATAGCTTTAGTAATCTTGTCCAGCAGATCATCCTCTTCTTCCTCATTTGTGAAGTCTTCTTCAGGGTAGAGTTCCGCAGGGATCTCCGCCCAGTTAGCTAGGAATGCTAATAGATAGATGACAGGCTCTAGGGACAGCAGCATAACATCAGGATTGAACTGTCCACTACGGAACCCTTCAAACAACATTACTTGTGCAATCTCTTCCAAAGGAATACCATCACGCATACTGTCTAGGATACCATCAAGAGCTTCTTCGTTGTCACGTAGACGCTGCCAGACAGCCCGAGTAACTCCCTCAGGAGAGTCGATCTCAGGTGCTGTCTCATATGGCTGAGGAGATTCCTTAGCTTGTGTCAAGGATGCACCAGGGATAGGAGCACTAAAGGGATCCATACCTCCAGTCACTTGTCCCACTGCTTCCTGCCGTGTTACTTGTTCTTCTGCCATAATCTTATCCTATCTGACCTAGTAAACTTGCATGTTGTTGGAAGAAGGCCTGCTGTGCTGGTGTCAAGAACTGACCACCCACTGCACCTTGACCACTAATACCACCACGCTTAGCACCGATCGATGCGAAGGTAGCTGGCTCGAACCGAGCTAAAGGATCAGGTGTTTCAGCACCCATAGATCCGAGGAGTGACCCTGCACTCTCAATAGCTTTACGAGCAAAGCTAGATCCAGCAGCAGCATCAGTTCCTGGAGCAGCAGCTGACTGTACGCGAGTAAGTCCTTGCTCACCACTAAAGGTAGTATCAACTCCTGGTTGTGCTGACAGTAGAGAGTCTCCTGGAGCTGTAGGGCTTTGAAGGCGAGGAACGCCACCCTTTGTATCCAAGATCCCGATGTCTTGTTGTGTTACTTGTACCGGAGCTTCAGGGATAGCTGACTTAAGAGATCCAGGCTTAGCAAATGATGGGGTACGTGTACCTTCCAATGCGCCAGGACGTCTGAAGGACTGTCCACGTGTTAGGCCTTGTTGGCCTGACTCTGTTACTTGCGGGCCACTGATCTTCTTAGAGATCCAGTCACCTGCTTTAGATAAGTTCTGATGTAGATTAGGGAGGTTATCCTTAGTCCACTCACTTGCTGCATTAAATACTCTGCTAGCTCCATTAGAGATAGAAGTGCCTGCGCCTTTAAAGACACCAACAATCTTATCACTGATAGATGTACCAACATTACCAAGCGTAGTAGCAGCTTGTCCGACCCAAGAGCCGACAGTATTCATGAGGCCACCAGCAGCTGTGCCACTGAGAGTACTTGCTAGACTTGTCCACCCTGCGGAGATAAGACTACCTAATCCTGGGAGTACCAGGCTGGCAGCGATCATACCGAAAGGCCCGAGCTTACCGAAGGTCTTGCTATAGAGACTACCGATCTGTTTAAATATTGGTAACTTCATTACTTTACCCATGACCTTACCAGCAACCTTCTTAATTTTCTTTGCGACCTTCTTAAAGACCTTTGTTATACCACTAAAGAAACCCATAACGGTCCTCCCTTATTAAAGTGTTTTAGCCCAGAGATTCAGAGCAGCGCCGGCAACAGCAGAAAGAGCTGCAGACTTACTAGCATCACCAGCAGCTTCGTTACCGAGAGCAGCCTGTGCAATAGCAGCGGCACGTTGCTTATCATTTTGATTAGCTTCGAAGGTCCACTTCGCTGCATCCCGCATCTCTTGCCACATAAAGGTCAGTGCTTGATTACTCATATTGAATGAGTTCATTGCGTTAGCCTGGTTGGCAGCGTTAGTTGCTTGAGTGTTGATCTTGTTCATGTCACGACGCCACGCTACATTTGATTGCTCGATAGCAATAGCATTCTGTGTGTTGAACTGATCACGATTAAACTCTAGTTGCTTAGAGTACTGTGTGAAGGCATTGCCTTGCTGAGCATTGAATTGAGAGATAGCGGTGATACGATCAGCGTTACCCTTTTCAATAGTACTCTTCAGTGATGACATGAACTGGTCAGTCTGTGCTTGACTAGAAGCATTGAACTGTTCAGCAGCATTCTGTGAAGACTGATCACTCAGTAAGATCTGCTGTTGGAAACCAGCGTTAGCCATCGCAGCTTGCTGTTCGTTAGATAAGTTCTGTTGGAAGTTAGCTACGAGTGCAGCACTATCAGCTTGTGCCAAGGGGATGGCAGTCGTGATCAGCATATTAGTCAGCTGGTCAGCACCGATAGATGTACGAGACAAGCCACGTGCAGCGAGTACACGATCCACTTGAGCTAGCGCAGGTTGTGCAAAGGCGGGGATACCACCATCTTCACCACTCTGAAGTAGCTCAGCTAGACGACCGGAGGTAGTCAGCTCGTCAGGAAGTTCCCGTTGTGCTGCCTGAGCCGTGGCTCCTTGGCCTACAAGGCTAGCATCGACAGAGACCGCATCAATGGCAGTGGGTGCTTCTTGCGTTGCACCTGTGGCTTGCTGTGCCTCTAGAGAGACATCAGTGAGCTGTGTAGCAGGAGTCTGGAATTGTCCAGGAGTTCCTTCAAGCTGTGTAGCAGTCTGTACGCTACCCGCTGGTAGTTGTGGAGCAGTCAGGTTAGTCGCTACTTGTTGTCCTACTTGAGCTGCTCGTTCTTCACCGCCCTGTGCAAAGACAGGAGCGTCTGGTTGTTTAAGTACTTCTGTAGTGGCCATGGTCGTTCCTGTTTTTGTTGTTGTCGTCGTTGCTTTCTTTGGGGCTGTAGGCGCTCCTGCTACGATTTCCTCCAACGCTTGTCGTTTACTTGGGGAGATTGTAGCACCGGTATTCAAGGTTTGCTGTGCCATCTGAACTTCTGACGAATCCACTTGAAAGCTTGCATCCCCTGTGCCTATTGTTACTAGTTGACCAGTAGGTTGTACAGGAGTTACTTCATTAGGGACCCATACTTGAAAGCTTGCATCCCCTGTGCCCATTGTTACTAGTCTACCTGTGCCAGGTACTTCGCTTTGAGGTTCAGCCATATCACGTCACCGCTGGCTTTACTGGGCGTCCAGAAGTAGAAGGGTCACCAATAATAACACCACCAGTTACACGGTTACGGAGTTCTTTACGGTAGCCGTACCAATCACTGGGAGGTGGAGACTGTCGAACATCACCATCAATCAGAAATGCAATCTGAATGTCAGCCTCGGCTAGTTCAGATCTACACCACTCTTGTTCGAGGTCAGCGTCATACGTATCTGCCTTAGCTTGGATCAGTGTGATAACACCTGTGTCCAAGGTGTAGCAGCTAGTAGGATGAGATAGACCATCTACATCTAGGTCAGCACTGGCGATACCTAAGGCATCGGCAGTAGCTTGCTTGGAGCAGATCCGAATAGATCCGCCCACTTCTTCAATAAATAGAATAGCCATGTTATATGATCGCGTTTACGCCA
>SDBT01015691.1_pt1 | contig 12032 bp, 10 predicted proteins | sample 2277101 | NCBI WGS metagenome assembly SDBT01 (sample SAMN10404973, study PRJNA504765) | marine sediment metagenome | isolation source: marine sediment core GS10_PC15, 103 cmbsf | place: Arctic Ocean: Southern Knipovich Ridge | collected 2010
TTTCTGCTTTGACATTCGCCTGGGTTTCCATATCATTGCCCGCTTCACGCACGAGGGGAGGACAAGTCCCCCACAACGGGAGCACGCAATGCCCAACGGTAATCCAGGCCATAAGATCAAAACTCAGCCGCTGAACACCTACGGATCACTTCATGAGTCAATTCAGGCTCTTCGCGAAAACAGGCCCCTTGACCTGACCGCCGAAAACTGGCGCGAAGCCAATCCCGATGGAACATTCGACCAGTGGCGCGAGCAGGTTCAGAACTTGTTGCGCGACGGGCTTCACCATGCCCCGGTTGACTGCGACCTGAACGCCAGAACCGTTAAGACGATCGACCGCGGCGAATTCATTCAGGAATTCATCGAGTTCGATTCCACCCCGTGGTTCCGCCTGGAGGGCTGTTTCCTTTTGCCCAAGAATGCGACCGGCCCGGTTCCGGCGCTGGTTGTGTTCCATGCCTGGGGCGGACCGATAATCTTCGGCAAGGAGCGCATCGTCAACGTGGGGCGCGACCACCCGATGCTGCTGGAGCACAGGAATAAGCTGTACAGCGGCAATTACCTCGCCGAGGAATTCGCCAAGCAGGGTTATGCGGTTATCGTGGTGGACGCTTTCCATTTCGGCTGCCGCGCCCCGCGCGGGCTTGGCGACCTCCCCGAGCAATACGATCCGTTCGACCTGGCGATTCGCGACTCGGTTTTCGTCTGCGAGGAAACAGTGGCGCAGCTCTATTTTGGCGTTCGCCAGTTGAACTGGGCCGGTACGACATGGGCAGGCGTGAATTTCATAGACGATAGCCGATGTATCGATTACCTGCTGTCACGGCCCGAAGTGGACGCATCGCGTATCGGCTGCACTGGCGTATCGGGCGGCGGATGGCGAACCAACATACTTGCCGCCCTCGATGAGCGCGTCAAGGCGTCCTGCAGCGTCGGATGGATGACCATCGGTAATTATCAGCAGGCGTATAACCTCGCCGGCGGGGTGGGCACGTTCAACCTTCTGCCTGGCGTGTGGACCCACATTGACATCCCGGACCTGACGATCATGACCGCTCCCAAAGCGTCGATGATCGTTCTCTCCGAGAAGGATATACTCTTCCCGAACGAGGCAAAAGCCGAAGCGTACCGACAGATCGCAGAAGGTTTCGAGTGGGCGGGTTGCTCGGATATGTTCTCCTATTACAGCCCGCCGGTTGTGCACTGCTACGATACCGACATTCAGGAAAAAGCTGTCGGCTGGTTCGATAAGCACCTCAAGGGATAAGCGTGACGAACCGTGCCTGACCGCAACAGCAACACAGGCTGGGTGATCGGTGGGTCAGTTCTTGCGATGGCAGGCTTGGGTGCCTGGCAGGCGGGTCTGAATCCGATCTGGGCATATCTTGTAGGCATCAACGCCTCCACGCTGTCGATGTATGCCTTGGACAAACTCCAGGCCCGTCGCGACAGATGGCGAATCCCGGAGTCGATTCTGCATCTGGCGGCCGCCCTCGGTGGCTCACCCGGTGCCCTGCTGGGTCAGATGGTTTTCAGACACAAGACGCAGAAGAAGAGCTTTCGTAGAGTCTGCTGGCTGATAGTTGCGCTGCAGGTGGCGGGGCTGGGGCTATGGTGGTTTGCGTCTCAAGGCGGTGATTAGCTCGCGACTCTATGGCGCGATTTGTCCCCAATCTATAAGGACCGCGTTGAGATCCTCGATACCAACGGTCCCATCGCCGCTGACGTCCGTGCGCGGATCGGATATCGCCTCGCCGGTCCTGCCCCAGTCTATCAGGATCATGTTCAGGTCGATCAGACCGACGATGTCGTCGCCGTTCAAGTCGCCCACCAGCTTGACCACGTCACGATCCGGAGCCAGATCGAGCAGCATCTCACCGGCCATGTTGCTGGCGTCATTGAAATCGAAATGCACCGTCTGAAAGAAGCCGTCCCCAAACGGACCTTCCCCACCCAGCAGCATCTCGAAGACGGGCTCTAACCATCCGCCAGTCAGCAGTTCGCATCCGAAGATGCCTGCGATCGGATCGGCCTCGTCAACCGAGATATCGATCACGAGCACCTGCAGGTCCGTCCACACCAGATCCACGCCCTGGTTGGTCGGTAGGCGAAGTTCGTCCATGGCGACGATAGGAACCACGAGGCTTCCACCAACTCCGCCAATGGCTGTCCATTCCAGAACCTCATCGCCGTCCAGTTCTCCGTTGCCGTTTGTATCCATTCCAAGCGATAGTGCGGTATTGGTGGAAATCATCGACATCTGAGCACCGGTATCCAGCAGGAACAGGCCCTCTGCCGCCCAGCCGCTGTGACGTACGTCCACATCCAGGAAGGGTGCCGGGGCGTAGGTTGGCAGCGGATCGCTCGGATTGATTTGCCCTGAAGGCGGAAAATCCACGAGCGTCATGGGCACGCTGTAGCGATGCCCGTTACTCGCCGGCGGCGTCGCGGAGAACGCTACGCCCATGTATATGCCCAATCCACCGCCCAGCATGGCAGTCATGTCCAAGGACGTCACGCGATTCACCATCGCGGGCATGCCCACAACTCCGCTGAATCCACCGAAGTTGACCGATGAATCCGAAAGCAACCTGGCGTCGGTAAGCGTGTAGGCAAACCCGATGGTTCCGGCGAAACTGAAATCGTACTCAGCCGAAACATCGAAAGGCTGATACCCGGCGACCCCCTGTTCCATATAGACAGCCTCGGTGACATAGCCGGCTGCGTCCAGTTCGTTAACCGCGTATCCGACGGCCATCAGACCCTGTGCGCCCGTGTCCAGCAGGAAGGTATTGCCGATATCCGGGACTGGCGCCTGCGGTGTGGAGAGACCCTCAACGCGGACTGCCACGCGAGGCTGATCGATAGCTACATTATCCGACGGGCCTAAAAGGATATAGGGAGTGGAAGCCAGGGAAAACGAAACGCTCGCCAGTGCGAGAGTCGCCACAAGCAGGATTCGCGCGTGACTGAGCGGTTTCACAGTTTCTCTCCTGTAGACAGGCCTCCTAAAGCTGTACTAATTATACCAGATATCGCCTGTACGTCAACCGCTTCGCGCGGTGAGGGGCTTGCCAGAATCGCAATTTTTGGTACAATAGCTATTCTTTGAATATCCCGCTGAAGGAGATGTATCCACATGGCAATACAGGCAAACGATCTCAGGCGCGGCATAGCCGTCAATCACAAGAACGGTATATGGGTCTGCGTCAGCAACGAAAAGGTCGCCAAGGGCAAAGGTCAGAGCTATCAGTCGATCACGCTCAAGCACCTGCAGACCGGTCAGGTCATCACCGATCGGTACCGCACGACAGCAGATTTCGATCAGGCGATGGTCGATCGCAAGAAGCTGGAGTATCTCTACTCCGAAAGTTCCGGCCACGTTCTGATGGACCCGGAAACCTACGACCAAATCACCATCCCCGCCGAGTTGATCGGCGACAACAAGGTCTACCTCACCGAGAACATTGTGATAGATATCTCCTTCGTCGACGGAACGCCCGTTATCGCTGAGCTGCCCAACACGGTGGAACTGAAGGTGACTGACACCCCGCCGGCACTTAAGGGCGCGACGGCTACCAACCAGCCAAAGGATGCTACCTGCGAAGGCGGAGCGAAGATCAAGGTTCCCCCGTTCGTCGAAAACGGAACGGTAGTCAAAGTCGACACGCGAACCGGCGAGTACATGGGCAGAGCTTAAGAGCCTTCTTCGTCAGGTGACTTACTGGTCAGTATCTTGCAGCAAGAGAAAGAGGCGCCCCAGGGGTGCCACTACCCTTTAGGGTAGTGTTAATCCAGAAGGTTTCCGCAGGCGAGCACCACCCTGAAGGGTGGTGGCACCCAAATGAAGGGCTAAGCGCCGGCGATAGACAGAAACTCGCGGCTGGTCATGGACAACCTTTCTAAACTGTTGCAATTCCGCAACGCCAGTTTAGACTCGCTGATAATGAAAGTAACAGTAATTATCCCGGCCCGTTATGCCTCGACGCGTTTGCCCGGCAAACCGCTGCTCGCCGAAACGGGCAAGCCGCTCATACAGCACGTCGTCGAGTCGGTTCAGGCGGCAAGCAGCGTAAGCTCCATCGTAGTGGCGACCGACGACGAACGCATTGGGTCAGCCGTCGAAGCATTCGGCGGAACGGTAATTATGACATCGCCCGACCACCGTTGCGGAACCGATCGCCTGGCTGAGGCGGCCGGTGCCGATAAGCTCGGCCTCGCAGACGACGATATCGTCGTCAACGTCCAGGGCGACGAACCGGACATCCCCGCCCAGTGCATCGATCAGCTCGTGGCGCTGATCGAAACCACCGACGCTCCGATGGCGACGCTCGCAACGGACCTGCCTGCCGCCCAGGCCGCCGATCCGAACAAGGTAAAACTCGTCATGTGCGCCCGCGGGATGGCGATGTATTTCTCGCGCGCGATGATACCGTGCGACCGTGACGGTGAAGGCAAGACGCACTACCTGCTGCATCTGGGAATTTACGCTTACCGCGCGGGTTTCCTACAGAAACTCTCCGCCCTGGGGCAAACACCGGCCGAGAAATCGGAGAAACTCGAACAACTCCGCGCACTGGAAAATGGTTATCAAATCGCCGTCGGCGTGGTCGATTACCACGGGGCTGGCATCGATACGCCCGAAGACTACGCAGCCTTCGTTAAACGATCACAAAACTGACAGAGTCAACGCACTCGATAGAGGTTAAGAAAATGGCAGACAGCGAAAACAATAAAGACGCCGAGCAACCCAAGATCATCATCGACGATGACTGGAAGGCACAGGCACAAGCCGAGAAGGAAAAACTCTCCGAGCAGATCGAAGCCGAATCCGCCGCCGCACCGGCTGGCGAACAAGGCGCTGCTGAGGGCGGTCCGAGGCAACTGCCACCGGCGAACTTCGCAACGCTTGTCAATTCATTGGTAGCGCAGACGTTGATGACGCTCGGCGGAGTCGAAGACCCCGAGACGAAGAAACGCTACGTCGATCTCGATCTGGCCAAGCATCACATCGACATGCTTTCGGTCATCGAGGAAAAAACCAAGGGCAACCTGTCGGATGAAGAGAAGAAGCTGCTCGATACCGCACTCTATGAAGTCCGCATGCAGTACCTCCAGATCGCCCAGCACGCAACCAGGGGATAAATAAATGAAGGCAAAGCAGCTTGCTTCGGTATTGTTGATGGGCGTCGGCGCTTACGCGCTGATCGAGGGAACCAAACTGCTTCAATCATGGTTTCTCTTGTTTGGTATTGGTGACGACTGGAATGAGAACGCCCGAATAGAAACTATCATCTCCGGTGTTCTAATTTTCGTGGTCCCCCTTGCTGTCCTGGCACTGGGCCTGAAATTCATGTTCAGGCCGCCGCAAATGTTACTCGCCAGATTTCCCGAAGAACAGGAAAGTCAACCCGGTGAAATTGCCCCAAGCGAGATACTCCTGAGAACCGGAGCAACGCTTATCGGAGTTTTCGTCCTGGTAACCGCCGCTGGAAGGACATCCAGCTTTGTTTATTCCGTGATAATGATGGCACGGCTCGATCCTGAGTTATTAGTAAAGCAACTCGGCCCAGGCGCCATTTCTCTGGGAATCCAACTGATTCTCGGTTTGTATCTGCTGTTCGGAGCGCCGCATCTGGTGCGCTGGCAGATGAAGATACTCAAGTCGCGCAGCGAAGGTGCCGAACAGGGCGCGGAAGAATCGCCCGCAGCCTGACGCATAATCGTGACTGCCGCGTCAGGTGAGACTACTATAGTGTGTGCTACAGCGCCATGACAAGTGGCGGCAAGCTCGCAGAGAGATTCCATGCCCGGAAAGACTACTGTCATTTACACTGCAGCGATTGCAATGTTGCTGGCCGCGACGCTCGGCTGCGATGCGCCGCTCACGCCGCAGGCTGCAAGGCTGCTCCAGTCCGGCTACGATGCCTACCACGCCGGCGAGAATAATCAGGCCATCCAGACGATGGACGCCTTCCTTCTAGCCAACTCACGCACCAACCGCGCCGACGAGGCCTACTACCTTCGAGCACTGGCCAAACGCCGGCTTAACGATATCGACGGAGCCAAGGCCGATCTCAATGACTCGCTCTCCAAGAGCAAGAAGCCCCAGATGCAGGCAAAGGCGATCGTCGAGCTTGGCGAGATCGCCTACCAGGCCGGCGAAATGGCGCTGGCTGAGAACATGTTCCGCCAGGCGCTAGAGAACACCGAGCGCCAAGAGCAACCGTCCGATAGGGCGCGCTATCGCCTCGGATGCATCCTACAGTTCCAGGGACGATGGGAAAAAGCCGACGTGCACTTCGATCACGTGATCTACTTCTTCAATGGAAGCGAGCTTGCCAAACTTTCGGCCCGCAGGACGCATGCGACGGCCTGGACGGTACGAACCGGAGCGTTCATCGATTCAACCAGGGCTATAGCACAGGCCGAGTCGCTCAGTGCAGGCGGTTTGGCGGCCAGGCATAAGGTGATTCTCTACGACAAGCAGCCTCTGCACGTGGTCCAAGCCGGGCGCTATCCCACCCATGAACAGGCCCGCGAAGCCCTGTCCGCTGCAAAGAACTCCTCGCCCAACGCCTTCGTTGCACCGACGAGATAAAACGGCATACCACGAATTGCACCAATCCCAATAATAAGTGCGCTCCAGCGCGGCCGTCGGAATGTGCGGCTTTATTGATAGGTGGCAGGTCAGGTCCGAAGGATGCCTTCGGTAAGACCCGCCACCCGGCACCCAGAAGTCGCCAGTACCGGATGCGAAGCGCGCCGCAAATCAGCCACCGATTTGCACATGTGCGGGCAGATCGTCACCCATGAGGGCGGCAATTTTTTCGCTCACCCAGACCACCGCATCCCAGCCGCCCTGTGCGCGTAGAAACTTCGCCGATCGCAAATATCCCGGAGCTGCCCCGGCGAGGCCCGGTGCCTGCTTTCCGGTAAGGGCATAGTGCAGATCGCGCCATTTCCGCCCGTCGGGAGCGGCACCTTCATACCCGGCTTGCATGATGCCTATTCCGTCGCAAGGCGAATCGGTCTCGAACATCACCATCCTGAAACACGCACAGCCGGTAGCGGGGAACTCCGAAACAGAGTGCAACTGCACGCGCGTGGTCCTGCCGTGAGTAAGTCTCGCCACCGCCCTGTTCGCACCGTCCCACTCGCCTGAGGTTTCATCGAGGCACTGGCCCTTGTCGATCACCACGAACGAATTGATATCGCGATGAAGCTTCGAATGGTGAATACCGCTCATGTCGTCATAACCGTAATGCGCACCGGTTTTGATGAGTGCGAAGGGCCGCCCACACATAGGCGGGTGCTGCGGAGTTATTATGCAGCAGTGGTCCGGCGCGAACGGCGAACAACCGACGCACGCGTAGAACTGCTCAGCCGATTCCTCGGTAGCTTCGTCCAGCATCTGCTTCCGCGCCTGTTTTTCAGCAGCTATCTGCGGCGCCAATTCGGCGAGCTTGTCGGTGTCGAAAAATACCTCGACGCGGATTTTCTTGATCTTCGGGAACTGCTTACCGACGGCGGCTATCAACACCTCTCCGATCCACTGCGGATCGAGATTCGTGCCCTCGGCCTGCAACAGGCGGATGTCCTGGCCGTTGTACTGCACACCCACGCCGTCTATCAGTGCGAGCTTGTTGATGATGGCCCGTTCAATGAATTTACAATCGAACGCGTCCATCGGCTCGGCATCGAGGGTAACGATAATACCCATCGGCCCTTTGGGCGTGCCCGTAACGATAGTCTCGCTCTTGGGAACATCACCGCCGCGAACGATATAAAAACTCTCTGCGCTATCGCCCCAGACGATTCCCGGCTCAACGTCCTGCTCGATGTTGTCGCTATTGCAGTAATCCGGATACTCCGGGCGATCGGGCACCGAGAGTAGTTTGCGAACATTGGCGAAACCCACTACCGCCTGAGCGATATCGTCCAGGCTATCTGCGCGTATCGTCCTGCCGAGCGGGAACGGATAATCGCTCGGAACCACAGCCGGGACGCCCATCTTCATCGCAGCCAGCGACAGCGCCAATTCCAGGTCGCTCATCTTACCGCAGCAGACCAGCACGCCGGGGCAGTGGTCTTCGACAAAGTGGCTGAGTGCATGGGCGTCGCCGGCCGGCTGCTTACCGTAAATGAAGGCGTACTTGGTCAGCATGTTCAACAGCACATAAATACCGGTCTCGCGGTCCGGGCCGTTGAAGAACTCGAACTGCCAGTGTTCGCCAATCGCATGGGCGATCTCGCCGCGGTCTGCATCACCCATAATGGCAATCCAGCCGTTGCGTCGCTTGGAATTGAAACACGTACCTATGAACTTCCCGTCCGGAAGGATATGCCCGGCGATGTCCGGCGCGTTGGCTTCCACGGCCTCCAGCAGCACCAGGGCGTTTTCCAGTATGCTGACCGGGTCGCTGTCTATGCGCGCCTCGACGTCCGCGCGAGCCTCGGTAAGGTCGGGAATTTCCTTGTACGCCATCAGCGAAAGCGGCAGCGGATACTTCCTCGTCGGGTTTCCGTGAGGGAGATGGAGACCTTCGCTCAGTTTCAGCAATTCGCCCAGGCCGCATTGCAGTATCGCCTTGGGCTCGGGTTCCAATTGAATCCCCTCGCCGTGATTGTGGTTTGTTGAATCGTGTTGACTGGTCATAAGCTATCCTCTTTGTCGCTGACGGAACTCTTCGCAATGCAGATCATTATAACAGTTGATCACGGGTCGGCAAAAGAAGCCAGTCGCGCAAGTTGGGTTTCGCCCTCCGGTTTTATACAAGAAGGTCCGATAACTGAAGCTATCCCAAAAACTGCTTTGGAGATGGAAGTGAACAGGTTTTTCGGTCCTGCAAGGGGCCAAAACGATGTCGAATCTTGACGATTCGTCGAGTTGTTGCTTTCGATGCAGGGCGGAAGACATGACACTTCCAAGCCCAAATTGGGTTTTTGGGATAGCTTCCAAGCCTGCAAATACGCTTGACGTGGCACGAAGGTTCACCTAGTATCTTGCCTCACCGGTCCGCCTATAGCGGACCATTGTTATATAGATAACCTGTCACACTTATCTCAGACATACTCGAATCAGGAGCAACTGACGTGGGATACAACTGCGTAGTGTGCGTCAAGCAAGTGCCGGATACCAAACGAATCACCGGCGAAGCGATGACCGAAGAAGGCACGGTCAACCGGGCAGCCCTGCCGGCTATCTTCAACCCGGAAGACCTAAACGCCCTGGAAGAAGCACTAGCCGTCCGCGACGCCTACGGTGGAACCGTGACGGTTCTGACGATGGGCTTACCGACGGCCTGCGAAATCCTCCGCGAATCGCTGTTCCGCGGAGCCGATCGCGTCGCCCTCATTACCGACCGCAAGGCGGCGGCTTCCGATACGCTGGCGACGAGCTATATTCTCTCGTGCGCGATCAAGAAGCTGAATCCTGACCTTGTCTTCTGCGGCAGACAGGCCATCGACGGCGATACCGCCCAGGTTGGTCCGCAACTGGCCGAGAAACTCGGATTCACTGTCATCACCTATCTAGAGGAGATCATCCTCGACGGTGATACCGTGCGCGTCCGCCGCAACGTCGGAAACGGGCACGAGGTGGTTTCCGGTAAGCTTCCGGCGCTGCTGACGGTGATGGATACCGCCAACACCCCCCGCCCACCGGCAGTCAAGACCGTCATGAAGTTCAAGAAGGCCCGGTCCAGAGCGGAAGTGGAAAAGCTGGCAGAGCATCTGCTCGAAGGCGATTACGAGAACTACACCGCCGAACTGAAGGCCAGCGAGGTCGAGAAGTATTGCGACAAGCTCGCCGCAAAGGGCCTGCTCATAGAGCAGTGGAACCTCGAAGATTTGGAAGCGGACTTGGGCTGGTGCGGAATGTCGGGAAGCCCCACCAAAGTACACCGCATCCAGTCGGTCGTTTTGACCGGTGGCGAGTACAAGGAATTCCCGCCCACCGACGCCGGTGTGGCAACGCTGATCGCTGAACTCATTGAAGAACATACCATCGGATAAGACCGAGGAACGATAATGATAGACGTAAACAGAAACGGTGAAGTTTGGATTTTCGCGGAGCAGGAAGACGGCGTACTGAACGACGTTCCGCTCGAACTGCTTTCAAAGGGCAGGGAAATTGCCGACAAGCTTTCGGTCCCGCTGGCTGCGGTGCTGATCGGCAGCGGCGTCGAGGGCCTCAGCAAGGACTTGATCGCACACGGTGCGGACAAGGTCTACCTGATCGAGGATTCGATGCTCTCCCACTACCAGACGGCAAGCTACCGAAAGGTCATCTGCGATCTGGTCGAGCAGGAAAAACCGCAGATATGCCTGTTCGGTGCGACCTCGGTCGGACGCGATTTGGCGCCTTCGGTTGCCAGCCAGCTCAAGTGCGGGCTCACTGCCGACTGCACCGATCTGCAGATCGGTGACCATACCGAACCGAGGACCAAGCAAGAGCACAAAAACCTGCTGCTGCAGATTCGCCCGGCATTTGGCGGAAACATTATCGCCACGATCGTCAACCCGCACCGCTGGCCGCAGATGGCTACGGTTCGCGAAGGGGTAATGCCCATCACCGAAGCCGACGAATCCCGCACCGGCGAAGTCGTCGCCGTCACTGCCAGCCTCGACGGATTCGAATTGCCGCTGAAGATCGAAGAATCCAGCCGCGAAGGCAAGAAGGTCAACCTCAAGGCCGCCCGCGTTATCGTCGCAGGCGGAGCGGGTATCGGTTCCAAAGGCGGATTCGACCTGCTCTGGGAACTGGCTGGCTGCCTCGGTGCCGCCGTCGGCGGATCGCGTGCGGCGATCGATCTCGGTTATATCGATAACGATCACCAGATCGGACAGACCGGTACGACGGTTAGGCCTGCACTTTACGTTGCAGCGGGCATTTCCGGTGCAATTCAGCACATTGCAGGTATGCAGGATTCGGCAAAGATCCTGGCGATCAACACCGATCCCGATGCCGAAATCTTCTCGGTCGCTCACTACGGAATCGTGGGCGATTACAAGGAAGTCATTCCAAAGATGATCAAGGCCGTTCGCAGCGGCGCAAGTATCGCTGAAGCCGCCCAACAGGCTGGCGCATAAAGGAATAACGATGGCCAATTTTTACACCGACAATGAAGACATCCAGTTCCTCCTGAAGCACTTTGATACCGCGCGACTGGCGACGCTGCTCGAGGAAGATTTCAGGTACGCCTCTGAGTTTGACTTCGCACCGGAAAACGCCGAAGAGGCGGTCGATAACTACGAGCGAATCCTCACGATTCTGGGCCAGATGTGCGGCGATTTGATCGCACCGACCGCAGAGGATACCGATATAGTCGGCAATCAGCTTAACGACGACGGCTCGGTTGATCGGGCGAATGGAATTGATCTGGCGATTGACGCAATGGGCAAAGCCGATCTGATGGGCTTCACGCTGCCCTACCGTTTCGGTGGGATCAACTGCCCCAACCTGATCTACACAATGTCCAACGACATCGTCAGCCGTGCCGACGCATCGCTGATGAACATTTACGGGCTGCAGGGCATCGCCGAAACGATCAACGCATTCGCATCCGAGGAAATCAAGCAGGAATTCCTACCCCGCATGTGCTCGGGCGAATGGACCGGTGCGATGGTTCTGACCGAGCCCGACGCCGGAAGCGACTTACAAGCCGTCAAGACCAAGGCCTATCAGGACGAAGACGGTAACTGGTTCATCCACGGCGTCAAGCGGTTCATCACTAACGGATGCGGCGAAGTGCTTCTGGTGCTAGCCAGGACCGAACCGGAAATCTCCGACGGACGCGGGCTCTCGCTGCTGGTGGTCCACGCAGGACCAACCGTCCACATCCGCAGGCTTGAACACAAGCTCGGAATCAACGGCAGCCCGACGTGCGAGATATTCTTCGAGGACACACCAGCCAAGCTTGTCGGCGACCGCCAGCGCGGGCTGATCACTTACGTTATGAGCCTGATGAACGGTGCGAGAATCGGAATCGCCGCCCAGTCGCTCGGTATCGGCGAGGCGGCCTATCGTA
>SDBT01015692.1_pt1 | contig 12031 bp, 16 predicted proteins | sample 2277101 | NCBI WGS metagenome assembly SDBT01 (sample SAMN10404973, study PRJNA504765) | marine sediment metagenome | isolation source: marine sediment core GS10_PC15, 103 cmbsf | place: Arctic Ocean: Southern Knipovich Ridge | collected 2010
ACAGCATCAAGTGCGTATTATAAGTAATGAAATCACTACAATAACATAAAAAGTAAATAACATAAATCATACTCTCCAACTCTTTTATTCGCAGTACAAAGATCATAGTTATAATTCATATAAAAAAGCAAAGTCAGATTTTGCTAACAGTGGATAATATCAACATCAGTCGCAAAGACATGTTTTACGCAAATAATGGGGTGACATATATATGGCCCTGAAAAGTAGTCCGCCTGTAAAATTCTGCGCTCTTTTACAGGATAAACCGGTAAGGGTCGCAGACATATTTCACGGAAAGAAAGTGACTACACTTTCCTGAAAGAAGCCCAGCTGCTAGTCCTTCTTTGTAAGGGCAAGACCTTCCACTTGCGGGAACACCCTGAAATACTACTGAGTGCGATCGTTAGCGAAACGCGAAACGAGATCTCGGAGATGTCCGATCCCACGCAATCAATCTCAGTAGACACCGGGGCAATCCGCAGGGTATCTTCTAAGGGTCGTTATGGCAAAGACCTATGGAGAACCTTCAGAGACTTACGGGGGTCGAGCTTGCAATGACCGTCTTAGCCAAGACAGAGCAGCTTTGTGTTATAGTCCAGTCCCCTTGCGAATAGCTTGGGGGAGCATGGTAGTCTTATCGATCTTTCAGCAAAGGGTGTGGAGAACGTAGATTTGGACGTGGACGCCGAATATACATTCTGGAAAACTCAATATGCGAAACATACCGGTTTCGCGATGGAGCCAAAGGAGCTGTCGTTCACTGGTGGAACGGCTGATTTCGGGGCACGAAAGGCCCAAGTGCAAATCATCCGAAGTGGTGATTTGGTTGCGGACATGTGGCTCGTTTTTGACCTGGCAGCCATTGCCGGTGACGGTGTGAACGCCTACGTTCCGGGAGATGTTCGTTTTACGAATGATATCGGTCGTGCGTTGATTGAGGAAGTCCGTCTTGATATTGGTGGTGTTATTTACGACACGAAACAGAGTGAATTCTTGCATCTCTGGGAGGAATTGGTCAGCAACGATGAACAACAATTGAATCGATTGACCGGAAAGAGTAAATCCACCGCAGATTTGTTCGATTGGGCAAAGGAAACTCAGAAAATCTATGTCCCTATCATGTTTTGGTTTACTGAGGATTACGCACAAGCACTCCCACTTGTTGGTCTCTACCAACACGATGTTCGTGTTGAATTTGTTTTCAGAACCAAAATCACCCTTTTGGTGGCAGGAAGTGGTGTGACATATGCCGTGGCTACAGAAACAGGAGGTCAAATCAGTAACATGATTCTTCTGGTAGAGTATGTGTTCCTGGAGAATGCAGAGCGGAATTACTTCGCACGAGGGTCCCACAAGTATATGATTGGACAGGTGCAATACCTGGGCAGCACATCAGTTGCGGCTGGTGTTAGTACGCTGAGTGTTGACCTCAACTTTAATCACCCCACCAGTGAATTGATTTGGGTATTCCGATCCGACGCCAACGTTGGGTCGCCCAATTTTGATTACTTCATCTTTACGGGAGAGGAGGTGCAAGATGACGCCTTTTCCAGTATGCGTCTGTTACTTAACAACTCCGAGCGATTTACCGTTCGAGACCCTCATTTCTTCAGACAAGTGACTAACCGACGTCACCACACCCGAATCCCAGATAAACATATCTACACCTATCCATTTGCGTTGCACCCAGAGCAAACTGATCCCTCTGGACACATCAATTTTTCGCGAATTGACAACACTCAAATGAGATTCATTTTCTCCTCAGCTTTGTCTGCGGGGTATGAACTTCATATCTGGGCACGCTCATTGAATTGGGCGAAAATTGAGCGCGGCCTGAGCAAATTATTCTACGCATGAGTCCGTATCTCGGGAGTTGGTGTCTTTATTTTATGTATCTTTATTGTGGAAACTGACATTAAATAAAATCCCTGATCTACTTAAAAAAACCGCATTCCTTACTATGGACACGGGTCTCCCTGAAAAGTATTATACCAACACGTGCGAATGTGACCAATGCGTGGACGATGATGGTCACATACACATGTTCGCAGAAAGCACCACAAAGAAGGGCATCACATACTATGATTGTGTGTTGGGCTGTTTGAGCGAGAGCCCACACGCTCTATCCCTGGATGAGCTCATGATGAAGATGTTATTTCCTCACCCGTCGCTGAAGGAATATACGGTCATTCGACGCACCAAAATGTATGCCGTGATCAAGGCTTTGAAGAAGGGGATCAAACTGCACACAATAACCAAGATCGAGAACCCCAATGTGAAAACGCTGTATCAGGGTCATAGGTACCAGATACGTGCCATGCTTTTTCGTGAGTGATTAAAGTGGCGCTTGCTTTGGTTTATTTGCGTGTGTCCCCCGAGAATACTTTTATTATATTGAGCATATGGATTAACACCATGCAACCCGAATTCCATATATCGCAATTATATTGGGGTTCGAGACAACGTCTTATTGAAGCTGCAAGACAACGTCTTCTCGATACTGAAATCAAATTTCAGCTGTATCAAATGGAACCTATTCGTACTTGTACTGATATGGACACCGAAGATGGAAATATACAAAAACGCAAATACGCAGGAGGACAGTGGTCTCGTGGAACTGTCCGGAAAAAATTACGTCGTATCTAAATACATCACACCGTAAGTTTTTTTCCTTGCCTCGCATAATAAGTATCAGTGGAATGGCAATTACTGCGGCAAGAGTGAGACCGACAATATTTGAGTCTCGGACTGAAATTAGATCCGTAAACGATTTGCCGTTAGCTGTTGCTGGTGTCCACACGCTTGCAGCGAATACCAACTACATCATTGATGGATCTGTGGATATAGGCACAAACCGTATTGTCATTAGTGATAATTGCGTTCTGTTTGGACTCAATCGAGATACAGACATTTTGACGTCAACAACTACTGGTGCATTGTTTACATCGACGAATGCGAATTTCACTATCCGAAACCTGACAATCACATGCACAGCAGGAGGTAGTACAGTGTTCGCATGCACGTTTTCGACAAGCGAACGCTACGAAATTTGCGAATGTTATTTTTTTACGTGTCAGAGTATGGGATTTTTAGATGGAGGTTTGATCGGGAAATACATCGAAAATCACAGAAGCGATTCCGAAAATGGTATTGAACTGCGAGGCGCATCGGGATTTACACATTTTTTCTATCATCTTAATATCAATCACGGAAACAATGCAGGGATCGATCTTTTGGTTGCAACAGGTAGTTACACGATTATTGACATCAGTGGTTGTCATTTTCATCCCGGCAACGGTATGACCGGACTTGATATTGCGGATACGATCACCGTCGCCGATGGTATCATCACCGCGAATTCGTTTCGTGTTATTGGAACTGGCGTCCCTGTCGCAACCGGCGCAGGAAAGGTCGACAATGGGACCGCAAATTGGGTTTTTCAGGGTAACGGAGGTCTTGTGACCGATAGTGATCATTTTGCTGAGATGCACGCAGTTGATAACCCATCCACAACTTTTGTGGATTTCGTACACCTCTCTGATACAAACTTACTCGACGACGCTCTAAATCTACCTTTGCCGGCGGTTTGTGAATCTCCCGGAGCGTGGGAAGCTGGGAACAATATGCGATTTACGTTTTCACTGGTCACTAACGACGAAGTTACCACCGGATTATCCAGTCCAAACCCCGAAGAAGTTCCGGTCCCAAGTGGGAGTGCGAACGATAACGGCCGACTGACCCATAATGGCGAAGCCCCGCGTTGCTACAATGTCTCATGGAAAGGCTCTGCTGAGGTAGATACTGGAACCAATCGACGGTATCAGTTTTTGTTGGCTCATGGTAATACTACCGCGAGCGTGATCGCAACCTATGCCGATGCCACTGGAGGGGATGTCCTTGTGACTACTGGGATCCACGGGCTTTCGGTCGGTGATATGATCTTTATTCGCCGTAGCGGTGGCACTCCTGCGTGGCAATTTCTTGGACCACACGCCGTTACAGCAGTCCCAAGCACGATAACATTTGAGTATACGTTTCGAGATCCGGCAGCGGGTGGGTTTCCTGTGAGTGGTTTGACCGGCGGTGAATGGGTGGCGATGATTGATAAGAGCCGGAGTTTGGTCGCATTGGATGGTGCTGATAAACGAACCTTTATAGTCATGGCGAATATTCTGATGAACCCTGATGATTTCGTGGAACCGTTTGCACAATATGATGGCCCCGCTTCGTCGACAGACGCAAACAATCGTGTCACCGTGTCGCACAACATAATGATTGTCAAGGCCTAAAAACTGGAACAAATGCAGAAAAGCGCACGCGCTGTTTCGACTGATAGTTAATGTTCGTAGATTTCCTAATTTAACTTTCTAACGCTTAATTAAATCGGGTACAAAACGAAACATGTCGCGCAAAAATCAAGATGCCGGTCTGGCTATTGTGAAAGCAACTCAGGGTGTCACAAAGGGACAATCGATATTCGTGGCTGCTGTTGCCAAATGGACTGATACATATGAGGGTCTCATGCTGGATCTAGACACACGAATTGCATCAAAAAAGCGTCAATTTGACGACATCGATCTTCAGTATGAGCAATCCAACAAGGCACGAAAAATAGAAGTTGATCATGACGTCAAGGAATATGGATATTCCGCAGCATGTGATATCCTAGAGCGTCGTGGCGAAGTTCCCATCTCACGTGCTGAATTAGACAAGTTGCGCGCAAATCTCGCAGCAGCAGAGACACAGCGAGTTCAAGAAGTGAAAGCTGTTGCGCAGCACGAAAAGGAGACTGCCAAGCGTTCACATGGATACATGGAACGTCAGCTCAAGTTACAAAATGATGTCCAAAATGCGGCTCTCGTCGCCTCGAACAAACAACATGAGCAGCATATCACAGTTCTCAAGGCTCAAATTCAAAGCCAACAATCTGAGATCGCGAAACAGCGAGAATTGACTGCGTCGGTCGCAGATGCTTCACGTCCAGCACCACAGGGACACCCACAATATATTCCATCCAAATAAATCAATTTTATTTTACATTAAAGTTTCTTTAGATCTAGCAAAAAGCACGGGGAGCGCGGGCTATGCCAATAAAGCCTGTTTGGTGGGCGCATCGGGCACACAATTGTCGAACACTTTCTCCAGCCCACACGCGGTTCACATATTTGGTTGGCGTATTCTTGTCTGTCCCGATATAGATTTCCACTTGGTTTCCAGGCATCAAACTGCTTGGCGTCACATATAGCCAAAAGAAACGGTGCACATAGTTTGTTTCAGCTAGCCGACAACAGATGTCGCAAATAGCCCACGGCAGCAGCTCAATAAAGTTCCGAAGAGTTGGGTTGGTGTGTACCCTAGCCAAAATCCCAGCCCTTAATACGTCCACGCTGTGATCTTTGAGGTATCGTTTCAGAAATTGATCAGCAGCGTGATATCCAGTGCGATTCACGAGCAATAATTCAGCCGGAGCAAACGGAGCCACCATGGTTAACCCATGCAATACAATGTTTTTGGAGAGCTTCCTTTTTTTCTTCGCTGGGATCATCACAACGCGCGCAATTTTCAGTTAAACCTGGTTCAGTATTCCTATGGGTAGATTTTTGTGTGAAATCCATTTTTTGGTTTATTCCTGACATAAGAAAACTATAACTATATGCTCCGTCACGTCAGGATAATATCTCTAAACTTTGTGAAGAAACGCTCGCAGACGCCTTCCATTGCTTCCGCATGGGAGGCAGATGAGCTCTCGAAGCTTGCGACCAGATCCCCAACATTTACACCCATACTCATGCCTCCCTCAGACCACAGTTCGTAGGCGAAGATTGGAACGAGATCTTGCGCGGCAGCCCAGTCGTGTAATTTATCCACCCACAACGTTGATGTCATTTTTGCATTGTGTAAGTGGCATAAGAGAATAAAAAATGGTTATTTCGTGTACGAATAAATCGATTTTATTTTAAGTTTTATCTAGAGCAACCCGTAAACAACAGACGTCCGTCGAGGATCTACCTTAGTCTACAAACAGTATGCTAAATAAGATTTGATGACCTGCGGAAGCGAGCAACGTTTCCGCGCCCACATTTTTCATTGCTATCCTAAAGGTCCCCGCAGTTTTGCCATAGACTGATACTACAAGGGGAGCATCCTGCTCAAACAGGTCGAGATTAGTATCAAATTGTAATATGATGATGCTATTTCGACGAACCGCCGAATTGTTCACAAGAAAAGTAATCCTAGCTCCGGCCGCGAGTGTACTCGTCGATTCCAACGTAATCGCACCGGCCACACCATTTACAGTCACCGCCGTAGCAAAACTGGTGGCTTGGGTCACAGTCGCATACCCCATATCCAAATTATCAGTGACGACAGATGGGCTTTTGCGGGACATACCAACATATCCCAACGGTCGTGAATTCTGCAAACTCATTGTGTGATGCGACTTTATATTGACGATATAAATAAAATTCGACAGAGCGCGCATAATTTGCAGTTAAGCCTGACCCAAGTATTCCTATTACACACACACACATACGTTTTTTTTTATATTCAGGAGATCATTCACTCCTCATGGCATCCGTCGACGAGTCGAAAGCCGGAGAAGACGTATGGACGAATATTTCGCTGTCGCGGCGCAAGAAAACGTGGAGTACGATCATGTCCGCCGCACTCAAGATCAACCACGAAACCTTGATGCAAGTCACGAGCGTTTACCCACACTCTCTCGACATAGAGGATCCACACGAAGATTGTTCATTCGGTGGTCCTGGTGAACTGACGCTATTCTGGACCGACGATTATGTTTATTCCCCACAGACTATCGCCGGTACGGCGTATTTTATCTCAGTTCCACGACATCCCGTTGATATGAACCGTTTCCCTGTCGAATACGACTGCATCCAGTGTAAATCAAAATGTAGTCATTGTGATATCAAATAAAAAGGTTGCGGATTGTGTTTTATTCAGCAAACCCCAAATCATCACTATCGACACCGTCATCGGCGACCATATTGTCATCACCTCCATACTCCACATCATCAACAGGCGCGCGATCATATTCCCCATGCGCTTGTTGACTTGTGATTTCGGCGACTTGACTTGGATCCATCTGTCCCACCTTGCCAAGAATATTCTCCGCAAATTTACCACCCTGTTCTGTGTCGACGTAGAATCGATGACTTGTCACTAGTGGCCCGATAATGTCTTCGAACGGGAAACTCTGGTGTATCGTCCGCATGATACCCTCTTCTGTCGCAGATTTTGTGGCATCTCGATCCTCGAGAATAAGCGGATCCGCATATAAAATAGAGCCAATTTGGACTATAACACTGTATATGAACTCTGTGTTGGTCGGAATGGAGATCTTTTGCTGTACTTTTGATTTCTCACGCGCAAATGCTCCCATAATTGCACCATTTGTGATGATAATCGTGTGGAGCAATGTCTCGAGCGAATCATAGTCGCGTAAAATCGAATTCACAATAGAGTTGATTTGTGTGGACGTATATGTTTTGATCCGAAGCAGTCGTCGTTGGTACATTATCTCCCTCTTTCTCGGACCTTCTTTTTTCTCTACTTTTGCATCCTGTAATGCGAGATCCCATAAATGTCGGAAAAACTCAGTGAGTGGACGTGTGATTGCATTTGATAGTCGTTGCTCGGCGTAGTCTTTTGTGAATACAAACAATTGTATGTTTTGAACGACCTCCTTCGACATTGTCGGTTGCGTAGCTAATTTATAAAAACTCAATAGAAAATAAATTATAAACAAACGCACGACGCTAAAATAAAATTCTTGGCGTTCAAGTAAACCAAGCATTCTCTATGGCACTTATGCGAATTCAAGTTTCAGCTGGCATCGTTGATGCCGCCAATTTCGCAACGTTATTCATGTCCATCAGTGTGTTTATATGGCTCATATCTCGATTCTTTCTTGGTGGAGCAACCTCGATCATGGATATGAGTATAGTGACCGGGTTAAATGGTGCTGCCGTGATGTTTTATTATCTGGTTGTTCGTAAGCTACTAATTGAATTTGTACCATCGCGCGGCGAAGAAGAAAGTTATTGGGCGCAAAAAAGAAAGAAAAATTAACTTTTTTCTAAGTAAATAGCAAACCCTTAATGAAACCTGGGAAAAAATCACCATTGGCGAAACGACAACGGGATGACGAAAAAACGTTTCATCGATCATCGACAAAACCGAAGAAAAAACAAAAATTAACAGAATACGAACAGGTGGCGTTAGATAAGCGCAACATTGCGCAATTAATGAATGGTGCCGTGATCTTGATCGATGGATTGTATAGCTTCGAATGTCCACATTGTCATTTATTGATTACAGTGGATATCAATGAAGTCAACTGTCAGATTTTTCGTCATGGTGTGCGGATTACGGCAAACAGCGAGTGGGGGTTCGATGGCGATAATTACACCAACCAAATGGACCCACACACATCAGAACAAGAGTGTATGAAATTACGATCACACGCTAGACCCGACTATCGACGTTCCATGTACGCGCAACTGGGTATTTATGGATGTGGTTTACCATTTCGTCTAGTCAAGCAACCTAATGAAACCTATAGTGTTGTGAAATGTGGGTACATTTGAGCATTGAGTAACCGGCAAAAAAAAACAATGTTTATCCAATATAAAGAATAATGTGTGACCCACAGTGGCTGATCGACTTCAAGACTGCAAACCAATTATTCGGTGGAATATATGCCGATCTCCAACCAACCATCAAAACACTACATGCCGGATTAATTCTTTGGAATGGGAATCAATTGGCGGTTACCGCGAGGATGATTTCGAATCAAGATATTTGGTGGGGTCTCGGTCAACTGCGAGGTATTCGGCCACCGATGGATCCAGTGTTCATCATCAAATATTTCTCAGTCGACATCGACGCTGCCAAAGGTTACGCGCTTTCGTGTCGAAGCCAGGAAATGGGTTGGCTGCACGAATTCAAACTCACGAAACCCATTCAAGTTCTTGACATCGGAACCGTTGAACATCTCGATTGGGATGAAATGGTCGATTTGTGTCAATTGGCATATAAGCATGGTATCAAGGGGATTTTCGTGAACTGGGGTACTGCGAAGGGAGAAATCTCACTCTGTAATTGGATTTCAGAACTGGAGTATATTGCGAGCGCACAATGTATCGGCGCCGGGAAATTGACACCCTTTTATGATGCTCGATGTGCCATCAAATCAATCAAAAAATTACGCAGATCTTCACGATTAGCATCAAAGAAGAAGAAGCAAAAACAACCAAAAACATCAATAGTCAAACGAAAACGGGCGAAAAAGTAATAAAAACGGATAACGAGTTTTATTTCTCCCAATATTGATTATCGAAAAGTCCGAATAAAACTCGTCACAGGTTGTCTGCACGTTGGGCACTTCACGGGAGATGTTTTTTGCAGTTTTGCTGCACAGTCAGAACACACACAATGACCACTTGAACCGTGTACCAATGTGACGATCGCCTCATCGTCCATGCAGATCGGACATAAATCCACGTCCTTGATGTTGCTGTTGGGATTATATCCGCAGTCCCGACACACTTTGTTTCGTGCAAACTGAAGTTTATCACATTTTGCACAGTGCCAATCGCCTGGTCGCTGACGTATATCATTTGCGATGGTATCATAACTGCCAATGGTGATGTTCTTGTATGCGCCGCATCTTCTGCACGTTTGGCGGTAGGAAAAATTACGTGTGTTTCCACAACGCAAACAATTCCATTCAAAAAATGATCTCTCAGACATGAGAATGATGTTGCTTTTCTGTCACTAAAAAAAAGAAAGAAGAAGAAGATACATTTGACTTATCAATGAGCAGACGTCGTCTGGCAGTTTTTCTTTGTTTCTTGATTTTTAATTTCGTTGCGCTATGTACTCTGTCTATAGGGACGTGGATAGTGCTGGTTCCCCTGAAAGACACTGGTGAGAAAGATGAACACGTACGTGTTGTATGTATGTCTTTGTTTACATCTTTGTCTCCTCAGATAATTGCGACGATGGGAGAAATACGCTGTTGATGAAGATATGCGAACACAAACGGACACTGTTGTACATCAAGCTGGTGGCTCTTTTCACTCTTGGTGGTGTGATATTCGTGATTGAAGCATTGTGCTGTCTTCGAGAATGGTGGTGTAGTTCTCGGACTTTTCCCACAGGTCTTATCCCTATGCAGGATAGCACAGGAAGAATTGTTTGATCATCGCCTGTATTTCTACACCATACACCGTTCCGAATTTCACGCAACACACTGGGCGATCGAATTCTCCTCGTGTGAAAATAGCGCAGATCACAAGCGACCACTCCTATTACAATAGCTGTTTCGATAAATTGTTGTGATGTATTCATGTAAAGGCTATTAAACGACCAACTTTTTATTGACGCACTCTTGAGCCTAAAATTAAATATCCTAATCCACCACAATACCAGGCATCAAATAAGACCGGCAGTCTACGTGTGTGCCCACCGAAGTTGCGCAACAATTCAAATTCATCGTGGAAATGTTGATCAGCCTGTTGAATTTTCATGACAAATGTACAATTGTCATCGTGAAATTGACAGGTGACGTATAGAAATGTTCCCGGTGTGGATCGTAAGCGCTTGTGTTGAATCCATTTTTTTTGATTGCACCACTCACGCATTGTACCTCGGAATCGCTTCATGGTATGACGAGATACTATCGACCGTTGGAGAGGTGTGTATGTTTGTGCGGATGGTGTTCCAACTGTAAATGTCGCAGGTAGTGTTTCGGCTTGCGCACTTGTACTTCTTCTAAGGTCATCTAAACGCCATTGCATTTCTTCCGCGTCCTCTGTTGAACCGGGACGCGTCGACCCCAAGCGAAAGAGCGCTAATTTAGAATCCGTTTTCACAGGCGGCAATATTGGTAACCCAAACTCATCGAACAGTTCTGGGTTCACAAATTGCCGGAGAGCAGCTAATTGCTCAGCTTCAGTCATCCCAGTGTAAGGGTTAGGCACACCTTCCTCTGATTGTATATCCACAGCAAGCTCACTAGGAACAACACCATGGAGTTCCTTTCGTTTGAGGTTGTCTACTTGCGATTGACAATTTTCCACTCGCATAAGCATATTGTCATAATCGTCAAAGTTGATAGGAGGTGCTGGTGGAGTCAAGATTTTTAGTTCCTCTCTAAGAAAACTCATATTCACAGAACCTCAAATGAGTTTTAATGTAATGCAATAATAAATTTATCACGCTTTACAGCCTTCCGCATTTGTCCAGCCTTAATTTCTTGGATGCTCACTACATTGGCACCTAGAATCCAATCGCTTCTTGAGCCAGCTGTACTTTGCGCGCTTGTGCTTGCCGCTCTGCTACCCTATGCCATGCACTCGCTGCGGCTTTTTCTTTTTCAACCTTCACGACACTCAGTGCGTCAGTAGTGGCCGCTTGGATTTTTGCGCGAGATTCCGGTGGTAGATTAATGGGTCCCTGGTACACAGGACCCCTGGCTTGGCGAGTACCCATTCGCGCGCGGCATTTTTGCGTCGCCATAATCCATTGACATTGGGGATGGGCACTGCAACGACCTTCGAGCAGTGCTCTACTGCAAAGCGCAGCATCTTGGCGATACACATTTCCGGCAGGGTATCGCATATACGGCGTTCGACGTCGTTTGTATTTACGACGTCGGGATACCGCGCGTTTGCGCTTGCGACGAACGGGTGTACGTCGACGCTTCCTTGCTGATTTAGATCGTTTACGTCGTTTTTGCATCTTCTTCCATGCATCGCCACCGACTTTGACCATGTAGCCAGTTTTCGGGTTCCGAACTTTACGCGCCATATTTGTGTTTCGTCTCGAGCTTATTTACAGATACCGCAAGAAAAAAGATCTTCATGTTCGTGCGTTATTTTTACCTCAAAGTTTTGTTTTATTACTTTTAATGAAAATACCAGAAAGATATTGTTGTTTGTCAATGACACACACACACACACACACACACACACACACACACACACACACACACACACATGTATAT
>SDBT01015693.1_pt1 | contig 12031 bp, 18 predicted proteins | sample 2277101 | NCBI WGS metagenome assembly SDBT01 (sample SAMN10404973, study PRJNA504765) | marine sediment metagenome | isolation source: marine sediment core GS10_PC15, 103 cmbsf | place: Arctic Ocean: Southern Knipovich Ridge | collected 2010
TTATTCCCCATGCCACTTTAATCTTTTAATTGTAGTTGTTACTTCTTCTTCAATCCATTCAGTATTAGATATAACCCATTCTAATTGTTGTTTTACAGCTTTTCTAGCCATCTTACCAATATCATCATCAGTTAAAGAATTTTCAGCTAATTGTATAAGTAAATTCCAATATTCACTTAATTCAGTACCTTCGTAATCAGCATAGATTTGTAATTCTTCTATAGCATTCATTTAAATCCTCCAGTTTGAAAGTAACCCAGATGTATTTCTGGATTGTATTGTTCAATCGGATATTTCTTACTAAACTTTATTTTTTTAGAAGATCCATTATGACTTATACAAGATGGATTAAAAGGATAAAAAGAGAAAATTTGGTCGTCTCCCCGTATATGCCCATACCAGTCTCGCTCACGTGGACTAGTAAATTCCCACACATGTACCGATGTATTTTTATGACAATTAACACAACTATCGCCCGTAATAAACATAATATTATTCTTAGGCACTATGGACGACTCTGATCTTGTGTCTGGCGTCCACACAGATCCAAGTGTATCATGAAAAATAGATTGAGTCAAGAGAGTAAATGCTTCGGGAACCTCAGGAATAATTTGTACCTGCCCTTTGAATTTGGTCCCCAATATAATATGCTCTTCTACTTCTGCTACTAAAGAGCGTTCAACAGCCTCACTTAAAGACTCTAGGCTATCAAATGGCTGAAAAACATAAAAAATCCAACTATTACCCGCTTTTTCCCTAATTCTTACTTGATAGGGTAATTCCATATTATTTTTTGTCTTTAATACTAGACATTCGCCCACGATAGTACCGGTTGGAAAAACCCAACGAATCAAAGTGTCTGTCTTATACCACACAATCGGCTTAGGTAAATGGATAAAACGTAAACTTTTTCCTTCTTTTTCAGATGAAAGTAAGCCGCCCGGCTTATCCCAGGGGAATTCCCTGTTACCGTTGCCAAATTTATCTAGCGTACCGGATATATTGTAAAGAGAAGAATGGAGGGTAAAGTCGCTTTGGTGTGCTCGCGGCAGATTGTACCAGTATGTTTGGTGGCTTTTAATTATCTTATTCATATCCTCATTATCAAGTTCGGGGAAAATAATGGCGATTAAAAATAGCAATAAATAGGACATTTAATTATTTTTTCTGTTTCTGTATTCTTTTTCTAAAAAACAACATACATTATTTAATTCCATCATGCCCCAGTCTCCATTATATCCTGCTGACCTATTCAATCTATGACTTGCACTACATATTTGTATTACTTTATATAGTTTAGTAATAGCAAAAATTACAGTACCAAACATAACTAAGCTAATAATAAAATTAGATATGTATTCAAAACATAAATAATAAATAAATGCCTCTCTAGCTCCATCACCGACACTTGCAAATAACTTAACCAGTTCTTTTAATACTTCAATATCCATTTTTTCTTCCTTTTTTCTAGTCTACAAGAAAAGAACATAAATAGCAAGCGATTGCTATCATTAAGATGATTCCTAACATTGAAATTATCACCTAAAAAACAATATTAGTTCTTTAAAACATAAAATAACTACTGTGGCTGATAGGACATAAAGTAAAAATCCTACGGTACGCCAGGGGTTCCATTGCATTTTCTGGTAATGAATATTCATCCATAGTTCCTCTTTTAGTCTAAAACTTTATCGTCCTTAACCCAGTAAATACCAGCCCTACCCATTAATACTTGCTGAGAGTAACCATTTTCAAATGCGTTTTTTTTTGTAATATGTATTTGATAGTTTACTATTGTTATTACTAATATGACTACAATTCCTATAGTAATTACTAAAGTTTGCAAAAATTTCTCTTCAGGAAATGATTCTGACATTATTATTCTCCTTTTTAATTCCATAAATAGTTAAAGTATTTTCCAAATAAAATCGTTCCCTCTTGTATTTCTTTATCAAATTCTTTCTCTATATCAAATTGATTTATAGTATATTGTAATGAATTGATTATTTTATCTAATATATTATTCCATTCTTGCTCAGTTAAATTATCAGGATGTCCAGTATTCAACTCTTTAAATCGAATTAATCGTGGTAATGTAAATTTTGCAATTGTTAGGTCTAAATTCCATGTATCACTATCGTCCCAACCACGCCATAAACGTTGAAAGAAAAATTTGATTCTTCTTCGCATAATTATATTTCCAATGTAGGAATATCTTTTTCCTTAACCCATCGCATTTTAAGTGGATCTTTACTAATTATTTCTTCAACATAACCATTTTCCATTGCTTGTTTTATTATATGGTAATTTACAACATAACCGATAACATTTACTGTTGCCACACATACTGCTATAGTCATAATGACTACTGCAAAAAGCTTCGCAAATAAATTTTCAAAATCGTTCATTAAGTTATCCTTTTAGTAGGAATGCGGTTGGTGTTTTTATTTTTTTATTATTTTCCATTACATTGACATCCTTTAGCTAGAAGAATATCTAAATCACAATTACATTGATCTGATGACTCTTCAGCTAACTCAGAAAATTCCTTATTCCACACTACTCCTTTTACTTTTTTCCCGTCTATAATTAATTTATGTTCAAAGACTTTAACAACTACGCCTTCATTATCATGAGAAATTAGCTGAGAATCTGATACTCTTCTTACTTTATCACCTATTTTAAATTTTACATCCACACTGACACCCCTGTCTCATTAATACTTGAAGGTCACAACGACACGGATTTTCTTGTTTTTCTTCTTTTTTTATTACTAATTCACAATATTTTCCGTACCAAGAAGCTCCTTGCCCATTGTTTGTTAATATCACATATATTATGTCCCCTACATTTGATGCCTGGACAACCGATTGAACAACAGCTTTTTGACCATGCTTTATAGAGCCCGGTTTATTTCTTCTAATTTTATCGCCAGCTTTGAATTTTACAGCCATGATTCTGATAGCACTTATGTAAAGATATCTTAACAAGAAAGTGTAGTCGTTTTGACTACAAACAGGGAGTTATGTAATAGTTATGTAATACTTTGGGTTTTTTCCCATTTTTATTGAGTACAACCTGTATTTTGGTGATACTTATAGGTATAAGACAACCCTTTAAACTTCTATTCTAAAACGTTTTAGATTTCTACATTTGAGTGTTAGATATCTATTGCCCATATACTTTCTTCCTTACTATAACTTTCTTTTCTTCCTTTAAAAGCTTTATTGTTTTACTTAGAAAACTAAAAAAGTTAATATTTAAATATTCTTCATATTGAACAGACTAGCGGATACGAATTATTCACGTTTTATGGTATCTAATTTTTTTTGTTATTTTCCATATCAAAAGTAACCGATAAATAGCAATGGGTATAAGAATTAATGCTAGTATACAGCCGGATAGACCAACTGATTCGGTAAAGTCCATGTGTTTACCAAAGGTAACATTGGTACAAAACAATATTGCAAGGAATGTTATAGCTTCGGGTTGCGTAGTTGGTCTGGTGGTCATCGTTATAAAACCTTTCTATTATAATTATGGGTAATGCAGTTTTTGACTCTACCGGGCTTTTTCATTAATGGTTCCTCTGGTTCATTTACATTTTATCATTTCATCAATTGTAAGCCCATTAAAGTTATCAAAGCAAACTTGGCAGACATCGCCTCTTTCATGTGAAGAATCGAGTTGTTTACTGCAATCTAGGCATTTTCTAAACAAGAAACGGTAAATAGTTGATAATGTGCCATTTTCTTTGCAACTATTTTTTAATATTTGATATTGATGGGTGATTTTGATCATTATTCGTCATTCCAACAGTGACAGGAGCCCTTGGGATCATAGTTACCACATGAATAGCAAGTGATTTCTTCATAGATTTCAAGTGCTTCATAAAAAATCTTTAATAATTTTTTGTTGCCGAGTACTTGTAAGAGTGCTTCTTCAATCTGCTCTTGGCCATAAATGGCTGGTCGATCCATTATTTATTCTCCTAATTTATTTTATGCATCTTTCATAATTAGTCCACATTATCCAATCCGACTGACAAAACTTACATGGGCCAGCTTTTAAGAATAATCCTTGTGGATTATCATAGGGTTTTTCTTTATATTTTTTTTTACAGTCATTATTCATACATTCGAGTTCAATCATAAGTTGATTATACCGTCTCATTGCTGATTGTCAAGCCGAAAGGGTGTACTATTCATAGGTTACACTCTTTTTTTAGGTTTGATTATGACAGCAATCTCATCTCTCAATACGGGCCTTACGTTGCCCGCTGACGCACCTGGCTTCACCTTACCTACGGGAGCCCTAATTCCCTTCACAGACCCCACAGACACGCAAGAATCGAGTATAGGGACAACCAAGGCGGTTCCGGTGCTTCGGATCTTTGATCGTCTTGTGAGCCTTCAGGGGGATTTTGATCCAGCTACATCGACTCCTAATTTGACGAATAGTGCGGGTGCTAGCGGTTATTTGTATCATGTTACTACATCTGGTGGGCACGATTTTGGAGCTGGTACAGAATATCTTGTTTCTGGCTGGGATGTCTTACATGATGGTAGACGATTTAATGTACAGCGTCATTTTGATCATACCAATACAGTTACACCACAAATGTTTGGTGCTATAGGTGATGGTGTGACTGATGATAGCACAGCAATTCAAGCAGCGGCGAATTTTTGTGATGATTTTCTTGTTACAACTAATGCTAATAATTTAACTGGTACTAAACCAACATTATATTTTCCACCTGCTACATATATGACATCGGAGACAATTACTGTCTTAGCTGATATTAGAGTTTATATGGATGGACAATTACTTTATACCGGTGTTGATACTACTGGTTGTTTAGTTATTGGTGAAACTGGTGCTTATACTCGTGAATTAGATTATCGTTTACAAGTATATAGTAATACAATTTCAGATTGGGCGAATGAGCTAAATATTGGCATTAGAATGATTAATTTTGATGCATGTACTGTGTTTGTTCGTGCGAGAGGTTTTACTATCGGTGCTCAAGCCGTAGGATTTGGTTTAGGTTTTGCTTATAATGATGTAACTTTTGGGAGAATGGTTGATAATAAATATGCTCTTGATTGTACTAATAGCACATCGCGAGGTAGTATTGGTTGGTGTAATGAAAATATATTTAGAAATGGTAGGATAGCTTGCTCTAGTGCTTTTAGATTAACCACATCACGTTATGGGGTTCGTATTGGTTCTCTTGATGGGACAAATATGAATAATAATCATAATGTTTATGATAAGTTGTCGCATGAAATACAAACTGCAACTGCTCCAGCAGTTTCGGTTCCATATTTGATTGAAGGTGGCAATCAGATGAAAATAGTAGCTAATCGTTCCGAAGGGAATGGTATTACTTTGGCTATTGTTGCCGGTGTTTCGTCAGATAATGAATTTGAATTTATGAATCAAACAGATGGTGTGATTTTGGAAAGTGGTACTCAAGAAGGTTCTAGTAGATTATTTCATCAAGAAAATATATCTAGTAAAGATGCACGACTTATTTTTGATTCAGATTTTATAGGTGAGACAACAGTTGCTTATAATTCAACACAAATGCACATCCCAAAATGTAATGTATATAATTCTGCTATTAATCGTCAAACTGGTGTTATTGCTACTAATAATATTGGGGTTTTTGAAACTGCTGCCTTTGCTGCTAATAATGCTACTAATGAGTTAATATCTATTACTCATAATAGAAAGAGTAGTGATATTATATATGTAACCGGAAGTGATTTACCAAATGGTTTAACCGCAGATACCAAATATTATGCTGTTGGAGTTACAGGTAATACACGTTTTCAATTATCAACAACTTTAAATGGTGCTCCAGTTAGCTTGTCAGACGATGGTACGGGGAGACAGGTTTATTTTAGTCGTAAAGGTTGGGTTCAATTACCTTCTAATCGTGGCGTTGGCGTAACAATAGATACTAGTCAGTGTAAACATTTTCTTGTTGAAAGAAATGTGATGGTGCCCACTAGTGGTGGTCGGGTTGCAGTTACGGTTTATGATGCTAGTGGGGCGGTATTGGGTGATAATCCTGATGATCAGTATGTGAAAGGCAATTTTGGATTTTTCTGGAGAAATACTACTTTTGGTGGTAGTTATGGTACTGCAAGTGATAATGAGATTGAGGTTATTGTTCGTTTACGTGATGAAGTGAAAAGTGCCGAATTTTTGATATCTGGTGGTACTGATAATGTAGCTTTGCGTCAATTTAAAATATATTCTTTAGATTTGGCTACAAGTCCTACTGTTGAGGTGAATTATCAAACTAGTTGGGAAGGTCAAAGGTTTGCTACTCAAGCTCCTGATACTGGAGTATATGAAGCACCTTTAACATTATGGAATGATAATCCTACATCTGGTAATCCTTTAGGTTGGCAATTAATAAATGGTGGAGTACCAGGTACTTGGGTTGATTTGCCAAAACTTGCTGATCCATTATTAGTGGGAAATGGTATGGTTACTCCTCAGTTTTATGGTGCTCAAGCTGATGGGTTAACTAATGATAGTATAGCAATACAAACAGCATTCGATAGTTCTTTTTCTTCTATTTATTTTCCTTCTGGAATTTATAGAGTAGATAATGTGGTACTTAGTGTTACTGGGAAAAGGATTTGGGGAGAAGGCGATTTAAGATTAATTGATAATGCGACTACGTCCTCAAACAGAGGTATGTTTACTCTTACTGGTAGTGGGAACATTGTAGATGGATTAATATTTAGGGGTAATTTAACAGCTCCACCGTCTACTAATTTTGGTGGGCAGCCTATGCGTGTGTCAGGCGATGGTAATTTAATTTCTAATTGTAAATTTTATGATGCTAAGCATGATGGTCCAGGTGGTATTAGTACTACTCAAGATAATGTTGTGAATAAAGGAGATCATAATACTTTTATTAAATGTCAATCTTTTGGTGCTCTTTATAGTTTATTTTCTTGTGCTGCTCAAAATAGTAAATGGATTGATTGCTATGGGAGAAGAGGTACTGGTGTTTATGGGTTTAAAGGGTTTAATGCGGCTGGCGGATCATCGGAAGATGGAATTCATATTATAATAGATGGGATTAATTTAGATGATGTTCTTCAGTTAGATTGGGCTTCAGAAAATAGTCCTAAAGTTATTGAAACTGTGATTTTAAAGAATTGTATAGTTAATGCTACTAATAATGATAATGGTGCTAATCTTGGATGTAAACTGGCTCATGTTCGTAATGCTTATATTGATCATTGTCATTTTGCAACTACTGGTGCATCGCAAGAAGGGCTAGTATTAGCAGAGCGGACATATAATGTAACAATTCGAGATAGCTTTATTAAAGGTGGTGGTGGATCTTCTTCTTCTAGTTCACATATTCAAAGTTTTGGTGCTGGTAAGAAACATCGTACTATTAATAATTTTAGTATGTTTAATACTGTGGTTGGAGGTACAAAAGAGAATCCAGATACAGCGGTATCATTGTGGGATCAAAATGCAATTGATGTTAGGGCGTTTAGTACTACAATTAAAAATTGTAAAGTTAATAATTTTCTTACTCGTGCATTTGAAATTTATCCTGAAGAATTTGGTGTATCAGGAGTGTTTGTTAATACTCCGCCGACTGATGTTGCTGATGGTACTGCGTATATTGTTGGAGAAAGTCCTAATGGTGCTTGGGTTGGACGCGAAAACGCTTTGACTTTTCTTCTTACTGGTTCCACGTGGCTTTTTGAAGATCCCGATACAGATTTGTTTTATGATACAAGGGTGTATGATGAAACTTCGGGTAATTATTGGAGATGGCGTGAAGCTACAGAAGGCTGGCATATACTACCAGATGAAGAATTTAAATTAGATATAACAGATAATAAAATGGTAGGATGGAGAGATGGCGTATTATTTGGTGTCGGTTCTCCTGATACAGATCATCCGTCTTATAGTAAATTAGCGAGACGATCTGATAGAGTAAATTATTATAATAATGAGCTGATTAATTTAACTGGTAGTGGGACACAAGAGACAGATTCAAGCAATATTCAACCTGTTTATCAACAGTTGAATTCTAAAAGTTGGTGGGGTACAGCAGCTCCAACGCAAGGTATTTGGTTTCAAATGGATCATGTGCAGAATTTTGCAGCAGCAAGTGGTGTAACTATGGGTTGGATGTGTGTGACATCTGGAGTGGTAGGTCTTTTTAGATTTGGGACATTACCTACAATATCTGGTGGAGGTTCCTAAACCACAATTCAGTTAAACGAGTCTTTTCATTATGTCCGTAGTGATAAGTATAGTATTCTAGAATAGTATTTAGAATTCCCCAGTAAGTTGGTTCGGCATTATCTCTATGTTCAAACAGATAACTTAGACTATCTAACTGATTCATACGTTTTTGTGAAAGTATAGCTTCATCTTCATATCCTAATATTTTTAAGAAATGTTTTCTAGCTTCTTCCTTGGTGGTAACTTGAGTATCGCCATATGCTTCCAATGTTTGCTTAAAAATTTCTTTAGCTATTTGTATAGAAGTTAGATTTATATTTTTTAATAAGTTAAAGTTTGTTGATAACAACCCACTAACTCTATCTTCAATTATATAGATAAATTGGCATTTTGCTATTTGTGTTTTTTGATGGCAATTAGACAGAATACAATACAACTTTATATCATGAGATCCTATAAAACTGTTAGGGTGTTCTTCTATTAGAACTTCACAAAGCAACCATACATAATTGTCTAAGGTTCCGGCGTAATCAATACGAAGGATATCGTTTTTTATAGCTCCTTGAAAAGGTTGAAATACGTCGTGATGCTGTTTTGGTTTCCAGTGTGGCCCGCAAATTCCTAACGTTGTACTATTATCTTCTCTATATATTTCTCTTATTGCCTTATTTTCTTCTCCGCGAATATTAAATAGGGGCCTACTATGTGCGTCAAAATAATTATTACTTTGTTTTAATGCATCATCTATGCTGGTTTTAGGTTCGATTTTAGTTCCTAAATTTTGCCATGGAGGAATAGACATGAATTTATTCCTTAGCTTTTACTGTAGGAGCCAGATATGCAAGAGGTCTGCCCGAATATGAGAATGTTCTAGTTTTATAAAATGTGTGATTTTCTAATTCTTCAGTTGTCCATTCAGAACAGGCGTTGATGCAAGCGGCGATTCTTTTAGCATTATCATTGTTGATATTTACATAGATACCGTTAGAAGTATTCCCCTTCGCGACAAAAATTGAGATATCTTTGTTGTCGCGTATAATATTTACTTTATCTAGTGTCCCGGCATGAGCGAATTGGAGGTGTGTCCAGGGTTCAGGTGAGTGCATAATTAAAGTCCTGTAATTACTCGGAATATTAAAACGCAATAGGCGTGAAAAGAGTCGAACTTTTTTCTATTATTTATAAGATAATTGTTTTAACCGTTAAACTACACGCCGCTAAGAATTTGATTTTTGACCACCGGTCATTTTAACGTCTGCGGCCTCACCTACGACCTTGGATCGATGATTTTCTTGGGGACCATTGGTTTGTGTATGTTTCTGCTCTGGCTTTTGAGCATGATACTCGTGCCTTTTGTAGAGAGCTTGCTATTCTGGAGGGCACCTGTGAGACTAATCGGCAACCTCGGCTCCCACACACCATTGATGAATTTCTGGTAGTAGACGATATAGATGCTAGGATTGTTTTTGGGATAATATGTGAGAATTCGGAATGCCGATTTGTTTGGTCTAGAGATACCGGCAATGTCGCTAGACGGTTTAGGTTTTTTGCTGATGTATGCAGCTGAAACGACCGAGATTGAGTGGACGTATTAAGCGTAAATCCATCTGCTAGAGTTACGCTTGAAAAAATAAAGAGACAAAAAATAGTTATTATAATTTTCATATTGTGAATCCGTTTCCTGTTTTTTTAGTACCACTGACTAGTTTAATAGTTTCACCTATTTTTGTACAAGTGTGAATATATAGCACTTTTTCTTTTGTTGGAGGTTCGATTGGTGGAACCGTTGGTGTTAAAGAAATCCCACCATACTTATTTCTCATAGCTCTTTCAGATGGGTCTCCTCTCCAAGAAATTTTTACTCGTCTAATTGAAGGATTCATTATACCGCCATTAGTATGCTGTAATCCGACGCCATGTCCAAAAATCTCATGAATCAGTAAGATAGCTGCCATAATTACATCAGGATTATATGATGTATCTAGGGCACCTTGGGGAATTCTCCTACATCCGCTTCCGGGTAAGTAATAAAAACCTATAACTCCACCACGAATAAATTTGAAAATACAAGAAGACTCCCAATCTTCATCTGTATCCCATGAAAGAAATCGTGCATCTAATCCCATGTCTGCACTAATAGCTATCGCATATCTTTTTACTTCATTTAAATATCCTTTCCATGTTGTAGACGCATTACGTTCATCCAGTTTAACCCTAACTGAATGTTCGGCACTGCTTTTAGGATCGCAATCATTCCAGCCACCTGAGCCAGCGTTGAGCAAACCAAATGTATCTTTTCTAGAATTTAATCTAATAAAGTCTGGAATTTTACAACGTCTTAAATTAATTAAGTCGAATGTTGCCTGTGCTGGATCTCCATCAGCTCTACCATCATCATTTTTGCTTAGAGCCCGTCCATGGTGTAAATCGCAAAACGTTTCAATATTACAATCTGAACATTGAACCGATGCGATAGCTTGACGACCGACTTCATCTTTAATGGTTAATTTTTTTAAATCTTTCTTTTTAACATTATGTGTGTCTGGGTAAAGGGGATTATCAAAATGGCCATATGTCCAAGCATGTTCTAATAGTTTGGTTTGTAGTGCGGTGTCTATCATATAATCTCCTATGTAATGTAGCTCTCATAATAGATATCGTCCAACTAAAAATCCTAGCATCACGGTTGCCAAACCTAATAAAATATTCAGAAGAATTGTTTTTTTTGTTTTCATTAGAATAATTCTTGTATAATAGCGAATAGGATTTCTATGAATGATGCTCCACTAATGATTTTAGGTAGAATAACATCAATAAAAAGTTTAGTCCAATCTGTAATAGCTGCATTGGAAGTTGATCCTACCCCAATTCCAATATCAATTAGGGCCTGACCTCTTTGTTGACTATTTGCAAAGTTGATCTTGTTAAAATCTTCGCCGATGGAATCTTTCCATGGCGTCCAATTACTAACTGATCCTCCTAGTGCGATTCGAAAGCCCACATCTAATGCGGCTGCAACTTTATTATCTGCAATTATATTTTTTTGTACTTTTTTTCCTATCTCAGTATACACCAAGAACAATTTACTTGCGTTGCCATCTCGATCGTTATCTCCTACTACTAAGTTGGCTTGTGCGGCAGATAATGCGACAAGTCCCCACTGGTCTACTGTTGGTGGAGGATTAGTTGGATCGGTGGGCGGATCGGTTGGTACTTCAGGTGCATCTCCCATTAGTTCATAACCTGTAATGTTAGGTGCAGGTATATTAATGGGATTACCAAAACTATCGAGCGATAAAACATAGAAACCTGATGGTGTTTCTAGCCAAATGTCGGCTTGTGATAGTAAAGAAAAAAGGATAAGGGTGGTTCGTATTAACATTTTTTTGTTCCTATGAAGGTGTGTAAGAAAGATCTAAAAATAAGTCCTGTTATAACCATTCTCTAAATTTAATCCGTCCTTCGGACGGAGGAGCCTCATCCTCTGGTTCACTTTCATCTGTCCAGCCACATCCCCTACATTGTAAGGGGTTGCCGACGCATGCAGAACACGGTGGTGCAATATGACATGAACAGTTTTCTACTTGACAGTACTCAATGAACTTATTACAACCAATTGTTGGGCACCTGTCGCCTTCTTCGTGAAGCTTCATATATCTCTCGTTAGAGTGGAGATGGCGAGAGTTGAACTCGCGTCCCTATTGTCAGAGTTTTTCACTAAGGCGTTTTACTCTACGTAACAACGGTCGATTACCAATCATCCCCATTAAAAATCGCTTTTTTCATCGTC
>SDBT01015694.1_pt1 | contig 12030 bp, 13 predicted proteins | sample 2277101 | NCBI WGS metagenome assembly SDBT01 (sample SAMN10404973, study PRJNA504765) | marine sediment metagenome | isolation source: marine sediment core GS10_PC15, 103 cmbsf | place: Arctic Ocean: Southern Knipovich Ridge | collected 2010
TTAGCACGTGTACCACGGAATAGCCCTTTACTACCACTTAGGGAGTTAGTAGCCCGGTCAATCTGTGTCATGGCAGACCCATCTGCTATCACGTACAAGTTCTCAGCTGCCTCTAAAGAGATACCCATCCGGTCAGCATGATTTGCGACCTGTGTTGCACGGAATATCTCTGCATCCTGCTTAGAAGCAAATGCACGCATAGCCTCCTGTTTAGAGGTGGCTGGTGCTCCACGTTTCATTACAGGGAAGTTGCGTTGAACTACGAATTCGATACCTTCGTTAGCTTTCGGTACATACCCGGCTTTATAGTGGATAACCTGTTCAGGTAGGCCCTGTACATCCACTCGTTGCACTGCAATGTACTCAACATGCTCTGCACCACGGTCAAGGTCATTGCCTGAGGTGTTCCAGTCTTCATGTGAGCGTACAATCATACGGCCTGAGTCATATATGCGGTCAATATGAGTGTCGGAGGCATTGAATGTCTTGTTACTAGCAGGGTCAAAGATGTTGTAATCTGCTTTCTCACGTAGTGCTGACTTAGCAGCCTGTACATCTTCATAAGGCTTAACGAATAACTGCGCTGCATCCTCACCTTGGCCTATAATCACGCTACGTTTGAAGCCAGTAAGCTCCAACTCACGGCGCACTGTATAGTTCTGCATGGCGTGCATAGCATCTGCCACTAGGCGGCGTTTATAGTACGCTTCTATGATGGCAGGGTCAGTGATACCTTTGGCTGTTAGCTCTTGTGGGAGGAATACTTTGCCTGCTTCCTGTGTCTCAGGGTTAACATACTCATCACCCTCAATATCGAGAGCATTCAGCTGTTGGCGCTGACCTTTACCAGTTAGCCCGGTCACTGCATCGTTTGCGTCTATCCATAAAGAGGCAACATCGCTGCGAATGGCTACTGTTAGGTCCTCTACTTGGATTGATAACTTAACTGTGTCGTTGAAATCAGTACCATCGGGTTTAGTAACAGACCATGATGCAGGTGATTGGCCCGGTAACGATGATACAGAGGTTTTCATGATGTCCTCTGCTGTTGCACTGTAGTCACCCTTAACACGGCCTGCTGACCATGTACGGCGACCTGAGAGCACACGCTGCGCTCCTGTGTTATCTGTGACGTTGTACTGAAACGTAAATGCTTCCGTATTCTCACCTGTAATCTTCACATCTGACAAAGTGTAGCCGTCTGAGAGGATGTCCTCACCTACACGGGCTACTTCTTGTTGGAAAGATTTAACTTGGTTGGCTCTATCTGCACGATGAGTGGCACCGATACGTGTACGGATGGACTCAGTGGTTACATCTGTCACTTGGCGAGATGCTTGGCGATAGAAGTTGTTCAGTGCTTTACCCATCTCAGGCAATAAACCGTCCACTACCTGTGGCATCCAGTCTGCTGTCTGGAATGGCATGGCATTCTGTACTGCCTCATCGGAGGTAATACCGATAGCACGTGCAACCTCATCATCACTCATAGCTGCCACGTTCATACGTGCAGCACCCTTCTTATCACCTGCCACAGCCAACACTCTAACGATGTTGTGCTCTTTGACAGCCTGCTCACCTGAACTCAGTAGTACTGACTCCATTGCTTTGCGAGTAGGGGCTGGTAATTTGGCTACCTCATTGGAGATAGCATCAAGACCTGACTGTGTGACTGGTCCCTCAGGAGGAGTAGGGCGTAAGCCTGTACCTTTAGCACCTTTAGCAAAACCACCGAGGTCAATATTCTTAATGAACTTGCCCACTGCTGGGGCAAATGCTAATGCCTCTAGGCCGAGGTCAATCTTCTGGTCGTGTGATGCACGCTCCCCACCTTCAGGGTCAAGGAAACGCATAAGCATACTGGCACCTAGTACCATGTTCTGCTCAGTGAGTTTATGTCCACCTGTAGCTAACCCGTCAATGCCTGATGCCTTGAATACAAGTTCAGATAGTGCAGGGTAGATGGCTTGCTTACGTGCAAGAGGTAATGACTGAAATGAAGTAATCATCTGCGCGATACTGTCACCAGTAAGGAACCGAGATAACTGCTTGTCAGAGTTCACACCGTCTTTCACATCTTCCCACTCTAAAGTGGTACGTGCTGGTACAAATAGACCCGCTACATCAAGTACACGGTCCATTAGGTTCTGCTCATCAAGCATCCTCACAAGCTCGTTACGGGCTGCAATGTTGAATGCTGCACTCTCACGTGCTGCGGTAGCCAATGGCACCTCTGCTGCACGCTGGATGACAGCTAACTCTACTGCTGTTGCACTTGAGCGTAGGTCACTGATGGTAGCCATCCCATCTGTCATATCACTGACTAATGCTTGGGAGTTCTGAGGAGTTTCACGCACTGCTGTAACAGTGGCCGCAGCCATGTCAGCTTCTAGCTCATTGTATAGGCGGTCTGATTCACGTGTTAACTCACTGTCATGGTCCCACACAGAAGAAGCTTTCACTACTACCTCTGGTTGAGTGACACCACCACGTAGGACTGCTAAATCCCCTGTCTGTACGTTGCGGCGTAGTTCGCCCTTAGCATTACCACCGTCAAGTAGCTCTGCTAGGCCCTCTTCGTTCTGCTGAATCTCTAGGTCCAGTGCATCGCCATCGAGTACACTGTCCAAGCCTTCACCGTTTGTAAAATCTGACATGTTATCTACCTATGTTAAAAGAAGCTACCGACTGCTGCTCTGTTCTGAGCACCTACACCGCCACCTGCGAAGCCACCTGCAATACTACTCACTGCACCAGCTGTTGCCGCGCTTGATTGTAGGGATGAAATCTTATTACTCAGCCCGGTCAGTACTTGCTGTCCTGTGAACTGCTGATTACTTGCACCGATTGCTGAACCTAAGTCGGAACGTATACCACCTAATGCACCTGATACCGCTGTACCACCTGCTACGCCACCTTGGAACCCTGCTGCTTGAACCTCACCAGCACGTACACGGCTTGCTGCGATGCTACGTTTAACTGAGCGCATACGCTGGTTAGCTGCAATACGATTGCTCACTTCATTCTGCTTACGCTGTACCTTGGCTGCTTTACGTTGCTGAACTGCACTCACACCTGCCAGTACTACGGAAATTACACCTAATGCTGTTGCCATTGTTCTATACCTCTTTAGTGTAGGCTATCTCTGTGACACTATACCCCTCCGAAAGGAGTAGGTCAGGAGTCTTGCCTTTGTACTGGGGATTATGGCCTATGGTCAGGAATCTGATGCCCAGTGATTTGATGTCTTGTTCTACGAAGGTTAACAGTTTACCAAAGATTCCGTCCTTGCGATACTCAGGCACAACATAGTAAGAATCCGTAACAGCGCACATGATGCCCTTGTGCTGCGACATCTCGCTTGCAAAGATGGACATGTAGGCAACTGCATTGCGTCCTACATACGCCACGTAGAAACGCGCATGGCCCCCTCTCTCTGCATTCTCGTAGATGTTATCGTTTAGGTCCAGTGTCAAATTGTAGTTACCGAATGGGACTTCGTTCCAGTGGTCTTGAGTGGAGCCTTGCATTGCTTCGAGTAGTTCACGGTATGTCACCACACCTATGATTAGTTCTTTATTCATGGGATACCCCTATACGAAAAAAGCTACCCCTGTTGGAGTAGCCCTGATATTATTTCTTAACTGCTGCTTTCTTAGGCTTAGACTCTAGGCCCTTGAGGTAGCTGTGAACAGCCATCTTAGCTGCATACACTGAAGAGTAACCCCCTGATAACATCTTGGGCAGTTCGCCTCCATCTGCGAAACATATGAAGCGAATGGACGCATTCTCTTTCTTAACGTAGTTGAGTACTTTGCCATTAGGAGTGACACCTAACTCTTCTAGTACTCTAACGACCTGACCGTGTTCTTCTGCCATAGTGGACCTCTTGATTATCACGCTGAGTCTTAGGTTCTAACTCGCGCATTTTAATATTCTGTCTGCGTGCTAATCGTTCGCTGCGTGGGTCTTGCGTTTGGCGTAACCGATAGTTTGCAGTGGCAATAGCCTCATTTAGTATCAAGCTGTTCATCCGTTCAGGGATGGGCAGGAATGCCGCCGGGTTTGTAAAGTCGGGCAGTGGCTTGACGTTGCCTACTATAACAGTGTCGGCTATCTGATTACCAATTCCTCTCACTGTCTCGAACGCATCAAATGCTATCGACTCCTCATCAAATGAAGTGTAGCGTGTTGGCGCTATGTGGTTATGGATGTACATCGGTACACCATCCTCATTGATGACTGTGGTGATGGTAGCATCATCCTTGTTACGTCCATGTAGGTGAGCAATGAAGTCACAGGGCTGCATGTATGTGAGGTCAGTGTACTTACCCTCTTTGGATAGGTAGCGTAAGCACTGAATGGCTGTCACATTAGGCGGAATGCGTAGCTGGTTAATCTGTAACACATCTGCTGCATCACGTTCATCCAGTTGCACTACTCGGTCCCTGATAAACTCCCAGTCTCGGCGGTCCAGTACCTCATTATACGTCTGGATTAGGATGGTCATGATGGTGGAGGCTTCTAGAGTCTCATCCAGCACATCAATCTCATCGGACTCAATGGCCTCTGCAATTTGTTGCACGAAGCCAAGCATGGTTATCTTAGCCATGACTATTTACCCCGCTTCTTAGATGGAATTTTCTTAGCTTTCTTCTTGCCTGCTTTCGCTTTGCGTAACTTCTCTAATTCTGCTTTAGTATGACTAGGCATAATTTAACCCTCTGTGCTTGCTGTGAATGGGGTGATTCGACCAATGAGTTCGAAGTCTTTACCCGGTGATGATTCATATCGTAGCACAACTACCTTGCCTGAGCCTCGCAGCTTCAGTTTGGTGTCTACTACTTTGTATGGATACAGTCTCTCGTCTACTGCTGCTTGAGCTAGGCGCTTAGTGCTTAACTTGTATGCCTCTTGAGGGGTAGTCCACTTACCCGTGCCGCCGTCAATGGCGAAGTCAAACTTAGCAGTCACGATACAGCTGTATGTATCGGATAACGTCATGCTATACCTCTCTGAATGTAATTTCTATACCACTACCTACGGCTGCTACCTTCGCTTCTGTCCATGTAGCGTCATCTGAAGGGTCAGTGTCACGAATGAACGTGGTCATCTGGTATGTACCTGATGTAGCAATCACATCTGGTAAACCATTATAGAACTCAATGCCCCCGATAATCATCTGGTCCCTGTAATCAAGTCGGCCTGCATCTGTTTTCTTGGCTGCATTCACTACCTGCACACCAAAGATGGTGCCGGGGCTGATACCTAAGTCATCGAAGTCAACATTATCGTACTTCTCTTGAGCACCAAGCTGACCTGCCTCTACATAGGTAGTGTCTTGGTCATGTTGCAAGTCATCCACTGCCTCAAAGTTAGTAGCTGCACCGAATGGGGTGAAGTTGTTATCTAACCCATTAGCTTTAGGACGTAGGGCTGTGACACGTGTATCACCTGCGAAGGTGTTGTTAGTTGCACCTAATGTATTCAAAATATACAGGTCATCCGTGTAATGCACCATAGCATTATTTGTAGCTTGGATGCTGAATGATTCAAAGCCTGTGAATCCTGCTTTGAATGTATCCACATTAGTCACACTTGCTACTGTCACACCATTACGGCGAATCTCTAACTCACCTAATGACGCATGTGCTTTGACACGAAACTCGATGTGCTCCCAAACAGAGCCAGTGAATACTGCTGCTGCTGTTGTTGCAGTCTGACCATTGTAGCTAAGAGTACCTACGCCTGTAGTGGCGCTGACTAGAAGCTGTGCTGGTTGAGTTCCTAAGTTATCGTTAAATGCCCATGCTCCATTGTGGACATCTGCATTGATGTTGTTATGAGCAAAGCCTGCAATCACCTCTACTGAGCTTGTGATGCTCTTGGAGATGAAACCACCACCACCCGTGCCCTGCACCTTGATGGCACCGGGAGTGAAGCGGCCTTCTGTGTGTCCGATAACAAACAAGTTAGCAAACGACTGTGAATCCCACTTCTCATCAATGACTGTGTAATGGTCGAATCCATCTAAAAATAATAATGACATAATATGTGTACCTTATACGTTATACATCGTAAAGAACTTCTAATACTGATTGACTTAATCGGAAGTCAGATGGTGATGTTAGTAACACTTCCATAACCGATTGACTTAATCGTAAGTTTGATGATGGTTTGTTTAATACTTCTAGCACTGACTGCCCCAAGCGTAAGCCTTGGCTGACATAGAACAGTGGTGGTAGTTCCCAGTACCCACCGGGTGCTAAGTTCTTACTGGTCTGCTGGAAGAAGCTGTGTACATAGTTAGCTACCCCTTTAGTGTGAGCAGCTGCCATGTTGAACTCTGCAAACTCCACGAAGGATGTCATAGGCAAGCCTACACCCACTACTTCAAGTTCGCGCCAGTCGGTAAAGCTCCTGCTGTGGAACGTAGCGAATGTAACCTGATACGATTGATTCACAGTAGAGAATGCCATAGTAGCCATCTTCATCTGTGATATTTGACCCGTATCCTGCACAATGGCCTCTTCTACAGGGTCCCCGTTCAGCTCCGTTACTATGTCCCCGTTCAATTCTAACACAGGTACTAAGGCTGACTGTGACGCTAATGGTTTAACAAAGGTTAACCCCACAATTTCAGGGAACGTCTGTGCTGCACTCTCTGCTATGGAGTACTTATAGAACCCACCCACATCGAAGTCCAGTATCAGGAACTTGTTCTTGGATATAAGCGAAGGTGTCACACCCTCTATCTCTTCTCGGTACGCCCAGTAAATCTTACGTTCTTCTGCGATGTACACTGCTGATGCTTCTCGGCGTGCTACAGCTGGTATCACAATGTAGAACGATTGGATACTCTCATTAGTAATGTTCGTTGCCGTTAAGCCAAAGTTGTCACCCACTTGGAGCTGGATGATACCATCAATACCCCAAAAGAATACAGAGCCTTCAGCCTCTACGATATTGCTAGGACCCATAGCACCTAACTTACTAATCTTATCCAAGCGGAGACTGGTTGCTGTAATCCCTGAGCTGATGTCACCACCTGTGATGTACCATACCCCGTTAGAGGCAATAACCGCGAGTCCGTTACCTACTTCGTTCAGTGAGTAGATTTGACCTACACCCGGCATAGGCAAGAACCCACCATCGGTATCAATCAAGTCATTAATCTCTGCTGCTGTTGGGTCAGCTTCTTGGAAGCACTCACCATCCAAGTCAGGCTTGACTAATTGTTGTGAGTAGAACACACCCCCAATGGAATTCGCAAGGTTGGCTGTGGTAAAGAACGCACGGCCTTGGTGGAATGCCACCGCCTCAGGTCGGCGTGGAAAGAACGCCTGTGATGTACCTACACAATCCAGTGCGTCATCATAGTCCTTAGCAAACGCATTAAGGATGAAGTGTCCTTTAGCCTGTGGTGTATTACCGAAGTTATCATTGATGATGAAGTTAGGGTCAAACTCTAAGTTACCATCTTGATTAGATACGATACCCACATTCATATTGTCTGAATTACTAGGCCATATACCAGTACCACCAGCGAACTCTGATGCTGCAACTAGAACGCAGGCTACTAATGCTAAACCGCTAAGTCCCTGTGCTTCACATATAACTGTTGCGGCGGCGGCATCGAATTCACCTACACCACCTGCGGGTAAGCCACCCACATCACCTGACCTAGCACATAGGTCCACACTTGCATCCACCCCACCAAATTCTTTGATGTTCGCGTCCGTCCAGCCTTGGTTACGCAGGTTATAATAATGGTTACGGAATAGTACACCGGGCCGTTGGTCTATCTCAAGTCCATCCTCTAGGCCCTCAGTGTCACGGATACGGATGTTAATCGGTGTAGCATCGAAAGTAATCCCATCGTAAGACACTCTCAGTGGCTCCATGTAGGGATTAACGATGTATAGATTACCTAACCCACTAGCTATTACTATTGGTTCCCTCCTGAGCTTACTGAGGTCCACTGCAAAGGGTCCTAAGTCTAACGTACCGAGTAAATTGGCACTGACAGCACCAAACTGTGCAAAGAACTGCAAGGTAGCACCCGATTGCACTACGACAATGTTCAATGTGCCTGAGTTACTAACGAACTCCCACAAATGGGTAGAGAATGTAATCTCTGTTAAGGCTGTTGCTGTTAGTTGAGCACCTGCCACTGTATTCAGCTTGAAGCCTTGCTCTAAATCAATACCGGGACGGCGGCGAACACTGCCATCCTTGTCCATGACACAGTTATCAACATCAATTGCTGCTTCTCTTGGGAATGATAAGGGCGTGAACTCTGTAACGAAGCCCCGTGTCACTCCTATTTGGGTATCAACACCCTTACGTCTTGCCATGTTATCCCCTAGTAGGTAGCGTGAGTTGTTGCTTCCAAGAACCAGCCGTTAACGATAACGTCATCGGTAGTACCTGCATCTGACTTGGCCTGAATCTCAGCTGGGAAATTCTTAGTGGTAATGTCACCCATGTACATTGAAAACATCTTAACGATGCGGTATGTGCCTGCTGACTTGAAGTTCTCACGATGTACAGGGACTTGGTAGTTACCTGCATCACCAATACCAATGTCCATCTGGAACTCTAACTCATGGTTGGCACCTGTTGTTGTCACTGTGAAGTCAAAGCGGAAGTCTACTACGTCCCCTAAACTCAACTCATCAAACTCGAATTGATTTGTAGACGCATTCCATAGGTCTGTCACCTCATCTAACTTATATGTCTTGTTAGTATTCGTACCCAGCTCATCGTTAGTTAACTTAACGAAGGTTGCTGTTGGTGTCAGGAGAATAGGAGTGGTGGCGGTTGCCGTATCATTATAATCCCACAAGCCCATACGGGTGTGTGACTCTGTTGGGTCAAGGTCGCCATTCTTGAGTAAGCGTGTCTCTGTCGTGCCATCACCTTTGGATACAAGCACCTTACCAATATCACTAGCCCCACCTGTCAGTGTGGTCGTGCCTTTCGGTTCGTGCATGTTGTCTTCGGCTACGTCTTTATGTAATCCCATTGGATTTACCTCAATAAAAAAGGGGCAAAAGCCCCTGATTAATTATGTTGCTCAAGCGTAGTTTACGCTCTTAGGTTGAGAGGTTCAAATTCCACACGGAGGATGAACTTACCTGCTGTCACTGTACCACCAGTGGTCACGACTACCTGACCTTCTTCTACGCCGATACCGACACCAATTAAGGCACCGTCACCTACGATACTGGCTTTTGCGATGAGGACAGCTTGCGCTACCGCTGCATCCAGACCATCAACATCAATGGCTGTACCATCTGGTTCTGCAAGACCCATTGTGATTGTACCTGAAGTACCAGTCATAGGTTCTACTACCGTAAGGATAGATGAACGGATAACCGAACCCGCAGGGATACGTGGGATTAGAGAATCCACGCCCGACACTGGTAGGTCATCGAAGCTGAACTGATACTCTAATACACTTACACCGAGTGCAGGAACATATGCACTACCGACAACATCTTCGATGTCACGGCGACCATAGTGCGTTGCAGGTCGGCGTTTGTTACCAGCTGTAGCACCAGCTGTGATTGAAATACGTGGCATAATTTATCCCTTATAATACTTGGTCGGTGTCTGAACCGATTACGATTAAGTTTTCATCACGGGTTAAACCAGTACCCCAGCGTGCTGTGGTTTGAGTTTGTAGCTCATGAATCTTGTTGTCCATCTCTGAAATCAGAGTGGCCTGTCTGCGCCATGCTAGAACAAACGGTAAGATACCTGATTGCATTGACATGAATAAGTTTGCTACACCTTGGGCAGTAGTTTTACCACCGATGGTTTCATTCATCTCAGGCAGCAAGTTCGATTCGAATACGTCAAAGCCGTACACGTTACGAATGAATCGGAAGTTAGATTCAATACCTGATTCGATGATGCCTTCCCATTTAGGGTTATTCGACACGTTCACCAACTGAGTTGATGTTTCAAGTGCGAATGCCACTGAAGGGTCAACCACTGCAAGAAGATTCTTACGACCGATTTTAGCTTTCTTCAAAGCGTAACCTGCATAAGCGAAATCTTGTGGAACCATTACTTCGTTTGTACCTGAAGCAATACGGCGATGGTCTGCACCATTAATTACATTGGCGTTGTTCACACCAGCGAACTGTTGCATAGCTAAACCAAGTGTATCTGTTTCGAATCGTTCCATGATTGCGATTGCTTGTTCACCGGGAACTGCTGATAGCAATTCGTTGGCCCACATTGAATCTTCAAGTAACACTTCAGAGATAGCATTAGCTGCTACGATTGGTGCGTTCATGACGATGGTTGTTTCACCATTATCAAGTGCATCGAATGTTACTTCAGAACCTTCTGGAAGGTCACGCACAACTGGTGTGCCTAGTGATGGCATTGTAAATGCTGAACCGTCAGGGAAGTCTACTTGTCGAACGAACGGGACACCCAGTAAGTTCTCATGAAGAATCTCTTCAAGTTGGTCTTGCCATAGCTCCGAACGGATGAGGCTTTGGCTGTTACCTGTGTTGTTACCACTCATAGTATTACCTTATTTATAAAAAGCGTTTGACCCTAATGCGGTCAACTGTCTATTTTCCATTTCATGCTTTTGAGTCATAGTAATCTTGCCTGCTGCGTACATGACACCTATGGCTGCTTTATTGAGGACTCCACTCTGAGCAACTAACTGCTGCTGCGGAATGTTCATTCCTCCGGGTAAGGCTTGACTGATGTTAGCGGCTGGCGCGGGTCTTGCGTCTGCTATCAACTTCATAACTGCTGTTGGGGATTTACCCGCCAACTCATCTAGGTCTATACCTAAGTCGTTGCCTACTTTTTCATACAGGGCTGATGCTTCTAGTCCGTATGTTTCACCTAACTGCTTAATGAGGGTCGCTCTATTATTCGCTTGGGTGTCGGCTACTACTTGTGTATCTCTTGCACTAAATGCTGCTGCTACTTGTTCAGCAATTGTCAGTTCACTTTTTGCAGGTTGTTGGGCTGGGTCGGCCACTACAGGTTGCTGTGTTGCTGCTGGTTGCTGTATACCTTTGATTGCTGCGAGGACTTCTTCCACGCCTTTATTGTTGCCTTGCTGCTCCCGCAGTGTGGCGGTTTCATGTTCCAGTGTGCCAATGTGATGTTGACCGTGGACCATACCTTTAGCAAGGTCCTCTACTGTTGCATACTTTTTGCCTTCGCCAACTAAGTCGGCTAGTGCTGCTTCACCCGTTACTTCGGGTGCTGCTGGTTGTTGCTGGCTAAATAGGTTGTTAATGTCGCCCATCTTATACTTCCTCTGACTGGTCGTCAACTGTTACTACTACTTTCTCGGTAAGGAGGGTACGCAGTTTAAGAAATGTTGCTCTCTTGGATAGGATAGAAGCCACCTTCAGGTGACTACCTCCATCTACATATAGCTTGTCTACATCTGAGAGCTGTCTATCGAGGTTTGTCACCTCGCCTTCTAGGTACGCAATGATGATGGCTAAAGTCTCTTGCGTGGAGTTAAGCTGCACCGCCATAGTCTTTTCTTCAGCTGGTGTCAGGTCTTTAAACTTCTTAATGATACGATAGCCATTCATATTATTGTGCCTCTTGTTCTGCTTCTATCTCTTCTGCGGTAGGGCTTGCTGCCACTACTTCAGTTGCTTGGGTCGTGGTGCTCGCTTGATTCGCTAGACGTTGAGTCTCTTGGTCCTCTTGTACACCTACGTTTTTAAGGATGATACCAAATTCTTTGAAATCCCCCAACTCTTCTAGTGCCATAGCAAGTTTGAGTTTCGATGTGTGTATCCCAATAAGCTGTCCAATAGGCGTACTGAACAACTGAGTGATGTTCTGTAGCGCATTGGCTTTTTCGGCAAACAGTGTACTACCCCTTGCACGTAGATGTCCACTGACTGCCAGTGTGTCACGTGTGATGGCTAGGAACTCTTCAGTGTGGAACTCATTACTCGTTGTGGATACTTGGTCGGTTTCCATCAAGTTCTCCCGGCCCAACTGCACCATGTCATTAAGCAT
>SDBT01015695.1_pt1 | contig 12030 bp, 9 predicted proteins | sample 2277101 | NCBI WGS metagenome assembly SDBT01 (sample SAMN10404973, study PRJNA504765) | marine sediment metagenome | isolation source: marine sediment core GS10_PC15, 103 cmbsf | place: Arctic Ocean: Southern Knipovich Ridge | collected 2010
GATTTAATTATATCCAAATCATCAGGATAAATAAAATTCAAATATCTTTTTCCAATAAGATCTTCATTTAAATATCCAACTATTTCTTTGTGGGGCTTTTCATTAATATATTCATATTCTCCCTTTATGTTAATTACGGATACTAGATCATTTATATTTTCTAATATTTCTGAGAAATTTGGTTGTATTTTTTCAATTTCACGATTTTTTTTACTCATTTCAATTCACTTAGGGTATATAATAATTTGTTAATTTAATTGGAAATTAATTCTCTATAATTAATATATTCAAGCAGATTCTTGATTTTTGATTGGGATTAAAAAATTCACACTTTCAATTAATTAAAATACCAACATCTACAAATATCATAGATTTGGGGCATCTATCCCCCAAAGTTAAACTTCTTTTTTTAAAGTTTTCTAGATAAAAAATAAAAAATAAAATATAAAAAATAATTAATATATTTAATATATCACAAAGAAAAAGACTAAAGACATTAATTTAAACATTTGTGTATGGATGTCTAAGGTTAAATAATTTTCAGCCATATATTTAAGTATTAGTAGTAATTTTCATTTCCTGAAATTTTTTTTTAGTTATAAAATCCTAATAATTGTAGAAAACAAGGCAGCTCGTTCCAGAGAATCAAAATCAGAGTGTAATTTCTTACACTTTACCAAAAGACAAAAATCCAGGGTTTGGCAGGAGTCATTTTTTTTGCTATTTTGTTTTCGGTTAAATAATCGATGTCTTGTTGAGAATATAAACTTTTTCCTTAGTTTTTTCCTTATTTTGTTGTAAGTTAAAGGTGAGTTCATTGTGATTATAAAATATTTTTACACAATCTTATTTGTTGTATGTGTGAATTTCTTAGTAATTCGATAAAGTTACGAAAATTGCGAAAGAAAAATGAAATTTAACTGATGTGGTCATTTTGTGGCCACAATTATTTTGAGATATAATACAGACGGAGAGAAAATCTATGCCTCTAATACACAAGATGTGGTATTTAAGATAAGTGATAATAAAGTGTATGATACAGATGGTAATTTAAAATATGAGATTAAAGGTAATCATATATATGAACTTAATTCTTCAATAATAAGATTTGATATAAGATAGCTTTTAATAGATCTGCTGAAATAGATAATCAAGGAGATAAATTTTTAAGATATTTTCTCTTAATCTTTGTCATAATTTTTTTCTCCTTTTTTCCATTCTAAAAAACCTTCTGTAATTTTATTATTTCATATGGCATAATTCCCAGAAAAGTAACATTCCAAATTAGGAAGAATTAGAAACTTTAATGCAAGATAAACTATTAAAGTCAGAGTTCAGCTTAAGCTAGCTGGTCTTTTGCGAGATTTATTCAAGCTAGATCAGACTTAACTTTATTATTATTTTTCTCCAATATCATTACATGTCAAATTTAGTTTTTCTTTTGTTTTTAGATTAATTTTAATTGGAGGTGTGTTTAATCCTTTATTCCATAAATTTTCTTCTTTAAAACATTCACAACAATAGAAATGAATTGAACGATGATTCCATAACTTTTTCAAATAGTCTAAGCTTAAATGGAAATTTTGATGCTTAAAACTGCTCCATTCTAAAAATTTTCCACATATATAACAAAGTTGTTCTTTAATTCCTTACACCTATTCTTTCTGACAAAATAATTGATAAAAAATTAAAAAAAAATTGTTAAAACTAAAAAAAAAATTCATTTAATAATCCAAATATTTCATAATTTCCCTGGGAGTGACGTACAAGCAGAACTGGTTCCACTCGTTTCTTTTATATTCTATAAAGGCATCATAGAGATGTGTCCCTAATATTTCCTTCGTTAATGCATCATTCTCTAAGGTTTCTAGTGCATCACTCAAAGTAGTAGGTAATGTTTACACTTCTTACAATTTTTTCTTAATATAATTATGAATGATGAGTATATATTTCTTTTTGATAATTATTATATATATAAATCAGCTATATTAGTTATATTTTATTACTTAGAATAGAACAACCTACAACAATTCTGTATTTTATATATTCAAACACGATATCGTAATCATCCCAAATATGAGAGCAAAAATAAATATATTTATTAATCCTATAGAATTTTATGGTAGTGACATAAAAGTAAAATCTAAGGGAAATAATGAAAAATGTAATTTTTTCGGAAGATTATTAAAATGAGAAAGAACGTGATGAAAAAATATAATTTAAACAAGAGAGTAAAAGGGGAAATTTTAGAAATTAAGGATTTCTGTAAGGATGTTTTAGATAGTATTTTTAATGGAGTATGGGTAGCTAATAAGGATGATGTAATATTTTATACAAATACTGGTATGGAAAAAATTGCAGGGATTCCATCAGGGCAAATTGTTAATTCCAATGTTTTAGAAGACTTTCCCGAAAGTACATTAAAAAATTTTAGACCTTTTTATCTCAAGGTTAAAGATACATTAACAAAAATCTTTTACGATGCAGTACCTGTTGTAACACCTGTAGGAAGACAGAGTTACCAATCAGGATGGTTAATTCCGCGTATTAAAGATGGAGTATATAACGGTATAATATGTACTGTAGAAGATATTACAGAGCGTAAGGAGCAGAAGAAAAATTGAGGAAAAGGGAGTTTGCACTCCCTTTTAGATAGAATATATCATGAAGGATAATACAAGAATACCAATAATCGTAGGTGGAGCTTCATTAGAAGGTGAGGACTATAAGAAAAAGTGAATATAAATACCGTTCATTGTTTGAAAACATGCTTGATGGTTTCATATTGTGTAAAATTATAACTGATATTAGCGAAAAGCCTGTAGATTATTTATGTTTAGAAGTTAATAACGCTTTTGAAAGTTTGACTGGATTGAAAAAAGAAGAAACTATAGGTTATAGAGTTTCAGAAATAATACCAAATATCAGGGACTCTAAACCTAATTTATTTGAAATATTTGGCAAAGTAGCATTAACAGGGGAAAATACAAAATTTGAAATCTTTTTCGAACCTTTAAAGATATGGTTTTTAACTTCAATATATTCTCCCAAAAAAGGATATTTTGTTGCTGTTTTTGATAACATCACTGAGCGCAAACAAGCAGAAAAAGATTTGAGAGAATCTGAAGTAAAATTAAAAAAATTGAATGAAGAATTAGAAAAAAAAGTTGAAGAAAGGACAAGAAAAATAAAAAAATCTGAAGAAAAATACCGTGAAGCTTATGAAATTGCTGATTTTTACAAGGATCTTTTTGCTCACGACATTAATAATATATTACACAATGTACTAGCATCTTCTAATCTTTGTCTAATGTATTTGAATGATCCCGAAAATCAAAATAAAATAAAAGAAATGCTGAATATTCATAACGATCAAATAAAGAGAGGAATCCGCTTAATTTCCAATGTTTACACACTTTCTGAACTTGAAAAGTCAAAAATATCAACTGAGTCAACGATGGCATGTGAATCTTTAAGGAAATCAATAGAATCTGTTAAAAAAGTATTTCAAGATAGAAATATTAATATTCACATTAATTCTATTGACAAAAAGATATTTGTCCAAGCTAATAATCTAATAGACGATGTATTTGAAAATATTTTAGATAACGCAGTGAAGTACAACGATAAATCGTCAGTGGAAATTTTTGTCGAAATTTCTAAAGAGCGAACAGAAGGGATAAATTACTTTAAATTTGAATTCAAGGATAACGGCATAGGTGTGGCAGATGATCGGAAAAAAAAGATTTTTAAAAAAGAATTAAAAAAAGCAAAGGGTGTAAAAGGAATGGGATTTGGATTATCACTTGTAACGAAAATAATAGAAAGCTACGATGGTCAAATCTGGGTTGAAGATAGGGTCAAGGGAGAACGTACTCATGGCAGTAATTTTATCTTTTTAATTCCTGAAGCATAATTGCATCCAACCCTTGTATACTCATTATAAACCTTTAAAAGTCTTTTAATAATCTCGACATAAGTCTCTCGTTCTTATATCCTATTATCTTCTAGGATTTTTGCAACATCTAATAAACGCTGAATGATCTCATCATAAGTTTCTCTTTCGTATAAGCTATTCTCTTTTAACTTATATGGGTTTCCTTTAAAATATTTTTGGCAAAATGAGTTCTATATGTTTTTAGAAGTCCCTGTTCATGAATCAGGAGAAATAATAAATGAACTAAAATTTATTAAAGGTTTATCTTGGAAAAACCATTTTTAATATATTAATTTTTTTCAGCCATTTTATAAAAAAATTAAACATTTCACTAAAGAAATTATAAATTGGTTAATAGTTGTTTAGATTTTACATCATTTACAAAACATTAAATAAAACTATTTTCTTACTTTGATGTAAATATTTAATGGTTATATGATTTATTTATATTTTTGAAAATTTTTGAGGATTGGAGTGTATTCTTATTTAAGCATCGTGAGTTTTTTGGTAGGAAACAGACAAAACAGAAATTAAGAAGCCCCAAGGAGAAGTATAAACATAGTAATATCATTTGAATTTAAGATAATAATATCATTTGAATCTCATCAGAGAAATTATATCTCATATAAAAAGAAGATAATTTCTTAACTAATTCCACAAAAAAAAAAAATTCTATAGAAAGGCAAAATTTAAGGTCAGAGAGGCAAGATATGGAAATTAAATTAAAAGAATCTGAAGAAAGATATCGAGAAATTTTTGATACTCTTGATCACGGTTATTATGAAGTAGATCTCAAAGGAAATTGTACTTTTGCCAATAGATTCCTAGCTAATTATCTAGGATATTCCAAAGATGAGTTGGTTGGAATTAATTTTGGAAATTTTTTTGATAAGGTAACAAAAAAAAGATTTTTTAAGACATATAAAGAAGTTTATAAAAAAAATCTTACAAAGGATTCTATTGAGGTTGAAAGTGTAGGACCTGATGGAATAAAACATACATTTGAAGCCACAATATATTTAAAATACAATCACAATGGTAAAAAAATTGGTTTTTACGGTACAACATACGATATCACGAAGCGTAAGAAGGTTGAACAAAAATTAAAAGAATCAGAAATGAAGATGAGACTAATAAACAATGAGCTTGAAACAATAATTGACAATATTCCCGCGTTGACCTTTTATCAAGATAAAAATGGTAGATTTATAAGAATAAATCAATATTTAGCAGATTATTTTAATTTAACTAAAGAAGAAATAATTGGAAAGTTTTATACTGATTTTTTTTCTAAAAAACAGGCAGAAATTTTCCGTAAGGGAAATCTAGAAGTTATTAACAGTGGAAAACCTAAATTAAATTTCCAAGAATTATGGGAAGGTCCTTATGGACCAGAGTGGTCACTTACTAGCATAATACCTAGGCATAATGAAAAAGATGAGGTAATAGGTCTTATAGGATTTATTTTTGATGTGACTAAACAAAAATTAGCTGAAGAAACCATTCGCGAGAGAAATAAAGAGATTTTAGCACTATTGGATGCTTCTCGGGCGGTTTTACAATATAGAGATTTTGAAAAAGTTGTTAGATCTATTTTTGAAATCTGTGCAAATTTAACTAAGGCCACTGCTGGTTATATTGGGCTTTTAACACCTGATAGAAAAGGAATTCGAATGGTTTTTCTCGATCCTGGAGAATTTACATGTGAAGCTGATCTTGATCTTCCTATGCCAATTATTGGATTACGAAAAGAAGTGATTAAATCAAGAAAAGCATTATATCAGAATGATTTTTCTAAAACTGATATTATAAAATCCTTGCCTAAAGAACATATAAAACTTAATAATATCTTAATTGCTCCTTTGATATTTAATAACGAAGTACAGGGTTTTATGAGTTTGACAAATAAACCAGAAGGTTTCAATGAGGTAGATCTTAGGCGTGCAACTGCTTTTTCTGAAATTGCTTCAGTAGCACTTATGAATTATCAAACACATCAATCTCTGGAAAAATCAGAGCAGAAGTATAGAAACTTAAGTAATATTTTAGAACAAAAAGTAGAGGAAAGAACTTATGAATTGAAAGAATCGCAGCGAAAAACTCATTAAAAACCAAGGAACCCGTATCGATAGAATTCCGAATACAGCATAAGAAAGGTTTTTACGTTCCTGTTTCAACTAGAGCTAATTTGGTTGAATTGGAAGGTATTTATAAAGTCATTAGTGTAATTAGAGACATCAGCGAGAGGAAGAGAGTAGATGAGATGAAAAAAAAAGAAATTAAAAAATTAAGAGAAATTGATCAAATTAAGAGCGACCTTGTTAGAAGAATATCTCACGAATTAAATACACCATTGATTTCTATATTTAGTGGGGCTCAATATCTATTAAATTACTACAGTGAAGAATTAGGCGATGATGTTCAAAATATTATTAAAATAATACTTACAGGTGGAACCAGATTAAAAGATATGGTAGATAATTTAACTATTGCTTACGATATAGAATCTGAAAATATATTAATGAATCTTAAAAGAGAAAATATTATCCCAATTATCAGAAATTGTATTGACAGTATAATTTTCGATTCAGAAAAACGTAGTATTTTTCTGAATGTTGAGCTTCTTGATAATTTATATTTGAATATTGATAAATCAAATATTAGCAGAGTAATTATCAATTTATTGTCAAATGCTATCAAAAATACTCATGTAAATGGTAACATTTTCATAAGTACATTAAAACATCATAATTATATAGATATTATCATTAAAGATACAGGTGTAGGTTTAACGAAAAAGGAGATCCCTGTTCTATTTAGAAAATTCGGGAAGATTGAAAGGTATGGAAAAGGTTTGGATGTGGATATCGAAGGTCCTGGTCTAGGTTTATATATTTCGTCCGAAATAATAAAGCTACATAATGGTAAAATTATAGTAAAATCTAAGGGTAGAAATAAAGGAAGCACATTTATAATTCGTCTATATATAAATAACTTCATTGAAATGAATTACTCAAAGAATTTCTTGATTTATATTTGTAGAATTATATTTTATAGGAAAAAAGCTATTATTTTAGAAAAAAACGATTTTTTAATTAATCATTTAACAAAACTTCTAAATTATCTTACTGGAGATTCTTTTAACTACGATATACTTTTCTACTCAAAGGAAAAATACGAGTCGGTGAAAAAAAGCTATAGTGAATATGTTGTGCTTGACGAAAACAAAATTATAAATAACCCTCCAGGATTTTTATGTAAAAAAAATAATAATATGAAAAAACAATCACAAATAGAGCATTATTTAGTTAACAAATTTTTAGCGGTAAGAACCTATGAATTCGCTCTACAAATTCTTAGAAAAGAAATTCACACAATTTATACATTAGCAAGTAAAATTGTAAGGTATGCTACAGAAGTAAGAAATGAAGAAAAAATTAATGTATCTAAAATTAAAGAAATATTGAGAGCTAAAAACAAGAATAGTGAATATAATCCCTATATTGATGATTTAATAGAGATTTCGAAAAATTATTTTGGCGCTAATTTGCCCTATATCTTTAGCACTGCCCTTGATTCAATTTAATCAATTTGTATTTTGTCGATAAAATTACCATATAAGTTATATCCAATAAAACATCTATATCTCAAACTTTTATATCAACAATCTTATCTTCTAAATAATTAAGTTATAATATGATCTCCTTCCTTGCAGAAATTCTTTTTTTCCTTAGTAGAATCTATAGTTATATTTCAAATTCTATTTAATTTGCCATGTTGAATCTAATAGAATATTATTATTTCGCATAAACTTAAAGTCTTTAACCATTTCTTAAATTCCTCTAAGTTCTAAAATTATTAAATGTTAAATTGAATCACATCTGCTGAGATAGATTATTAAGGAGATAAATTTTTAAGATATTCTCTCTTTATCTTTATCATAAGTTTTTTCTCTTTTATTCCATTCTAAAAAACTGTCTGTAATTTCATTATTCCATATTGCATAATTCCCTGTCTCTTTTTCATATTCTTCCATTTCTTTTATTTTCTTTATTGCGGGTTTTTGCGAAATTGTTAGCACCTCTATATTTATTAAATTTTAGTAAAATTTAAAGTAATAATCTAGACAAAAAACAAACGCCAAATATCAGAAATATGTTATTAATTAAAATTTTTTTTATCAAAAGTAACATTCCTAAATAAGGAAGAATTAGAAATTCTAATCCAAGATAAACGACTAAAACCAGAATTAAGTTTAAGCTCGTTGATTTTTAATATCCCCCAACGCTTTTGCTAAATTCTCTTTTAAGTTTGAATTTGAGTTAGAAATTTTTTTAGATTTGCAAATGATTTTGGAATTGAATCAAGATCTGACTTCAATTTATTAATAAATAAATCAAGATTGGACAACTCGAAGTTCATCGTTTATATTATTTGTATTTCATATATAATATGAAGATCTAAAAGTCAAATTTCCGCATAAATTAAGGAATTCTTCATATAGTTGAATTTCATTAATAAACTTGTGAATATCTGAACTCTTATAAATATAGATATAGAGAGAATAAATAATATTTCCTACGAATAAAGAGAACAGAATAATCATTACAAAAAGTGCAATTAAATTTAGACCAAATATATGAAACTAGTCATCTAATCAAGTTTATTAACTGTAAAAGGCTTTCCATACACTGATTCATAATGATAATTAAAATTATATAAGGCTGCGTGCAAGACGATGTAATTCATCGATACTGTTCCATCAAAATCTTTATCAATAATTGATGTTTGATTAGGGGATACCGATGCGATCAATTCCCATTTATCTAAATCAATTCTTAAAGATCTATTCCTGTAAATATTATAACAAGCAATTGGTGGATCTTCGTCTTCGATTTTACTTACCGTTTCACTCCATGTTATTTTTACACCCCCAATATCTCCTTCTTTCCAATTATTACCTTTTGAATCAATTAAATCTGCTCTAATAATTTTTGGATAATATTTTAGTAGGCTTACTTCTTTTTCTCCAAAATTGATGACATTTTCTTCAATCATTAATAGAGGAGTTGCTTCCTCTCTATCAACATCAAATTCCCTATAATATTCAATCGGAGGATTAGTCAATTTAAGTTCCATATTATAAGGAGGCCAATTCTCAATTTTTGCAAAAAAGATAGGTTCAATATTCATAATTTTATGTCCATTCATAAGAGGCATTTTTATATCTATAAAAATTAAATCAAAAGAGTTTTCTTTAACTTTTTCTATGGCTTCTAAACCATCTTTCGCCGTTGCTACAGTGTGTCCCTTACGCTTTAGGATATAAGTCAGTGTCTTACATAGACTTATATTATCATCCACTATTAGAATACTTGATTTTTCTCTCATATTAAAACGTCTTTTTCCCTTTAATAGGGATTTCGATTGTAAAGGTACTGCTCTTCCCTTCTTCACTTAGAGCTTTAATAATACCTCCATGGCTTTCTACAATAAGTTTAGAAATCGCTAATCCAAACCCGATACCTTTAGCTTTAGTAGTAAAAAGAGGTTCAAAAAGTTTCCTAAGATTCTCCTGCGAAATACCAATTCCTGTATCTTGAATTGTAATGGAAATTACATCAGGATTGGGGACAGAAGTCTTAATTCTTATCTTGCCTCCTTCAATCATCGCCTGAATTGCATTAAGAATAATATTCCTAAATACAAGTGTCAGCTGTGAGGGATCTGCTAAAACTATCGGTAACGACTTATTTAAATCTTTGGTAATTTCGATATTTTGGGGTACAGACATACCAGAAACCACCTCTTGGATTAAATTGTTAATATCAACTCTCTGTAATAACGGCAATTTGGGACGAGCAAACCCAAGAAGGCTGTTTATAATCATCTCTGAGGTTTTTATTTCTTTATCAAGAATCTCCAATGTCCCTTTTACTTCTGGTTCAGGTTCCTTGAGTACCATATTTAGAAAGTAGGAGGCATTTTTTATCGCACCTAATGGATTCCGTAATTCATGACCAACACCACCTGCCAATTGCCCTAACATTGTTAATTTCTCACTTCTGGTATTCTCTGCTTCTCTTATAGCTTTTTCCACTTTTTTAGCTTCGGTAATATCTGAGTGGACCGAAATTAATACTTCCCCATATACGGGATGCTTGAAAACTGAAACGTTAGCATGACACCAAAATTGAGTGCCATCTTTCTTAATATTATTAACTTCTCCATGCCATTCTCCTGTTCTTTCCAAGACACTCATGATTTCTTCTGCGATTTCATCAGGAGACTTATCAGTTGGCGCATTAACAATTGTAGCTAGCTTACCTATCATTTCTCCGGGATTATAACCAAACATTTCTTCAAATCTCGGATTTGCCCAGACAATCTTTAAATCACTAATTCGAATAAGATAAATTCCCTCTGCCAGATTTTTCATGATTTCATTTTGTAAACGTATATTTTCAATTGTCTCTTTAAGCTTATATTCAATGCCTATAACTAAGGCGGTTGCCAAAATCATAACAGCAGAGCCGTAGGCCATTATATCTGAGACCATCTCAGCTTCTACTAATCCCATTAGATCAGCTACACCCCTCCATAAAAACCCTATGGCCAAATTTATGCTCACTATAGTAATTAACAACCTCGTAAGACTTTTCGTATCATCTCTGTATAACTTTAAAGCTATAATTGCTGTAAGGGCAAAACCTAGACCTCCAACCAAAAACAATATTCCATATACCGCTTCTCCTTCTGCCATTTGTAACATCTCTCATTCACCTCATTTCCTGTTTGATTTCACATTAATTATACAATAATTTACTCTCTAAGATAACTTTAAGATATACTTTAATAAATATTATTCTTAAAATCTGATTTAATATTTAGAAATAGCGAAAAATAATAATAAATATGAATTTATGAAAGAAATATAGATAAGAAAATAAAACCAGAAAGAAATACTTCCTAAAAATTTAATTAGAGATATTCAAAAGGGAGAAGAATTAAGGGTGAATTATAATGGAATAGTTGATGATAAAAGTCCTGTATGGTTCGAAGTAGAAGATGATTAATAATCAAAAGTTATTTTAAAACTTTTAGATGGCAAAATTAGAAGGATAATGTTTCAATTTATTATCTTATATCAAATCTTATTATTGAAGAATTAAGTTCATATATATGATTACCTTTAATCTCGTATTTTAAATTACCGTCTGTATCATACACTTTATCATCACTTATCTTAAATACTAAATCCTGTGTATTAGAGGCATAGATTTTTTCTCCGTCTGTATCATATCTCAAAATATATGTTAAATGCTCATAGATTTTCTTTCGAGTCATCTTTATTTTAAATTTTAGTTTATAATATTATTTGAGAAACTTAAATTTAAAAATCTGATTGTGAAATTCAAATTTGAAGGAAAAATTTATGGAGTATGTTATTTATCACCAGGAACCTCTATATATATTTAAAATGACAATCTAAACAAAAAATAATCTCAAAAGATCAAAGATATATTAATATATCAAAGATTTTACTCTTTCTTAATAATTGGGAGAGAGAAGGAAAATGTAGAACCTTTATTTCTCCCTTCAGATTCAACCCAAATATCCCCATCGTGTAATTCAATAATCTTTTTCGAAATATATAAACCCATTCCCGTACCTTCTATTCCAAGATCCCATCCTTTACCATACCTCTCAATTTTTCCAAATTGTTTAAATAATTCTCCTTTTTCTTCCTTTGTCAAACCTATTCCATTATCTTTTACTGATATAACGTAAAAATCCTCCTCAATCTTAGATTTTATATTGATGATACCATTTGGTTGAGTATATTTAATAGCATTACTCACTAAATTAGTAATTACTTCATATATTCTCTCTTTTTCAAAATAAGTAATCATTTTGTCGTGTAATTCTAAGTGAATTTTTTGTTGTCTCAAATTTACTAAAACACCAAGCTCTCTCACACAAAACTTGACTAAGAAAGCAAAATCGTCTTCTAATTTATTAATTTTTATCTTTTTCGATTCTAATTCAGCCATTTCCACGAGATCTTTTATAATCTTTTCAAGTATTTGTGA
>SDBT01015696.1_pt1 | contig 12030 bp, 18 predicted proteins | sample 2277101 | NCBI WGS metagenome assembly SDBT01 (sample SAMN10404973, study PRJNA504765) | marine sediment metagenome | isolation source: marine sediment core GS10_PC15, 103 cmbsf | place: Arctic Ocean: Southern Knipovich Ridge | collected 2010
TCCTTTTTGGCTTTTGTAATTAGCCTGATAACCAGAAACACCGATTTTCTGAAAAATCGACCAATTAATATTCTGCTGGATTCCATAATTGAATTCAACAGAATCTTTACCGGTTTGGTATAGGCCGAACATTAATTCATTGTTAATTCGGTGAAGGTTAACCGTTGTCATCGCACCAAAGGCTGGTCCAGGAATTACCGCCTTTGCAGGTGGTTCAAAGTTCCCCATTGCGGAAACAGATTCGGGCCGGTTAATCACAGTAACTGGCCTGGAAAGGTATCCTAGGTTAAGTCCTAATATGGATAAATCCTTTTCCCACCAAAGATGTGCCCCGGGATTTTGAAGGTCATGCATTAAGCGCGAGTGTAATGTTCCTGATAGTATTGGAAAAGCGGCTCTCACACCAACGAGAGGGAAGATATCATTTTGAAAATGATAACATTCCCCGTTTGGTATTGCCCCCACTTGCAAAGCGCCAACATATGCCTTTTTCAACCAGGAACTCTCTTGGGCCATTAATGAACTGGTAATTACGAAAAAAAGAACCTGTAGTAAAATCCTTTTATTCATGATCTCTCTCCTTTTCTAACTTTGTTTTTTATCAATTTGTCAAAGAAGTTTTATCTAAAAATATAATAGCATATTTTTAATGATTTGTCAAGCTTGAAAATTTATATTATACTTAAAGTTGATTAAATTAATTTCCATTGATTTTTAAAGGTAAAACCCGCCATATTGACGGGCTAATACTAATACGAAATTTATTGTTTATTTACATGACTCGAAACACTTTTAGTTTAGCCTTTATAAGCAAACGTTTACGCTCGTGTGCTGATTTAGGAAGAGTTTCATTATAGGGAAGTTCCAAATTTTCCCGAAGAGTCGCTTCTTCATTTGGGGTCAAACGTTTCCCCTGAATAATTTTTTGAAATTCCGTTTCTGTTATTTTTGTTTCTTTCAAAACAGTCCCTCCTTTTATTAACTTGGTATAAAAATAGTTTATCAAAAAATAAGATTTTTGTCAAGGTCGATTATTTTTTGTCATATTTAAATTGCTTAATATAATTATTATGGACCTTTCAATTTTCTTAGCAAAAGTATTAGGCCTTTATTTTATCATCGGGGCTATTATATGTTCGGTAAAAAACAAGGAGCTTCGTAAAATGATAGATGGTTTTTCTGATAATCCTGCTTTACTATATGTCACTGGTATCGTTACAGTGATTCTTGGGCTAACAATGGTTGTTGGTCATAATATTTGGGATAACAGTTGGCGAGTAATTATTACTCTAATTGCTTGGCTTATCTTATTAAAGGGCTTGGCTTTTCTTTTTCTTCCTAAAAAAATGATGTTTAAGTTTATTAACTCATTTCACTGGAACAAAGAATGGTATATTGTTGTCTCTATTATTATGGCTATTTTTGGAATCTATTTAGCCTCCAAAGGATTTAGCTGCTGTTTCTAGACCTTTATTAAAATAATTTAATTTTATTCTATGTCTTTAAGCATAGGTATTGTTGGTTTACCAAATGTGGGTAAATCAACTCTATTTCAATCTATAACGGAAAAGAAAGTTGATATTGCTAATTATCCTTTTTGTACTATTGACCCAAATGTTGGGGTGGTTGCTGTTTCTGATAAAAGAGTTGACCAATTGGTTGAAGTATGTAAGTCAGCCAAAAAAGTCTATACTACAATAGAATTTGTAGATATTGCTGGATTAGTTAAAGGGGCTAGTAAAGGAGAAGGATTGGGCAATAAATTTTTAGCAAACATTAGAGATGTTAATGCTGTCGTTTATGTTCTGCGTTGTTTTAGTAGTGGAAAAGTTATAAATACCCAATCAAAAATAGATGTAATTAAAGATAAGGAAATTTTAGACTTGGAAATGGTTTTAAAAGATTTAGAAACCGTAAACAAGAGGATTGAAACTTTGGAGAAAGAAGCTAAATCAAAGTATAAAGCCAAGGGGGTTGAAATAGAATTATCAGTTTTAAAAAAGGCAGAAAAGTGTTTGTCAGGAGAAAAAGTTTTGTTTGAGGCTGAATGGAAGAGCGATGAAAAGAAAATATTAAAAAATTATCAATTTTTAACCATTAAACCCAGACTATTTTTATTAAATGGTTTAGAAAACGAAATATCAGAAGATGTAATAAAAATTTTTAAAGATAAAAACTGGCCATTTTTGATTTTAGATGTTTTGTCTGAGTTTGAAACAGTTGGTTTTAATTCAGAACAAAGAAAATCTTTGGGTTTGCCAGCCCAAACTCAGTTAGATTTACTAATCAAAGAGTGTTATAAATTGCTTGATTTAATCACTTTTTTAACTACGGGCACGGATGAAACAAGGGCTTGGACCTTAAAAAAGGGGAAAAAAGCCCCTCAGGCTGGAGGAGTTATTCATAGTGATTTTGAATCTCGTTTTATTAGAGCCGATGTAATTAATTGGCAAGAATTGATTAATTCAGGGGGTTTGTCCAAGGCTAGAGAAAAAGGCTTGATAAGACTTGAAGGGAAAGAATATGTGGTCCAAGACGGAGATGTTATTGAAATAAAATCTGACGCTTAGAATATTGAAATTATATATAATAAAAACAAGACCCTGTTGAATTAACAGGGTCTTGTTAAGTAAAATTCTAGTTAAACCTTTGAGATCTTTTTTGACGCCAGCAATCGCGACAATAAAGTGGGCGATCAGGAGCTGGTTCAAAAGGAAGTTCAGTGATTTCTTTCTTACACTCAGAACATTTCCAATCTCCTTTAAACATTTTTCTAGGAGGGAAATTTCCAGCATTATTATCTCTTGGGCTTGTATTTTTGTTTTCCATATGGACTAATTTTTGATTAAAAAATAAAGAGACCTTTAACTTTTATGTCGCTTTACTTCTTAATCTATAATTCTTTAGAATTTAGTTTTAATAAGTATTGATTCATAAAAGCTGTCTTTATTATGGGAAATACTTAAAATAAGTCAATGGGCTTTGTTTACCACAACTTTAGAATATGATATAATGATTTTAATGAAAAAAACCAAATTAAAACTTATTCAGGAGATTGAGAAGTCAGCAAAAGAAGAGATTGAGTTTTTAAAGTAATATCGAAATGAAAAAACAAACAAAAATAACTTGTTTTTTATTAGGTTCAGCTATTGTTTTTTCTATTTTGCATAATGCTATTTATGCTATTTTTAAATTTGAAGAACCAGTATTTTTTATTTTATGCCTCTTAGCTGCTTTAGGGTTTTTTATTTCAGTTATTTATAATATTATTACTTATATTAAAAACAAGTTTAAGAGAAAAAAATGATTGATGCATATGACTTTGGTTTAATTAAAATTGACGGGCAAACATTTGCCAAGGATATTTTTATTAATCTAAGCGGAGAAGTAAAAGATTGGCAAAGACACCAATCTCATTTTTTTCAAAAAACAGATGTTGAAGATCTTTTAGAAGAAAACGTAGAAGTTGTTGTTTTTGGTACTGGAAAATCAGGCATAGCTAAGGTAAGTGATGAATTAAAAGTTTTTATTAAAAATGGGGGAATTAACCTAATTATTGTTCTAACTGATCAGGCGGTTCAAGAGTATAATGAGATGAAACAGGAGAATAAAAAAGTGGTCGCTTTTTTGCACTTAACCTGTTAAAATAACTTTATGAGATTAACCCGTTTTGGACAATCATGTATTTTAATTGAAACAAATAATAAAAGGGTTTTAATTGATCCAGGAAGTTTATTATACGATGATTCTTTATTAAAAGAATCTTGGATTAATATTGATGTTCTTTTGGTTACGCATAAACACGGAGATCATTGTAATGTAGAAGCAATAAACGAAATTGTTAAAAATCCTAAAACTAGGTTTTATACTACTCAAGAAGTAGCTGATGCTTATACTCAATTATCACCACAAATTGTTAAAACGGGTGAAGTTTTAGATTTTGATGATATAAAAGTAGAAGTAGTTAAAGCGGTTCATGGATACATACCAACGCTTAAGGGCGGAAAAGAAATTAAAGAAAACATAGGTTATATTATTAATGATGGCGTTAATAGGGCTTATTTAACCAGTGATACTATTTGTTTTGATAATAATTACAAGGCTGATGTTGTTTTTGTTCCGGTTTGTAATCATGGGGTGGTCATGAGTCCTTTTGAAGCAGCTTTATTTGCTCAAGAAACAGGGGCTAAATTAGTTGTTCCGGTTCATTATGATAATCCCAAATATCCTGTAGATTTAGATGTGGTTAAGAAAGAATTTGAAAAACAAGGGTTAAATTACAAAATTTTAAAGTTTAAAGAGAGTATAAACACATAAAAATACTAATTATTATTTTAATTATTTAAAATTGATAAAATGAACATGGAGAAAAAGAAAATAGAAAGCAGTATTAGAGAAATCAAAACAGAAGCGGACTTAAATGAAAATGAAAGAAAAATTGTTGATGAATGTCTTTTGATTAGAAACAGGATGGGTAAAACTACCAAAGAAGGGGGTAATAAACAAGATCCTGATTTTTTTGAAGGATATAATTTTATTGTTAATTTTGGCAATAAATTAAGACAAATTTATCCGGATTTTGTCAAATGTTTTTTATTTCATGTTTTTGTTGGCAGTACTCATATGGAAACAGAGAATGGTTATTTTGATTTCCCTGGTGAAGATTCTATTTATGAAACTTTACTAAAATGGGACCAGGATAAAAACTCTGTTTATGAAGACTTAAAAAAATGGCAACAAGAACAATTAGAGAAAGAATAAATAAAGTAAAGTAATTTTTTCATTTCTATCATCTATACAATAATAGTTTAATTTCAAGCTTTGCTCATATCTATAATATATGACCAGTATTAAACAATCAATTAGAACAGGTATTAGCTTTGGCTTGGTTTCAGGGATTATTACCACCTTGGGGTTAATCGTTGGTTTAAATTCAGGAACTCATCTAAAAATGGTTGTTATTGGTGGAATTTTAGTTATTGCCGTGGCTGATGCTTTTTCAGATGCCCTAGGTATTCATATTTCAGAAGAATCAAACAAACAACGAAGTGAGAAAGAGATTTGGGAATCAACTCTTTCTACTTTTTTTTCTAAATTTGTTATTGCTTTGACCTTTCTTTTTCCTGTTTTATTGTTTAAACTATATTTAGCTATTATCATCAGTGTTATTTGGGGCTTGCTATTAATTGGATTTTTTAGTTTTTATATTGCTAAACAACAAAAGAAAAAAGCCTTACCAATTGTTTTAGAACATATTTTCATTGCCTTTTTAGTGGTTGTTATTACTCACTATGTTGGGGATTTAGTTTCAACTTTTATTTAAAAATATTTTATAATTAAAACTATGGACAAAAAAACAAAATCCAAAAAACTCTATCGTTCACGAACAGATAGAATTATTGCTGGGGTTTGTGGTGGTTTGGGTGAATATTTTGACACTAATTCAAACATTATCAGACTTATCTTTATTCTTTTGGTTTTTTTCCAGGGGCTAGGCGTGATTCTCTATGTTATTTTGTTTGTTCTAGTTCCTCTTAAACCAGGTGAGGAGATTTCTGTTAATCGAGAAGAAAAGGTTGAGGAAATGTTTAAAGGGATTAAGAAAAAAGTGAGCTCATTAGTGAACGAGTTTAAAAAAGAAAAAAAAGACAAATAATTTATTAAACATAGGTTATGCAAAAATTAAGTGTCAAAGCTTTAGGATTAGCCTTTGGTATTTTTTGGGGAGTTTGTATTTTTTTGCTTGGTATTTCTGGAATGTTTGGTTTTGGAGAAACTTTTGTTGCTCTGATTTCCCGGGTTTATCTCTGGTATGACGTCACTATTCTTGGAGCAATTATCGGAGCTGTTTGGGCGTTTATTGACGCCTTTGTCTGTGGGGTAATCCTAGCCTGGCTTTACAATAGATTTGTTAAATAGAGTGTTTCTATTTTCAATTAGTATTGACAAAATACAATTAGTTTGTTATTATAATTTTAATAATTATTAAGTTGTTTATATAAGGAGGGATATATGAGGGAAAAGATTTAAAAAATTTTGTCCCGCAACCTCATCAGTTTATCATCTAACATGGTTTCTCCTCCATAGGTGGATCTGATGAGAATCATGTAGGTACCGCTAGCGCCAGTTTCTGGCGGTACCTACTTTCTCTTTTAATGGGTAATATACCCATTTTTTTTCTTTACTCTTAAACTTAACTGTGCTAAAATACTATATAATTAATAGTCTTATATGATTGATCTTCCTCAAAATACTCCTTTAGCTGACAGAATGAGACCCTTGTCTTTAAAGGGTTTTTTAGGTCAAGAAGAAATTATTGGGGAAAATACTCTTTTAAAACAGGCAATTGAGTCTGATCAAGTGCCTTCAATGATTTTTTGGGGACCGCCAGGCAGTGGAAAAACCACCCTGGCTTTTATTTTATCTAAAAAAACAAAGTCAAATTTTTATCAAATTAGTGCGGTTAATAGCGGATTAAAAGATTTAAGAGAAATTATTAAAAAAGCAGAGGAGAATAAGAAAAAGAATAGTAAGACGATTCTTTTTATTGATGAGATTCATCGTTGGAATAAAAAACAACAAGATGCTCTTTTACCTTCTGTAGAGAAGGGGGATATTATATTAATTGGGGCAACAACTGAAAATCCCAGTTTTGAAGTAGTTAGTGCTTTGCTCTCTCGTTGCCGGGTTTTTGTTTTAAAATCATTAAACAAAGATCAATTAATTAGGATTATCAAAACTGCTTTAAAAGATAAGAAAAAAGGATTGGGCCAAGTAAAAATTAAAATTAATAATAAAGTGATGGAGATGATTGCTCAAATGAGTAATGGTGATGCCCGAACTTCATTAAATACTTTAGAATATGCTGTTTTTTCCAGCCCGGACAAAGGAATAAAAACTAAGAATAAAAAGGACAAAGGGGTTTTGGAAATTACTTCTGATATGATTAAGCAAGCTTTTCAAAAATCTCATCTTTTTTATGACAAAGATGGGGAAGAACATTTTAATATCATTTCTGCTTTACATAAATCAATGAGGGGGTCTAATGCTGATGCGGCTATTTATTGGTTAGCTAGAATGCTTGAGGGTGGAGAAAATCCTTTATATGTGGCTAGAAGATTGGTTCGTTTTGCCTCAGAAGATATTGGCTTGGTTAATTCAAGAGCATTAGAGCAGGCTGTGGCGGCTTATCAGGCTTGTCATTTTATTGGTATGCCTGAATGTAATGTTATTTTGGCTCAAACAGTAGTTTATATGGCTAAATGTAAAAAATCCAATGCCTTGTATGTGGCTTATGAACAAGCTAAACAAGATGTAGAAACATATGGGAATTTGCCCGTACCTTTGCATATTCGCAATGCGCCAACTCAGTTAATGAAAGATTTAGAATATGGTAAGGGGTATAAATATAGTCCTGATCATAATTACAAAGAAAAACAAGAATACTTGCCTGATAAATTAAAAAATAAAAAGTATTTGAAATAAAGAGATTCGTTTTCTTCCTATTTATTATTTTAAAAATAAATAATTAATCAGATATGATTTTTATAGACATTGCTATTATATTTACTCTTGGTTCTTTAATTGGTTGGTTAATTGAGCTGATTTTTGTTGGTTTAATTAAGAAAAAAAAACTAGTTAATCCCGGGTTTTTAAATGGTCCTTATCTATCAATTTATGGTGCTGGGGCTATTTTATTATATTTTGTTTCTGGGCTTAATATAGATTTTATTTTTAAATTATTATTATTTATCATTTCCACTACATTATTAGAGTTAATTGTTGGGCTTTTCTTTTTTTACTATTACAATCTTAGATTATGGGATTATTCTGATAAAATGCTTAATTATCAAGGGCATATTTGTCTAATTTGTTCATTTTATTGGGCAATTCTGTCTATTTTGTTTTATTTCTTTATTTATCCTGTTTTAAGCAATGTTTTACTGTTTTTTAACACTCATATCGGCTTATTATTCGTTTTAGGCCTGTTTTACGGGATTTTCTTGGTTGATTTGATTAATTCTTTTAGTTTGGCTAATAAAATGCGAGAATTTTTAATTAAATTTAACAAAAATAGATTGGTCAAATTAAAAGTGAATTATGTTGTTTTTAAGCAAAAAGTCACCCTTGTTTTAAAACAAAAGCATTTGGCTGGCCTTTTTAAAGGGTTTTTCTTTTCTTTTAATAATTTAACTCAAAATGATTTGTCAAAACAATTGGAGAAATTCTTAGAAATTAGAAAAGAAAGATTTAAAAATGGTTTGGAAAAAATCAAAAAAATTATTAAAAACGTAGATGACTAAATTAACATTGTTGCAATTAAAAAAAGAATTGAAATCTTTGGCCAATCCAAAACAAGCCAAAATTTTACAAAGGTTTTTTAAAACCGGGCTAGGTCAATATGGAGAAGGTGATATTTTTTTAGGCATTAAAGTCCCAGCTCAAAGAGAGGTGGCCAATAAATATACTCATCTTAGTTTTGCCAATATTAAAGACTTATTAAAAAGTAAAATTCATGAACATCGTTTAGTTGGTGTCCTTATATTAGTTAGTAAATACAAGGGAGTAGGGGAACAAGAGAAAAAAAAGATTTTTAATTTTTATATAAAAAACTATCAAGGAATAAATAATTGGGATTTAGTTGATCTTTCCGCTCCTACTATTGTTGGTGATTATTTATTAAACAAGAATAAAAATATTTTATATAAATTAGCCAAGTCAAAAAATCTTTGGCAAAAAAGAATTGCTATTATTTCCACTTTTACTTTTATTAAAAACAATAAATTTAATAATACTTTAAAAATTTCTAAACTTTTATTAAATGATGATCATGATTTAATTCATAAAGCTGTCGGCTGGATGTTAAGGGAATTAGGAAAAAGAGATCAGAAAATTGAAGAAGAATTTTTAAAAAAACATGTTAAGAAAATGCCTCGGACAATGTTAAGATATGCTATTGAAAGATTTCCTGAAAAAAAAAGAAAGTCTTATTTGGTAAAATAGGCGGTTTTTAGGCTATTATCCTCTTGTCTAAAATTAATAATTTTGTTAAAATCTTATTAATGTTTAAGAGAAAGAAAAAAGAAATTGTCGTTGCTACTTCTGGATATTTTAATCCTTTGCATATTGGTCATCTCCGTTGCATCCAAGATGCTAAAAAACTAGGGACAAAATTGGTTGTTATTGTTAATAGCGATTATCAGGTAAAAGTAAAAGGTAGCGCTGCTTTTATGCCTGAAAAAGAAAGAATGGAAATTGTTAAAGCCTTAAAGCCAGTTGATGAAGTTGTTTTATCTGTTGATAAAGATCTAACTGTTTGTAAAAGTTTAGAATTGGTTAAGCCTGATATTTTTGCCAAAGGAGGGGACCGGACATTAGGTAATATTCCTGAAGTACCAGTTTGTGAGAAACTAGGAATTAAAATGGTTTTTGGCGTTGGCGGAGGAAAAATTCAGTCATCTTCTTGGTTAATTAAAAAAAATAATTTAATAATTTAATAAAAAAAAACAAATGAAAACGATGAAAATTCTTGCTATTCTGGTCTTACTTACTCTGGTGATTCCTGTAAGTGTTCTTGCTAAAAACGTAGAAGAACGGGGCCAGGGACAACAAAATCAAGCAGAAAAGCAAGCACAAGAAGAAGAACAAGTTTTAATTGGTACTGGTGAAGAAATGGAGAATGAAAATGAAGAGGAAGAAATGGAGAATGAAAATGAAGAGGAAGAAACTGGTGATAAAGAAAAGGGTAAGGAAAAGTCAGCTCAAAGAGGAAGTGAAAGATCAGTAGAACGCCGTAGTCAAGTTGCCAATGCAGTTCAAGAAATGTTAATGGTGGCTGAAAGAAGTGGGGGAATTGGTGAGCAGATTAGAACTATTGCTCAAGCCCAGAATCAAGTCCAAGAACAAGCTGAAGAAGCTATACAAGCAGCTCAGAAGCGAAGCAAATTTGCCAAGTTCTTTATTGGACCAAATTACGGACGCTTAAAACAAGTTGAAGAAAGTTTAGGTGTTAATGTGGAACAATTAAAAGAATTGAAAAATTTGAAAGGCCAAGTTGAAAATCTTGAAGATGTTGCTATTCTAGAACAAGAAATTCTAAAAATGGAACAAGTAGGAGCCGATTTAGAATTAGAAGTTAAGAATGAGAAAAAAGGATTTAGTTTATTTGGTTGGCTGAACAAACTACTCTCTTAAATAAAATAAAAAATATAGCTATGAAAAAAACAATATTAATTGTTACTCTTTTACTTATTCCTTTATTTTTAACAGGATGTAACAAAACAACAATGGAAGAACAAGAAGTAACCGAATTACAAATAGAAGTCTTAGCAGAAGGAACAGGCGACAGGGAAGTAAAATCAGGAGATCAAATTAGTGTCCACTATACCGGGACATTAGTTGATGGTACTAAGTTTGATTCTAGTCTTGATCGGGGTCAACCATTTACTTTCACTATTGGACTTAATCAGGTAATTCAAGGCTGGGAACAAGGACTTTTAGAAATGAAAGTTGGTGAAAAAAGAAAATTAACCATTCCTTCAGATTTAGCTTATGGGGAACAAGGGTCTGGAAGTATTATCCCGTCAAATGCTGTTCTAGTTTTTGAAGTCGAATTGGTTTCTTTTACTGAGTAAATTATTAAAGTCTAATTTAATGTATTTAGGAGGTGATTTTTTAAATTAAAATATTATGCATAGAAAAAAAGCAAGAAAGATAGCTAAGGTTATGAAAAAAAAAGGTGTAAAAAAGCTATCAAAAAATCAAAGAAATAAACTGAAAAACCAATTTAAATAAAAAAGAATGAAAACAGTTTATCACTTTGGTGGCAAAAAGGCTGATGGCCGAGCTGAAATGAAAGACCTTTTAGGGGGAAAGGGGGCTAATTTAGCAGAAATGGTTAATTTAGGCCTACCAGTGCCTCCTGGATTCACTATTACCACTAAGGTTTGTCAATATTTTTTACAACATCGTGGCAAATTACCATTGAATCTTGATTCAGAAATCAAAAAATCTGTTCAGAAAATAGAGAAAAGTGTTGGTAAAAAATTTGGGGATGTTAATAATCCTTTATTGGTTTCTGTGCGCAGCGGGTCAAAATTTTCCATGCCTGGAATGATGGATACGGTTTTAAATTTAGGATTAAACGATAAAACCGTAATTGGTTTAGCCAAACAATCAAATAATTATCGCTCTGCTTTTGATGCTTATCGTCGTTTACTTCATATGTTTGGCGATGTTGTTCTTGGAGTAGATAAAAAATTATTTGAGCAAATCTTAACTCAAACCAAAAAAAGATTAAAAGTTGAGTTTGACATTGAATTAACAGGACAAGATTTAAAAAATCTTGTTATTAAATACAAAAAATTAATTCAACAAAAAACAAAAAAAGATTTCCCTCAAAATCCTTGGCAACAATTAAGCATGGCCAGGGATGCTGTTTTTAAAAGTTGGAATGTTCCTCGGGCTAAAACTTATCGAAAATTAAATAAAATTTCTGATGATTTAGGAACAGCTGTAAATATTCAAGCCATGGTTTTTGGGAATTTAGGTAGTCATAGTGCTACTGGCGTTGGCTTTACTCGCAATCCAGCCACAGGCGAAGATAAATTTTATGGAGAATATTTAATTAATGCTCAAGGAGAAGATGTGGTTGCTGGAATTAGAACTCCTAAACAAATTAAACAATTAAAAAAAGAAATGCCTTTGATTTATAAAAGGCTTTATTCTTTGACAAAAAAACTAGAAAGACACTATAAAGATATTCAAGATTTTGAATTCACAGTTGAAAGAAATAAATTATACATTCTTCAAACCAGAACTGGTAAAAGAACGGCTCAAGCGGCAATTAAAATTGCCGTAGACATGGTTAAGGAAAAATTAATTACCAAAAAACAAGCTATTCTAAGATTTGAAGCAGAACAAATAGATCAATTATTACACCCAATTATTAATCCAAAAGCTAAGATTAAAGTTGTGGCTAATGGTTTGCCAGCTTCACCAGGAGCTGGAGTAGGCAAAGTTGTTTTCAGT
>SDBT01015697.1_pt1 | contig 12030 bp, 10 predicted proteins | sample 2277101 | NCBI WGS metagenome assembly SDBT01 (sample SAMN10404973, study PRJNA504765) | marine sediment metagenome | isolation source: marine sediment core GS10_PC15, 103 cmbsf | place: Arctic Ocean: Southern Knipovich Ridge | collected 2010
AACGGTCACCCTTATTGCATCCTTTACTGTATTATATCTCTCACATTGATAATAAAGAGGTTCCCAATTTTTCTTTAGATTATTCCATATATCAACAAGAAAAAATGCGTAGAGATAGCTTGGAACGGGTAATAAAATTATTTGAATGTTTTAAGCTGTTGCTCAGAGCTGGTGCAAACGCGAATCAAGAAAGGCAAGGGAGACTCCCCTTGCAGACCCTGCTTCGTTTAGAGTGTGATGGTTATTGCTCATGTATAAATATTGATAGTTTGCTCAAATTGTTAATCTGGCACGGAGCCAATCCTGGAAATATAGAACGGTGGAGCGCTAGAAATGCATATGGTTATAGAATGGGCTTTGATAGTTTTTATAGATTGAACATTAAGCGAGAACGGCAGAAATATGAGGCGGTATGCCAGCTTCTCAGGGGGCATAAGGAAGAAAACTCCCCGCTTAGCCAGTTGCCGTTAGAGGTAGTGCATGGGATTATAGGGCATGTAGTTCGGGGTGATTTTAAGCCTCCGAGAATCGCGGCAGCTTCCGCATCGGATTCTTTGCCTGAGAGAGCGTCTCAGGAAGAACAAGCCCCGCGTGTAGATGGTGAGAAAGCGGCTTCCACTACTTCAGTATTTCAGAGATCTTCATCAGCACGATGGAAGCATCTTTTAAGATCGCGATTGGTTATGGGGGCAGCTTCGATAGGCCTAGGGTGGTGGGTATACAAACAATGGCAGAAGCACAAGAAAGCCAAAGAGAAGAGGCGCCAGGAGTTATGTGATAAGTATTATCGTAATCGTATTGCTTATTAGTTGAGTGTTGAAGATATTGGTTTTACCATTTGTACCCTAAGGATAGAGCAATGAAAGATATGTACCCATCAGGAGGTTCTAGTGTTTCTGGTATGGCAATAACGGATGAAGCAGCTGTCAGAAGAAGGTGGCTTTATTCTTTTTTGGCATATTATGGATTTGTATTTGTGGTGTTGGCACTGTCAGTTGTTTTGTCGATTGAACCAATATCGTGGTCTCAGATGCTCATAGTATTGTATCCCGGATTGCATTATTATTTCTATCGTAAAACGAGTATTTACTGGTTTTTGTTCTTTACGAGTCTTGCTAGTTCTTTAGGCATTGTACACATTGTTTTAATAGAATTATTACGTGTGTTAGGGGGGAGGTCTTTTTTAGGATTGTTGTTTTGGTTTATAGAGGCAGGTCTATTTGGGTATTTTTTATACAACTGTTTTCAATTGCTTAAAGTAAATATCAAAAATCACAACGATATTATATATAAGTTAGCAGTTGAGAATTTATGGGTTGCATCACTTCTAGTTTGTTCGGTTTTATCCTATATACAGAGTGTCCATAGTCTCCATTATGGGTTTAAGGTTGGCCTTGCAGAGGGCTTGGGTATGCTGTGTGGTGATGTGATAAGAGTATTCCTCGCTTATTATTTTGCTATCAAGAAAAAAGGCACTTGGGCATTGTTGGTAATACTTGTATTCTTTCCTTGGCCGTCATTAAGAGGAGAAGAAGTTAGCTCTATTTTCAACAAGCTTTCGTGGTTTGGTTTCTTTGGCTATTTCTGTATAAGTACCTATCGACTTTATAGAGTGAATAAAGCAGAAAGAGAAGGGGTAGCCAAAGTTGATGATGATTCAGTTGAACAAATCAGTATATGATTCCCAGACTAGTACACACCGTTTGAATGTTTTGTAATCCAAATCCAAACTCGCCCTTGCCGTTAAGGAACGCGTCAACTAAGCCCCGCCAGCATTAAGAAAAGCCCTTAGATAAGGGCTTTTATGGTCTTGGTATGATCTTAAAAAAATGGGCTTTATGGTCCGCTCCCTACTATTTCACATCGAATTTTTACGTCGATACCTTTGATAAACTCTGCTTTTTCCCCAAAAAACTCGCATAAAATCAGTTTTATAGTAAGGTATTATTCCATATTTATACTGTTTTATATGATTGAGTACTTTTACTTGAACGAGAAAACATGGCCATTAAGTGTGTAGATACATATGAGTTTAAAAAAGAGCAGTATGTTTCGCATATGCGAGAGACTAAGAACTATATTGTAGCACTTCAAAGCTCGTCACAAGGACCTTCCTTTGTGGATATGAGCAATACCTATATCAAAAAAATCTTTGTATATGATAAACAAATGCGGTTTATTCGGGATATTCTCTTTAAATACTCCTGCATTGAAAAAGTGCTTGTTAAGCCGGATGAAGATGTTTTAGCAGTAGTATGTCCGGAGCATCATCGAGTGGTAATTGTTGATATAGAGACAGAAAAACAAAGAGAAATCCAGCTTACGCAATGGTCGGAAGATGAATATGAACAAGAGCTTTACCCCTCCTCACTTTATTGGTGGGAAGGTGACGCTCTTTTTGTGTATACCGTTTTTGATCAAATTTATCGCATTGATAGTGCACAATTGCTTGCTACTATAATTGATAAAAAAGAATTGAAGGTGGTATGTCATGATTTTTATACGCTTTTGCAAGAAGCGGATAAATACAATGGGATAAAGGTGGCCTATCCTGAAGCATATCAATTTACCTATTATGATGGCGAAAACATCGGTTTTGTAGATTTAAAAAATGACCGGCATTATACAGCCTTATATTTGGCTGAGGATGTGCATGAAGTTTTTTTCTATAAAAATGTTTTTGTTGTCTTGAGCTGCTATAGCATAGAACTTGTTAGCCAGAGTGAAATAAAAATAGCTTATACGCTTTCAAAAGAAAGCCATAGTGAGCTTCGAAAAGCTCTTTTTCTTCCGTCAACGGGAGAACTTTTAGTGGTTGCTGAGTATTGGTATGAATCTACCCGTTATGACACGGTGTTGCGATTTATCGTTGATGGAGACATGGGGAAGTTAACTTCAAAAGAAAAAGATCAGTATGAAGTTCTAAAGCATCTAAAGGTGCATCCTGAGAACTCCAATGCGTGGTTACGACTTATATTGATAGAATATTATACCGACGATCGTTTGATGGACAGATGGTTTCAAAGATTGCGTTTATGGGATAAAGATAATATATATGCCTTGTTGATTCACACGTATCCCAATAGTGCTCGATTGCTTCGGGCCCATTCTAGTATCCATGGGGTATTATACAATATGCTGAGAACAACAGTTTGCGGTGATACTGAAGTTATGGCAGTGGTAGAGTTGGCAAAAGCATGGTATCTCAAAAAGCGAGTAGATAAGCAAAAGTATGAACAAGCATTACTGAAGTCAATCACATACAGTCCTCATCATGTCAAAAACCTTGCTGAGTTGGGTAAATTTTACTTAGAGCAAGGAAAGCTTGAAGAGGGCACAAAACTGATTGGACAGGCGCTTGAGAATGTGAAAGTAGTTTATACTGATCAAAATAGTAAGGACTACGATAAATTTGATATACAAGAGTTCCTTAATGAGCACCATAAAGGTATCCATATAAGGCAAGAAGATTACGATAAGCTGAAATCTCTTATTTAGTCTCCTGAATCCTGAACAGAAAATTGTTAGGAAACGAGCGCAGGCTCAATTTTCATTGATAAAAACGCTGTCTGAATATGCTGTAAACTGAATCCAAAATTGATATCCTTGTTAAGGAACGCGTCAACTAAGCCCCGCCAGCATTTAAAAAATCCTTTATTGTAAGGGTTTTTTATGTTAATTTCTGAGCTTCCATATCTTGTTTTTGATCTCTCCATGCTTAAATAAGCAATACTTGCTGTTTTCATTATGAGATGATACGTATTTATATATGAACAATTAGTTAATAGAGGATTGTAGTATTATGAAGCAACTGATTTTATGTTTTTGTCGTATTATTTCCGTGTTATTTTTTGTGAACCTCTCTGTCTTTGTCAAGACAGAGAGGAACGTGTGTGATCAATCGCACAGTTTTTTTGTGCCACGGCAGGTTACGACGAATAGTGTATTTGAGCTCGGCCTGAATAACTATCAGTGGTACCATGAGCGAAAGCAGGATGACAATTTTTATTTTGGTTTTTATGTCACTCCCTTTTTTCAACAATCCGCTCAATCGAAAAAGTTAGCTCGCTATTTTTTACGTAATAATAAAGAGAGCCTCACATTCAGTGAAGTGAATGAAGATCCGTGTAATATTTGCTCTCTCTGGTTTGGATTGGAGTCGGATGTAAATTCCAATTTTAATGCAACGTTTAGCATGAATCCGTGTCGACGGGCATATGGATCCTATTTTAATTTACTGCTTTCAAAAGCGTGGGAGGGACATCAGTTTTGGTTTGATTTTGCATTTACCGCGATGCGTGTCAAGCACGAATTGCGCATGTGCGAAACCGTGCAAGAGCTTGCGGGCCCTCTTTCTAATTTTCAAGAAGGAACTATCGATCAGTTTACTTCCGTTATTAATGCGTTAAATAATACCGAATGGTGTTTTGGTAAGTTTAGTCAATGCTCGCTGAATCGCTCTGGGGTAGATGATATACAACTAAAGTTGGGCTATGATTGGTATTATGCTCCTGAAACGAATAATCACCTAAGCCCTTATTTGGTTGCAACAATTCCAACGGGCAAGCGTCAACGGTCGGAATTTATTTTTGAGCCATTAGTTGGATCGAAAAATGGAAGTTTTGGGATCGGGCTCAATTTTGATTACACATTCTACACGCGTGAGGAGCACGTGCTGACCTGGCTTATTGATGCCAAGTGTCGCTATGTTTTTGGTGCTGATCAGTGCCGTTCATTTGATCTGTGCAAAAATGGTGATTGGTCTCGTTATTTATTGGTGGTGCCGCAAGATCAAACCTTAGCGACTCAACCGGGGATTAACTTATTTTCACTTGTAGCAAAAGTTACCCCACGAGGCACGATTGATATTTGGACTGCACTCCATTGGCAATGGGATTTTTTCAACCTTGAGGTAGGGTATGATTTCTGGTGGTGCCAAAAAGAAAAAGTATGCCTTAAGGATAAGATAGCATCTGGCTTTGGCATTTTTGATTTAGCGGGTATGAATGGGGTGCCTACCAGTGCAAGCACAGCCAATATTAGTCAATGTACCACCGGATCAAATCAAGCACAAAGTGACGCAACTTTTGTAACACTTACAACATCGGATTTAGATGTTGACTCTGCAGCTCATCCAGCAGCGTTAAGCTCAACCTTGTATGGTGCATTCAGTTGGGAGCCAACTCCGGGAGATTATCCATTTATGCTTGGATTTGGTGGGCAGTATGAATTTGCCCATCGTATTTCGGCGCTTGAGCAATGGGCTTTCTGGGGGAAATTGGGTATTGTTTTTTAACAAAAAATATAAAATGAGAATTGTATGAAAAAAATAGTATATATTATTATCGTTTTTTTAAGTTTACGTATGTATGCTACTGGCTTATTAGATACTTCATTTGGTATTGATGGCCGAGTGACTACCAGTTTTGGTGGAAGCGATGATGATGAAATAGAAGCTGTCATTCAACAACCGGATGGGAAAATAGTAGCGGTTGGACATTCTAATGTACTCGGAACTTTTGATTTTGCCCTTGCGCGATACAATTCTGATGGCTCGCTTGATACCTCATTTGGGACTGATGGGCGCGTGCTAACCAGTATTAGCGGTGCGAATGATCGAGCACAAGCTGCTGTTCTTCAACAGGATGGAAAAATAGTAGCTGCTGGGCGAGCATTCATATCTGGATCTATTAATTTTGCTCTTGTACAATATAATGCAGATGGCTCACTTGACAGTTCATTTGGTACGAATGGGATTGTGACAACCAGTTTTGGTGGCACCGATGATCGAGCAGTAGCCGTTCTTTTACAATCGAATGGAAAAATAGTAGCGGTTGGGCGTTCTAATACGTCTGGATCTAATCAATTTGCTCTTGCACGTTACAATGCGGATGGATCTCTTGATACCTCATTTGGTACGAATGGGCTCGTGCTTACTAGTATTCTTACTAATGATCGAACAGTGGATGGAGTTCTTCAACCGGATGGTAAAATAGTAGCGGTTGGGCGTGCTAATGGAACTGGAGTCAACGATTTTGCCCTTGCGCGATATAATGCGGATGGTTCTCTTGACAGTTCATTTGGTACAAATGGGGTGGTGACGACCAGTTTTGGCGGTGTCGATGATCGAGCAGCAGCTGTAGCTCTGCAACCGGATGGGAAAATACTCGCTGCTGGACGTTCTGATGCGTCTGGCTCTGACGATTTTGCGCTTGCACGTTACAATGCGAATGGTTCTCTTGACACCTCATTTGGTACGAATGGACTTGTAGTGAACAGTTTTGGTGATCAAGTATTTGCAGTTGTTCTTCAACCGGATGGGAAAATACTCGTTGCCGGACGTTCTCTTTTAATGGGGCTTTTTAAGTTTGGCATCGCGCGTTATCTTGCTGATGGCTCTCTTGATACCTCGTTTGGTACTGATGGATTCGTGACTACTAGTTTTAAAGCTGGGAGCAATGATCAAGGGTTTTCTGCTGTTTTGCTAGCGAATGGGAGAATAATCGTTGCGGGTCGTTTTAATGATGCGGGAGATATTGATTTTGCCCTTGCGGGGTATCTGATCCCTTCAGTTTCGATATCACTGTTAGCACGAAATCTGCGTGCGAAGTATTTTTTATTGCAATGAATATCTGATGAGATTGGTGCAATGGTAGAGTTATTTTAAAAGTTGACGCATTAAATGTATCTGTGTGGAATATTCTGTGTAGAAAACGCTGTCTCAATTCTTTGCAAAGTGAATCCGAATTCGATGCTTTTGTTAAGGAACGCGTCAACTAAGCCCCGCCATACTTCGCCACCGTGTTCTTCGAAGCTCGAAGAGCGTAGTAGAAAGGTTTCGTATGGCACGGCCATTTTTTTAAATGAATAGATATGACCCGGTTTAAAAGCCGGGTTTGTTAAATGAAAAAGCGTACTTCAATGGAGTTGTAAATGGATGTTCAAATTCAAATCTCTCAGGAATCAATTTCAGCAGGTATTTTATTACTGAATATATTGAGTGTTTTGTTTAATGCATGGATTGCTTGGCGCTCTAATAAAGCGGTAGAAAGCTATAAACATGAGCTTCAAAGAAAATTTATTAAGGCTGAATTACGCGCAACACAACTGTTTCAAATATATCCAGAAATGTTTTCGATGTTTAAAAAAGTAGAAGGCTATTTAGTAGAGATAAGGGGTGGCTTAGAACGAAAACGACCAGTGAGTGATAGGGATATGAATGAGGCGGGAGACGTGTTGAGTAAAGCGAACAATTATCTTGCTTTTAATATGCTTTTTTTCTCTTTTGCTGTTAAAAAAATATCCATAGAAGTTAAGGACTTATTTGCGAATTCTCTGTATGCCTCTGACAACGGGGAGGGTGAAAAGATATATAAGCTGGCTGTTGCCAAATTGGATGAGTTAGAAAAAGAAATGGGTAAGGAATTGGATAATAAAGGTAAGGGTGCTAAATGATAAACGGATGTTTAAGCAGCATTTGGGTTTGAATGTTAGAAAAAGTTCTAACGCTCTTCACAAGATAAGGAACCGAAAAGATGAAATTTGAATTGGCAAGTTACAAGTCCAGCAGAAGTAAAGAGGCTTTGATAAGAATTGAAATGACAATTGAAGAGCTAGAATACATATATGAGTTGGTTAGTCGAGAATCTATTATGAGTGATGCTCTTTATGGATTAGCAGGCGGCACTAGAAAAGAGCGCTCTCTTACTACAAAGGTGCATACGAAGTTAGACAAACTTATTCAGTGTCAAAAGAATTCTATTACCAAGAAAGATAATTAAAATATATCACTGTTTGAAACAAACTTGATTGTTGTAGCAATCAAGTTTGTTTGGGGCTAATGCTAATTTCTGCTTAAGATTGCTCCACCTAAAAGTTCGACCTGTCCGCCGTAGCTCACAAGAGCGAAGGAGGAAGTGTGCCCCTCATTTCCACCATTTTACACAGAATTTTATCCCCACAACCTTTGACAAACCCTTTATTCTACGCATAATAAGAAAGACAGACATCTTTCAAAACGCCTATTTCTAGGGGGCATTCATGCTATCGAGGCAGTTTGTGTGTGGACGTAGTAAAGCAATTTTACCAGATCTCTCCATTTTCTACCTATCAATCATACAATTATTCACAGTTAGTTTTATTAACAAGGAATTTTATGCAAATGAGATATAGCTATCTATGCATTTCATTATTGGTTTCGCCGTTTCTTTATTCTATGGAGGCCACGCCTGATAAGGCTTGTCCCGTGACTTTCGCAGAACAGCCTTCTGTGGAGCAAGAGGTCGATAGAAGTAAGCCATGGTATGAGCAACCAAAAGATTGGCTTGAGTCGACAGAGGTAGACGGAACATCTCTTCTCGATATGAAAGAGGTGTACGAAACGGCTCCACAGATGGTAAAGGATCTTGTGGAACATTTAAAAGATCCTAATTTTTATCATGCTCCAGAATATCGTGTTTTGATACTACATGGTGTGCCTGGTACGGGAAAAACAGTACTTGCTAGAGCAATAGGTATGTATGCTGATTGGGATGTGAAATTTTGCACTCCGTCTGATTTTCAACGGGGGAACCGTAATGATGCTGCAAGTAAGCTACACGACCAAGTAGATGAGATTTTATTGACAGGTGCTCCAACCATTTTGGTGATTGATGAGATAAATCAGCTACTAGAAAATGCTGAAAGTAAATATCATGATAACGATGCCACCTCCAAGGAATTCTGGACTACTATCGATCGTGTCTATGGAAGACATAACTTCTTCTTGATCGGTACAACCAATCGAATTTATAGGATTCCACCTCAAATAAAAACTCGTATTAAAGCGCGGAGTTGCGAAATAACAGTTCCCCCAACTCTTGAGGGAAAGATGAGAATGCTACTCAATAAAATGAACCGTAGATATACGCAACTTGCCGAGGATGCACATGATGATGCCAAAAAATTAATCCGAAGCCATGGAAAATGGACTGGTCGTGATTATGTTGAGCTTGCTTTTATGTGTAAACTTGTTGCTCGTGAGAGGGACAGAAAGGCCGAGCCTATGGTATTCACTAAGCAAATACTCGCAGAAGCTGCACAGCGTACAGATCGTTTCGAAACAACAAGTATGTATTATCACCAAGAGCTCAGTGAGGAAGATCGTCAAGATCTATACCAATCACAAAATATGTGGATTCAGTTGCTGGTTCAACGACTCCAAAAGCAGGTACTACTTGGTATACGTACCCCAGGGCTGACCAGTGAGGACGGCAATTTTATTATTGATAACCTCTTTACCCCTAATCAACAACGCCTTGATAGAGAAAACTTTAATGTTGAAGAACTACGAAAAAAACGCTATGGGTTGAGCTCTTCTTAACTAGGGACAAGTCAATTTTATGAAAAAGTTAATAGTAAATCTGTTAGTTGTGTTTTTCCTTCCTATACAAGCGGTAGGAAACGCTGCTGTTGTGGCAGCTTTAGCGGCAACTAACGAAGAAGTTGCTTTGGCATCCACATCGGTAATCACCAAAGGACAGGCTGCTCAAGTAACAGTACAACATGTTTCGCAAATGCAAAGAATACAGCAAAAAACTAGAAACGTGATGCGCGTTGCAAGTATAGCAAGAAACCCACTTGGCCATGCTGTTGTATATGTTACCAAGCACGGTCTTAAGGTGACGGATCCGATTTTGCAGAAATATCTTGGTTTTCAAATTGCAGGAAACACAGGTGCCCTGAGTCTTTTGGCAGATGGATTAAAAAGACGCATTGATAGATTTTGGCCCTTGCCTATGCGCTATGAGCGTATGCAGCTGGCGACGTTGAATGAATTGCTTGATGAACAAATTACCGGAATTTTGGCGGCATTAAAGGAGGGAACTACGGCTGAGGCCCGGGCAGCCATGAGGGAACTAGAAGGGGAATGCCAGTTGCATGCTTTGCGATCACAAATAGGCCTCATTGAACCAAAGATCTCTGATGCATATGTACAAGTGGCACGAGATCTTGCATCTCAGCGGCCTGATTACAAAGAGATTATGGCATCGCCAAACTCCACGGAAGCTGAATTAGCGCAGCAGCAGGAGCTAGAAAGGCCGCAAGTTACTCAGGCTATATTCCAAGCTATCCTGCCGCAAGGTATGCAGAATGAAATTATTGAAACGCTTGAAAAAAATACCAATCATACTGCAGTTGCACAGCAGCTAGATACAAAAGTTCAAGAGGTTTTACGACAAGCACAGGAACATAACCTACTGATTCATCCTGAGCTTGATTGGCGGCTACAATCAGCCCTTAAAGCGTTGCCAGAGTCAGTAAATGCAAAAGATTTTACGTTTAATTTGGCGACAGTGGAGCATTTGGTTAACGATATTCAATTGCAATCGGCATCATCCGAGCAAGCAACGTTAATTGAGCGCTCTCCTGAGCTATTGGCACAAGCGGTAAGCAAATATTTTGAATATCTTGCACCAACAGAGACCGAGCTTGCTCTCGTTGTTGATTTGGCACGGTATGTGTCGGATGTTACGACAGGGACGGAATATTTATCAGCAGAAGTTCGTGAACAGCGTATAGCTCAATTTTGGAAAGCAATTGATAGTTTATCTTTTGATAATCTTTCTCAGGTTACTGCGGAACAAGTTATTGATTCAGCAGCCTATTTTGCTGCCCGAGCAACGTATGTGGTGGGGGCACGTGCAGCTATCGCCGTTATTAAAAATTTAAAATATGTGGGGGCTGCAGCACCTCGAGCGGCAGCGCTTTTTGCAGAACGGTTTGTCAAAGTGTTTGATTCAGTAATAAGTACAAATCCAGTGCTGATTACGAATGAAGGAGCTGTTGTGTGGAATGCTTCTGGAGAAGCGGCTGCAGAAGCACGGCAATTAGTGCAGGCGTTTGATGGTATGAAGAATAAGCCTCCTGGCAGTAAACCGCTGAAGATTTTGGATGATACGGACAAGGTAGTTAAGAATGAAGCGAAGCTAGAGAGCAAGTCGGTAGGGGATTTGATTAAGGATGCTAAGCCGGGAGAGGTCAAGAGGTATGCGAGAATATATGAAAAACCTGGTGACTATAGCGAAGCGCTCAAGGATTTCGAACTGTTAGGACCTTCGGATGTGAAACCTATGCCAGGTGATAAGGTTGGTAAAATTGGAAAATTAGCTGATGGCAGAACTGCTATAGTCAGAGAATATAGTAAGGGGAAAATGGGAGAACCTTCTGGTCCTCCAACCTTAGAGATTCAAGCAGATAGCTCAAAAATAATTAAATTTAGATATAGAGATTGAGAAAGGTATTTATGGAAAAGTGGGAAAAATGGGTTCCAAGAGAAGGTATGCCAATACCATCGGACATTAAAAGTGTTGTGCTAGATGATGAAGGATTAGTAGTTACTATGGCAGATGAAACCAAAAAGAAAAAATTAACTTTTTCTTTTGAAGGGACGGTTTATTCCTATAGGTTTACCGATGAAAGTTGCTTTTTAAAAACGTTACATTATCTGAAAGAAAACTATGACGATGACTTTGTTCATGGAACTACATTGTATAAAGTGGAAAATTCTAACTATCTAGAGTCATTCAAAGAAGAATCGTATGGTGCCTATGATAATGTCAAACACTATGTATTTTATACAGCAGATGACGTTTTAGAGGTTCTTTCTCCTTATCCTCCAAAAGTTACGCTGAAAGATATTTGATTATTTATAATGGTTGATCAATGAAAATATTCCACATCCTGTTCTTCTCAATCATGTTTCTTGGTAGCAGCCAGTCGCTGCACGGAATGTCTATGGCACCGATGCCCATGAGGCCAGAAGAGCCTCTATGTACGATGGCAGAAAGAAAGCGAACGGATGAAAAGGCGCAGCGAAGGGTTTTGAGGGAGTATGAAAATAAATTAATTAACGATTTGTTAGTATCCCGTGCAGATCTTAACACTGATATTGGTCCTGGTGGTAAACCGCTTGAGATAGTTAGTCGGGCCAAAGCCATCACGACTTTGTTGCAGCATGGGGCCGATCCAAAGCAGTGCCAACGGTCACCC
>SDBT01015698.1_pt1 | contig 12030 bp, 12 predicted proteins | sample 2277101 | NCBI WGS metagenome assembly SDBT01 (sample SAMN10404973, study PRJNA504765) | marine sediment metagenome | isolation source: marine sediment core GS10_PC15, 103 cmbsf | place: Arctic Ocean: Southern Knipovich Ridge | collected 2010
AACTCGTGCCCAAACAAGCGGATGAGGCGCTGCAGAAGGCCCATGACGAGCTGGAGCAGCGGGTTGAGGAACGCACCGCTAAGCTGCAAGCCGCCGTGGAGACTCTGAATCATGAAATTGCCGAGCGCCAGCGGGCGGAGAAGGCGCTGCGGGAGAGCGAAGAAAGGTACCGGAAACTGTTCGAAGAAGCCAGAGATGGCATCTTCCTGGCCGACGCGGAAACGGGCGTGATTGTCGACTGTAACCGTGCGGCTGCCGAATTGGTCGGCAGAGACAAATCGGAATTGATCGGGCAACACCAGAAGATCCTTCATCCTCCCCGCGAGGTTAAAGGAAGGTTCACCGAGAGCTTCAAAAAGCACCTCGAGGATAGCGAGGGACAGGTTCTGGAAGAGCAGGTCATCACCAGCAGCGGCGAAATTAAGGAAGTCGCCATTAAGGCCAATTTCCTAAATGTAGGTGGCAGGAAACTCCTGCAGGGGATGTTTCGTGACATCACCGGGCGCAAGCGGGCGGAGGAGGCGCTGCGGACGGAGCACGACAAGCTCAAACAGATCTTCGAAGCAATGGATGATGGCATTTATATCGTCAATCAGGATTACGACATCGAATATGTGAATCCCGTACTCATAGCAGACTTCGGCCCCTATGAAGGCCGCAAGTGCTATGCTTACTTCCACGAAAGGGAGGAGGTTTGTCCCTGGTGTAAGAATCAGGACGTTTTCGCCGGGAAGACCGTACGTTGGGAATGGTATTCGTTTAAAAATAGAAAAACCTATGACCTGATTGACACCCCGTTGAGAAATATTGATGGCACCATTTCCAAATTGGAGATATTCCGCGACATCACTGACCGCAAGCGGCTGGAGGCCGAGATGCTCCGGTCGGCGAAGCTGGAGTCCTTGGGGGTCATGGCCGGTGGTCTGGCTCACGACTTCAACAACTTCCTTGCGAGCATCATGCTCAACGTGGGCACGGCCAGGCTCAAAGCCGGTAAGGGCGAAGAGATCAGTGCCCTGCTCCAGGCGGCGGAACAGTCCATTCAGAAGGCCAAGGGAATCACCCAGCAGCTGCTCGCCTTCACGCGGGACGGCGAGCCGGTCAAGAGCAGCAGGTCCCTGCCGCCCCTAATCAAGGAGTCGGTGAAGTTCACCCTCCACGGCAGCAAGACGATACCCCGTTTTGACCTGCCCGATGACCTGTGGCCGGCGGAGATCGATCCGGGCCAGATTAACCAGGTGATCAACAGCCTGGCCGTCAACGCCATGCAGGCCATGCCCCGGGGCGGATATCTTGCGGTGACGGGCCGGAACGTGACCATCGGGAAGGGTGATCCCCGGACGGCACTACAGCCGGGCAACTACGTGGAGGTGGTTTTTAAAGACGATGGCCCGGCCATTCCTCCCGAGAGCCTCGACTCCATCTTTGATCCCTACTTATCTATCCGGGAGGGAGGCACCGGCCTGGGCCTGTTCTCGGTCCACAGCATCATTGAGCGCCACGGGGGCTGGATCACGGTGGAGTCGAACGTGGATCGGGGGACGACCTTTACCTTTTGCCTGCCGGCAGCGGCTAGAGAGGTGGAAGTACCCAGCAGCGGCGTGATACAAAAGGGCAGCGGCCTGGTGCTGGTGATGGACGACGATGACATGATCCGCCTGGGCATGACGGCCCTGCTGGGTGAACTGGGATACGATGTGGAGACCACGGCCGATGGGGAGGAGGCCATTGAACGCTACGGCGAGGCGCTGAAGTCGGACCGGCCCTTTGACGCGGTGATCCTGGACCTGACCATCCCGGGCGGTATGGGGGGCGCCGAAACCATTGAGCGCCTGAAGGAACTTGATCCCCGGGTACGGGCGGTCGTCGCCAGCGGCTATTCCACCGACCCCATCATGGCCAACTACCGGGAATACGGCTTCAAGGCCGTCCTGCCGAAACCCTTCCAGCCGGCGGAGTTGAGCAGGGCGATGGATCAGGTGTTGGGTTAGCGAGTAAAAACATGGACGTCCAGCCCATTTCACCGGTAGACTACCGGGCGATTGTCTTTTTCACGGGAGCCGGTATGTCCGCTGAAAGCGGCGTGCCGACCTACCGGGGCAGAGGAGGTATCTGGGCTAAGTACAACTGGGATGAGGTGGCCTGCGAGGAAGCTTTCCGCCGGAGTCCCGGGAAGGTACTCGAATTTCACGTCCTTCGCCGCCAGCAGCTGGCAGCCTGTATTCGAAAATTGCTCCATATCGCGATTGACGTACTGAAAAATCAAATTCGTTTTGATCCCCGTTATGAACAATTACCACTTGCTTCGTAACGCAGAATCTTCAGGCAGTAGGGAAATAGAGCAATGTAGAGTTGATTAATCTTGGCGTTTGAGCGATTCCCGCCCCAACTTCGGTCTGCTATGCTTCGTCTGCGCACGGTTCTACTGCTGACTGCCACAGTCACTTTCTTCTGGCACTGCGCCGCCGACCGATCCCCCACCGGTGGACCGCCGGATACCGAGGGGCCCCGTGTTATCGGGGTTGAACCACCCAGCGGCACCCTGGACCTGGCCCCCAACCAGACCATTGAAATCACCTTCAATGAGCAGGTGGACCCGATATCGGTGCCTGGTTCGGTGGTTTTCACCCCGGAGGTCAGCTTCACCACCAGGGTCAGGGGCAGACGCGTTCTGATCCGGCCCGCCCGCCCGTCAGTCAGCCGGACAGATTCCTTTCCCGCAGGGGACCCCTTCGGGGCAGGGACCGGTGGATTCCAGGACGGGCGTACTTACATACTCACCCTCCAGCGAGGTATCCGGGACTACCAGAAAAACAGTCTGGCTCAATCCCACCAGCTGGTCTTCAGCACTGGCGGGGATATACCCATCGGTCGTATCCAGGGTCATATTTTTCAGCCCAATGCCCAGCGCCCGGTAGAGGTGGGCCTTTTTAGACGGGCGGATAGCGGGTTTGTCCATGTACAGAGCATAGACCTGGCCGCCGATAGCAGCTTCTCCTTTGATTACCTGCCGGACGGGACCTACCGTCTGGCCGCTATTGAGGGGGGACTGAGCGGTTTCCCTGCCGCTATCTATCGCCGGCCGTACGCCCTGCTTCCCAGCGATTCTCTGCTGGTCCAGGGCGATACCATCACTACGGCGATGCGCCGGTCACCACCCCTGGCCCGTCCCCAGATACAATCGGTGGAATGGATAACACCGACTTATCTTGCTATCACCTTTGACATGCCTTTCGGTGACGCCCCGCTCCCGCCGAATCTTTATCCTACTGATGACCCCCTGACCTTCGGCCATTTATTGCGTGCCAACACACCGACTTCGGATACTACGATCATCGATCTGGGCCAGGGATATACGCAGCTGGGTGAGCCTTACCGGCTAAAGCCGCTGGCTGTTCCCACCCCCGAACTGGTGGACACGATACCACCGATTGCTGTAGTTACGGGTGGCCGGGTGGTCCTTGAACCCGTAATTGGCGGGGACGGGAGCCAGCTTGAGGATATCTCAAGCCGTAAACGTTATGGTGAGGCACGGGGCCGCATCGCTTTTTCAGAGCCGGTGCGCCTGCCCCCGGCCTTCACGGCCCACCTGAGCGGCAAGGAGGGCGGGCCACCAGGGAGCCCCGGGCAGACCGTGGACCTGCCCCTGCGCCAGGAGACCCCGCTGACTGTAGTCCTGGACGTACCTGAACCGGAACGTTACGACCGGGTGACTTTTCCCGGGTGGGAGATTACCGATGAAGCCGGGAATGCCATGACCGATTCGCTCATCAGCTTCACTCTGGTCTATAACCCTCCCAAGGCCACGGGCAGTATTCGAGGCGCAATTGTCGGGTTTCCCGGTCGGGTGGTGGTGGAAGTCCTGGACGCAGCCACGGCTCGACGCGTTGCCTATACCGTCACCGATTCCACCAGCCTGTCCGGTCCTTCGACTCAGCTCAGGACAAGCGGCCAGACGAACTACGTCCTGGAAGATGTTCCTCCCGGCTTTTACACCATTTTCGGGCATGAGCAGGTGGGCGCCTATCCCGTGCCCTACTACAGCGGCCGCTGGAAGCCTTACAAGCGGGCCGCCCGTTTCAGTTTTTATCCTGAGGTGGTAGAGGTGCGGCCCCGTTGGGAATATGACGGTATTGATATTAACTTTAAAGTTGCGGCTTCAATTCTGCCATCAGATGAAAATGCTATGAAAAGGAAATAAATGCACTGTGTTATACTGGCCGGTGGAGCTGGAACCCGTTTCTGGCCCAGTAGCCGGCGCCAACGCCCCAAACAACTTCTTGACCTTATCAACGGTAAATCACTTATCGTCCAGACCGCCCAACGGTTGGAAAAGGATACCAGCTGCGAAGGTCTCTATGTGGTGGCCTCCGGTACCCTCATCACACAGATCAAGGCCGAAATTCCTCACGTGCCGGAAGAAAACTTTTTTGTTGAGCCCAGCGGCCGGAATACCGCCCCGGCTATCGCCCTGGCGGCCTTTATCCTCCGTAAGCGCTTTGGAGATGGTGTCATGGGAGTCTTTCCGGCGGATCACCTGGTTCGTAAGGAGAAACAGTTCTACCGAGCCCTCGCCCAGGCACAGAAGAAGGCGCTCGAGGGACCCAACCTCGTCACCCTCGGTATCCAACCCACACGGCCCGCTACCGGTTTCGGCTATGTCCAGTTCGACCGGGATAATGATGGCGATGTCCATCCCGTAGTCCGATTCACGGAAAAACCTGACCTGGAAACGGCTAAGCAGTTTCTCGAGGACGGTGACCATCTCTGGAACGGCGGTATGTTTATCTGGCAGGTAAGCACCATTCTGGATAACCTGGCTCGGTGCCTCCCCACAACCTATAACAGACTGGCGGATATTGAACACCTCATCGACACCCCCGATTTCCAGCCCGCCCTGGCAAAGATCTGGCCCAAGGTCGATTCTATCAGCATTGACTATGGCGTCCTGGAACACACCGAGTCCATCTATACGGTTGAAACCCGCTTCACCTGGAATGACCTGGGCAGCTGGCGGACCCTCTACGACGAGCTGCCAAAAGACAAGGCCGGCAACGTCACCCAGGGCGATGTGACAATTCTGGACACCCGTAACTCGCTGGTAGTAAGCGAGGGGCACTACGTCGCCACTATCGGCGTGGAAGACCTGGTTGTGGTCAGTACCGATGACGCTACCATTGTGCTCCCCCGTTCCGAGAGCGAACGGGTGCAGGAGGTTGTCCGCTGGCTGCAATCCCGCAAGCGCGAGGAGCTGCTATAGCCTTGTCTCCCCGGAAGCTAAACGGAAGACTGGAGACCCTGTACAATGAACTGGAGAAAGTGGCAGCCCGCCTGGGCTTGCAGGTGATTCTTGACAGGGGACCTTTCACCGGGGGCGCCTGTCTCCTGGAGGGGGAGGAGCTCATCGTCCTGAACAAGTCCACGCCCCTTGAGCAACGGACGCGCCTGCTGACGGAGGCTCTGAGCCGCAAAGACCTCTCCGGCATTTATATCAAGCCCGCCGTACGGGGGATCATTGAAGATTACACGGAGTCGGGTAAAAACTTTGAAGATTAATAAAGAGGCTGAATATAGATTCTTTGCCAATCCTTCTATTAATGAAAATTCAATCAATAACTGTCATGCAATAAGGAGAAAATATGTCCCAATACAAGACGGAAGACATCCTCAACTTCGCGGTAGTCGGGCATGGCTCGGCAGGCAAGACCACCCTGTCCGAGGCCATGCTGTTCAACGGTGGAATGATTAGCCGCATGGGTTCCATCGAGGCCGGTAACACCGCGTCTGACTACCACGAGGACGAGATCGAGCGCCAGATATCCATCAACGCCTCTGTGCTGGGCCTCCCCTGGGAGGACAAGAAATTCAACATCATTGACACGCCGGGATATGCCGACTTCTACGGCGAGATGCAGAGTGCCCTGCGGGTGGCTGACTTTGCCGTAGTGGTAATCCATGCCGTATCGGGTATAGAGGTGGGCACCGAACAGGTGTGGAACTCCGCCACCGACTACGGTCTGCCGCATCTGATAGCCGTCAATATGCTGGACAAGGAGCACGCCGATTTCGACGCCGTCGTAAGCGTAGCCCGCGAACGGTTCGGCTCCAAAGTTTTCCCCGTTACTGTGCCCATCAACCAGGGGCCCGGCTTCAACCAGGTGGCCGACGTACTCCGCAATGAGCTTTTCACATATAAAACCAACGGTTCCGGTCAGTACGCACAGGAACCCCTGTCGGGGGAGTGGGCCGAGCGGATTGCTGCACGCCACGAGGAACTCGTTGAGCTGGTGGCCGAATCCGACGACACTCTCTTAGAGAAGTTTTTCGAGCAGGACAAGCTCACTGAAGAGGAGCTCCGGGCCGGTCTCCACGGGGCCCTCATGAACGGTTCCATAATCCCGGTTTTCGCCGTCTCCGCCCTTACCAATATTGGGGTACGCCGCATGATGGACGTCCTGGCCAAGTATGGCCCCTGCGCCGCCGATTTCAAGGAAGTGAGAGGCAAGGCCAGCGTTGACAGCGAAGACGAGATTACCCGGCCCGCCACTGAAAAAGGCCCGATTTCGGCTTTTGTTTTCAAGACGGTCAGCGAACCCCATCTAGGCGAGCTGTCGTTTTTCCGAGTTTATTCCGGAAAGGTGAAAGTTGGTGCCGATCTGACCAACACCAGCCGGGGACGGCAGGAGCGGATGGGTACCGTCTACAGCATGAACGGAAAGGACCGCAAAGACCTGGGCGAGGTGGTAACCGGGGACATCGCCGCCGTGGTCAAGCTAAAGCACACCCGCACCGGCGACACTCTCAGCGATGGGGCCAATCCCATCGTACTGCCCTCAATCCACCTGCCCGAGCAGAAAATACGTTTCGCCATCGTGCCCCGGGCCAAGGGCGACGAGGACAAGATCAGCAACGGGCTGTCGACCCTGCACGAGGAGGACCCCACCTTCATTTTTGGGTACGACCCGGAGCTGAAGCAGACCATTATTTCGGGCCAGGGCGAGCTCCACCTGGAGACGGTCATCCGGCGGCTTAAACAACGGTTCAAGGTGGAAGTGGACCTGGTGCCCCCGAAGGTGCCGTACCGCGAAACCATCAGTGCCCGGGGTGAATTTAAGTACCGCCACAAGAAGCAGACCGGCGGGGCGGGCCAGTTTGCCGAAGTATGGATGTACATCGAGCCTCTGCCGCTCGGTTCGGGCGTCGAATTTGAAAGCAAGGTTGTGGGCATGGCCATCGACCGGGCGTTCATCCCCTCCATCGAAAAGGGGGTACGGGCCGCAACTGATGAGGGGGTGCTGGCCGGATACCGCTGCGTGGATCTCAAGGCGGTGGTCTATGACGGCAAGCAGCACCCGGTGGATTCCAAGGACATCGCTTTTCAGATCGCTGGCCGTGAAGCCTTCAAGGAGGCCTTCATGGACGCCCGGCCCAAACTGCTGGAGCCCATCTACGAGGTGGATGTTCTGGTACCCGAGGAATTCATGGGGGACGTTATGGGTGATATCTCGTCCCGCCGGGGCAAGGTCCTGGGCATGGAGACCGAGGGCCGCCACCAGAATGTGAAGGCCCAGATTCCCCTGGCTAACCTGGATCAGTACGCCACCGCCCTGCGCTCTATGACGGGGGGCCGGGGCATTCACTCCCAGCGCTTCGACCACTACGAGAACATTCCCCGCGACGAGGAGCAGCGGGTTATCGCGGCCGCCAAGAAAGAAAAGGCAGAGGCCCAGGGTTGAATTTCGAGCGGCTCTGGGCACCCTGGCGCATGGAATATATCCGGGCACCCAAACCGGCCGACGAATGCATATTCTGCGACAAGCCCGCCGCCGGTGATGACCGGGAGAATCTCATCGTCTATCGGGGGCAGCACGCCTTCGTGATGATGAACCTGTATCCCTACAACAACGGGCATATCCTCATTGCCCCCTACGAGCACGTGTCCGAGTTCGACGACCTGGAACCGCAGGTACAGCTGGAAATGCTTGGCCTGGTCAGCCGGGCGATGGGCATCATGCGCCGGGAGATGCAGGCGGGGGGCTTCAACTTCGGGGCCAATATCGGCAGCGCCGCCGGAGCCGGGATCGAAGAACACGTACATCTGCACGTGGTCCCCCGCTGGATCGGGGATACCAACTTCATGCCGGTAGTCGGCGGGGCCAAGGTCCAGGTGCAGAGCCTACGGGAGACCCGGGACCTGCTGGCGGCGGGGTTCCTCAAGGGCAAATAGGCGCTGACCGGATGCCTGAAAGCAAAACTACTGGGGAAAATCTAAAAGATATCCGCAGGGATATTGACGAGAGGGTCATTGAGGAGACGGTTCACCGCATCCTGAGTGTGACCCGGCCGGACCGGATCATCCTCTTCGGCTCCGCCGCCACCGGCCAGATGACCCCCGACAGCGACATCGACCTGCTCGTTCTTATGGAAGTTCCGGGAAACGTGCGTGAGGAAAGGGTCAGGATCAGACAGGCATTAAGGGGTATGGGGTATCCGTTTGATATCTTTGTGATGAGTCCGGAGCGGTTTGAAGAGAGTAAGAACGTTTTTGGCGGACTGGCCTTCCCGGCCCGTAAGTACGGAAAAGTGATCTATGAGATCGCCTGAGGAGGTGAGACGTGACCTGGTTCGGCAATGGCTCGTAAAAGCCCGGGATGATCTTACGGCCGCCGAGATTCTCGTGGCCCAGCAATCACCTCTATTGGGGATTATCGGGTTCCACTGCCAGCAGGCCGCTGAAAAGTACATAAAAGCATTCCTTGTCCTTCACGATATCAAGTTCACCAAGACCCATGACATTGAGCTATTGATTGACCTGATCGGTAATGTTGACAACTCTCTGGCCGATGTTTTACACGATGCCATCATCCTGTCTGATTATGGTGTTGACGTGCGCTATCCCGGCGATATTCCAGAACTTACTCCCGAGGAAGCTAAAGAAGCAGTGAAGCTGGCTGGCATGGTGAGGGACGCTATTCGGTCAGCCCTTAAAGAATTTCTTGGAGAGGGCTCGTCCAAGGCATGAACCGATTTTGTCTGCCTCAGCCGGGCGTGCCCCGCCGATGGCGGGATTCGGTGACGAAGGTGCTGAAGTATCACTAGTGCTTACTTGCATAATTGAGCGTATTTATACTTTGGGACTGACTGATGGACTTCGGTAGCCGTCCATTCAAACGGCATGGCGCTGGCGTCCATAGTGACCCACTTTCACCAGCCCGGTGGCCCTCTCCAACGCTGCAAACAGGGTGGTGGTCCCGTGGCGCTTGTAATCGTGGCTAAAGCCGGTCAACGCCTTTCCGTTAGGCAATCGCAGCCACCCTTGGGCGCGCTCCAGGGTCTGGATGCCGGGCTTCTCATCTACGCACAGCACCACAGCATTTTCCGGTGGGTCCAGATACAGACCGACAATGGCCGTCTGCCAGGTAATCTCCCAGGGCACCAATTTGGCGCTTAGTATTCGGGAGCTGGTTAGGCAAGGTTATTTGTTTACAGCTGTTGTTCTTATGCGCCCCTTGATTGAACGTGCTGCAATTATCTCCTATCTCAATGAAAATCCTAATGAGGTTCACCTATGGCACAGCGGATGGAAATACCGTGATCGTCCTAGCCTTGCAACTATGTTGGCTACAATGAAAGCCGAAGCTGATATTGAACAAGCAAAAGAAATATGTGATACGTTCAATCATGTGATCCATGGAGATCCAATCGGGGCCTCCTTTAACCTGGTTGAGCTTGGTGATAGAGGATTGGGTTATTCGGTTGGAAAGGTTCTTAATCACCCAGAATTGTGCGATTTCGTGTGTTTTCAGTCGTATTGCTACCTGATTGTGTTGATGGGTCGCATGGTTGCTTGTTTCCCAGGGGTTCATGGCCCTAGCGATCCAGGACTTCATTAAGGCCAATAGTCCCTCACACGCTGTTCTTACTAAATGGCATATAAAGTCTTATTAGGAGTCTGCGATATAATGACCAGTACTATTAGGTTATTGTGCGTGTTATTGCTAAACCAGAAACTCGTAACCCGTAACTCGTAACTACACCCCAGCCAGGATGTTTTTAATCGACACTCACGCCCACCTTTTCTATAAGGATTATCAGGACCGACTGGACGAGGTGCTCCAGCGGGCCGGTGAGGCTGGCGTAGGGACCGTCATCTGCGCGGGGCTGGACCTGCCCACCTCTGAGCAGGCCATCACCATTGCCGAGACCTACCCCAACGTGTGGGCCGCGGTGGGAGTGCATCCCCATGAGGCGGCTGACGCCCCGCCGGACGCCTTGCAGCGGCTGGAGGCCCTGGCCGCCCACGGGAATGTAGTGGCCATCGGTGAGACGGGGTTGGACTACGTCCGCGACATCAGCCCACGGGACGTGCAGCGCTCCCTTTTCCAGGGGCAGCTGGAGCTGGCCCGCTCCCTGGACCTGCCGGCCATAGTGCACAACCGCCGGGCCGACGAGGAACTGCTGGCCGTCATGCAGCAGACCGGGCACACAAAAGGGGTGCTGCACTGCTTCTCATCAACCGCCGGCTTCGCCCGGCAGGCCATCGACTTCGGCTTCCATATCTCCTTTACCGGTACCGTCACCTATGGCAAGAACCGCAACGAGGCGGTGCTGCAGGCGGTGGGTCTGGAGTGGGTGATGGTGGAGACCGACTGCCCCTACCTGGCGCCGGTCCCGCACCGGGGCAAGACCAACGAGCCGGCTTTCGTGCGCCACATTGCGGAGAAGATCGCCGGTATTTGCGGGACCACGCTGGAGGAGGTGGCGCGGATCACCACGGCTAATGCGCGGGGCTTGTTTGGCGGGCTTAACGGGAGCCAAGATTAAATCGTCTTCACGTCCCCCGGCCCGCAAGCGTTGGGGCCAGCACTTCCTGGCTGACCCCAACATCATCCGCAAGGTCGTGGCGACTGTTGATCCCGGGCCGGAGGACGTATTCCTGGAGATCGGTCCCGGCCACGGGGAGCTGACCCTGCCGCTGGCGGAGGCGGCCGGGTCGGTGACGGCGGTGGAGATCGACCCCCTGCTGGTGGAGGCGCTCCAGGCAACGGCTCCCCCCAATGTAACTATTCTCCGGGGCGATATCCTGAAGACGGACTTTGCCGAGGTCATTCCGGCGGGCTGCCGGATCTACGGGAGTCTGCCTTATAACATCACTTCGCCCCTTATATTCCGATTACTGGAATACCGGCAGCGGTGGCGGGAGGCGCATTTCATCGTGCAGAAGGAGGTGGCCGGGCGCATGACGGCCTCCCCCGGCGGGAAGGTCTACGGGCGGCTGTCGGTGATGGTGCAGGCACTGGCCACCGTGCGGCGCTGCTTCGATCTGCCAGCTACCATCTTCCGGCCCCGTCCGAAGGTGGACTCCACCCTCATCCGCCTGGAACCCGCCGAAGCGCACGGCGCTATCGCCGACCGACGGCTGTTTGCCAGAGTGGTGCGGCTGGCCTTCGGGCAGCGGCGCAAGAAACTCTCCAACGCCCTGAAAACGCTGCCGGTGCAGGATATTCTTCACGAAATGGGCCTGGCCCAATTAAGGGCTGAAAAGGTGGCGGTTGCTGATTATATTCTGCTATCCAATCGTTTGTCAAATGAGAGCCACCACGATATCATATCGCAGTAGACCCCGGCCAAGCCTTCCCGTAGCCATTACGGTTATGTTGTTCCTGGCCCTGGGGGTTCTTTATGCCCAGACGGGCACAACCCGGACGACAGTAACCCTGACGGGCAGCACAGGTACGATCAGCGGGTTCGTCAAGGACAGCACCAACAGCGAGAGCCTCTCGTTCGTCAACGTCTTTGTCCAGGGCACTACCCGCGGGGCGGCCACCAACCGGGACGGCTACTACGTCATCACCGGCGTCCCCCGGGACACGGTTACGGTGGTGGCCTCTATCATCGGGTACAAGCTGGCCCGGCAGGCGGTGGACCTGAGGGAGAGGCCCTCCGCCCGGCTCGATTTTCGGCTGGTCCCGGCGGTCCTAATGGGGGAAGAGGTCACCATCACCGCCCAGCGCCAGCGGTTCCGGCAAT
>SDBT01015699.1_pt1 | contig 12030 bp, 9 predicted proteins | sample 2277101 | NCBI WGS metagenome assembly SDBT01 (sample SAMN10404973, study PRJNA504765) | marine sediment metagenome | isolation source: marine sediment core GS10_PC15, 103 cmbsf | place: Arctic Ocean: Southern Knipovich Ridge | collected 2010
AACGGGACGATACATATTCACTCACGCCCTTGTCGGCCTTTGCTTTCTTTCGCTCTCCTACACGAAGACAAAGACAGCCAGTTGGGTTGAGCCCAGTCATGAACTTGCGGGTGGATTGCTTACATGGTTCAGCCCCTCATTGGATGCAATTAGCGGTGCTACACCGCTGGCCCTGGCCAAGCAGGGAGAGATGGGTTCTATCGCACATCAGTTATTGGGAAGTGTTTCAGGAAGTGCCGGGGAGACTTCGGCCATATTGATTATACTCAGCGGTGTCTTTTTGCTGTTTACCCGCGTCGCCAATTGGCGAACAGTCGTGAGCATGCTCGGTTCATTCGTCATTCTGACCGGTGTCTTAATTTTGGGCGGTACGGTGGCCTACCCAATACCCGGTGTGTTCGGCCCGGTAATGTGGCATTTGTTTGCCGGAGGTTTGCTTTTTGGCGCGTTTTATATGGCGACCGACCCGGTGACAAGCCCGACGACAAATACGGGCAAATGGTTCTACGGCATTGTAATCGGCTCGACTACTGTTCTGATCCGGAACTTCACCGGATACGTCGAGGGGGTAACATTTGCCATTTTACTGGGCAACATTGTCGCTCCGATTTTCGATGAAATAGTCGTTGGGATTCGTATCAGGAGGCTTAGAAATGAAGGGTAGTGTATATACTCTCGTTTATGCGGCGGTGCTGAGTACGGTATGTGCGCTGATACTGACGTTCGCAGCGAGCTTTACAGCTCCTTACAAGCTGGCTAACGCCGAGGCAGAGGAAGTGAAAAACATCCTGCTGGCGTTAAGTGTGTCTGTACCGGAAAAGGCATCTTCCGAGGAACTGGTAGAGATATACGAGAAAAACGTGCAAGAGAAGGAACGCGGAAGTATTACGACTTATGTTTATACTCCCTCGGGGAACAATGACGGTGCAATCGCGATTCGGTTTGCCGGCCCTGGTTTGTGGGGTCCGATCAAGGGCTTCCTGGCTCTGGATCCGAAGATCACAAAGATTCGGGGTATAACTTTTTACGAACAGGAAGAGACTCCCGGCCTTGGCGGTGAAATCGTCAAACCATCGTTTCGTGACAAGTTTGTGGGCCTTTTGATACGTGATGAAGCCGGAAACCCGGGAATAATCATTAAAAACGGGGGCGAGGCAGCAGTGAACAAAGTCGACGGCATAAGTGGAGCGACAATGACCTGTGACAAAGTGCAGGAGATGCTCAACGAGGCCATAAAGAGCATTGTTGAGGAGAAGCAATAAAAATGGCAGATAAACAGTTAGCTTGTGTAACCTGCGAGCCCAAGGGACTATGTGGAGGTAAGGGGCTGCTCACTCTGAAAGAGGGTGCCTGGACAAGCAATCCACTGGCAATTCAGGTGCTGGGCATATGTTCTGCCTTGGCGGTTACGAATCGCCTGGAGAACTCGCTCGTAATGGGTGCGGCGCTGATCTTCGTTTGCGTCGGCTCTAACCTGATAGTCTCTCTCCTGCGAAAATACACGCCCCATCGAATACGAATGGTAGCCGAAGTCGCCATCATCGCCACCTTCGTCATACTCTTCGACCAGTTCCTTAAAGCCTTCTATTGGGATATGTCGAAACAGCTCGGTCCCTACGTTGGCTTAATCATAACAAACTGCATCGTGATGGGCCGGGCCGAGGCATTCGCCCTCCAGAATCCGCCGGTTCTGTCCATCGTCGACGGGCTGGCCAACGGCTTTGGATATGCCGTGGTACTGGCGATCATCGGCTTTTTCAGAGAGCTGCTGGGTACCGGAGAAATCATGGGACGTACAATTCCTGTGTTCAGCGAATGGTACACACCCAACCAGTTAATGATTCTGGCCCCCGGAGCATTTATTGCGCTCGGTATTGTGATCGGAGTTTTTAATGCTATCAAGGGCCCGGAGCCTGAGGAGAACAAATAATGAGTGATACATCGGCATGGGTGATACTCATCGCGGCGATATTTACGAACAATATCCTGCTGACGAACTTTCTCGGCATGTGTTCGTTTATCGCGTGCTCGGGCCAGATTAAGACATCGCTGGGCTTGGGTACCGCCGTTATTTTCGTGACGATTATGACAACAATGATAAATTATGCAATTTACCATTTTGTCCTGGTGCCATTTAATCTCGGTCATCTGCAATTTATTGTCTTCATAGCTGTCATCGCCGCCTTCGTGCAATTGGTTGAAATGTTTATCGAACGGTTCAGTCCGAAGCTGTACTTCGCACTCGGCATATTTTTACCTTTGATAACAGTTAATTGTGCTATTCTCGGCGCATCTTTATTCATAATCATTCGAAAATACAGTTTTATGCAGTCCATGGGCTTCGGCCTGGGTGCAGGGATCGGCTGGGCTGTTGCCATTGTGCTTTTAGCCGGTTTGAGACAGAAAATGAGATACAGCCATGTCCCGAAATGCTTTGAGGGTGTAGCTATAGCAATGATCGTCACCGGCGTGCTTGCCATGACATTCATGGGCTTTGCCGGAATGGTATCGATCCAATAGGAGTGCTCAATGGGTTTTTCGATTTATTTGTATTCAGTGCTTTCTTTCTCTGGTTTGATAATACTTCTGGCAGCCGGACTGATGATTGCAGAACGCTTCCTGATAAATTACGGGATCTGCAAACTCGATATCAATGCCGGCGAAAAACCACTTGAACTCGAGGGCGGACAGACATTGCTTTCAAGCCTGTATGCAAGCGAGATTTTCATTCCATCCGCTTGTGGCGGCAAAGGTTCCTGCGGACACTGCAAAATCACAGTGACTTCGGGGGGAGGCCCGGTGCTTCCCACAGAGACGCCGTATTTAACGCGAAAAGAAGTTCGTTCCGGACTCAGACTGGCCTGTCAGGTTAAAATACGAGAAGACATCTACGTTCGTATTCCCGAAGATTTTCTCAATGTTAGACTCTTTTCTTCTACCGTGGAAAGCACCCTCGATCTCACATATGATATAAAGGAAATCAGGCTGAAAATAGATGATTCTGAGGAGATTTCTCAGCGGCCCGGCCAATATGTGCAAATTCAGGCCCCATCTCCTGACGGTCCCGTTTTCCGCGCATACTCGATTAGTTCTCCCACTTATGAACCGACAGTCGTAGAGATGAATGTCAGGATAGTCCCGGGCGGCATTGGCTCGACATATCTGCATAACTTAAGCGTAGATGACAAGGTGGCATTCACAGGCCCGTATGGAGACTTTTACCTGAACGAGGACCCTTCTGTAGAGATTATCTGTGTAGGCGGAGGCTGTGGGATGGCGCCCATGAAGAATATCATATACTCACTCTACGACCGATGGCCCGACCGCTCCTGCTGGTTGTTCTTCGGCTGCCGGACGACAGAGGACATCTTTTACCTCGAACGATTCAAGGACCTTGAGCACAAGCATCCTAATTTCCATGTAATCTATGCTCTGTCCGACCAACTGAAGCCCGAAGAAAAATGGGATGGAGAAACAGGATTCATTCATCTTGCCGTGGATAAGCATTTAGAACTTGGCATATCTCGTCAGGCATTCCTTTGCGGCCCACCTCTAATGATCGAGGCAGTCACCAGAGTTCTTGAGGAAAAAGGCATACGTCCAGACGATATTTTTTATGACGAGTTCTAAAGGCGATATTCGTCGTCCCGGTAACAGTACGCTTTGCATTGCAGGATTCCGATCTTGCCGTTGATTGCCATTTTTTCCGGTGTTTATACGATGTTTATGCCGGTACAGAATAAACCGTTTACATACCAACAGCCTGCGGCCGACGTCTGCGCCATGTTCATACTACGGACCCGCCCCGATTAACCTTAACTTTCCTGATGTGTCAAAAGCCATCATTGACAAATAGTATTTAAGGCCCTATCTTCAAAAAGAAGAAATGGAAAACTTTCAGAGCATGTGTTGTAAAAAACGAGGTCTTTTATGGAAGTATTCGGGATGATTAAGGCTTTACAAAAGATTGGACTCTTTCTTCTTTCGGGATTGATATTCGCGAGCTGTGGAATCCGAACAGAACAGCCGCAAAAGTCAAAACAGGTTCTGGCTTCGAGCGATTCTAAACCAACTATATCTAACTCTCTTGCCAAAGCGCTTGCAGATTTCAATCGTGGCGCCGCCCTTCTCGAACAGTACAAGTACATCGAGGCGGCGAGAGCATTCGAGTCGGTTTTGGAGACGGTGCCTGACTGGACCGCAGCACGCTTTAACCTCGGGCTGGCCTACTTCAATATGCAGGTCAAACCCGGAGCGAAAAGCTATCTCGAACTGTCACATGAGGCATTTGAGACTGTATTAGAGTCTGATCCCGACCACTTACATGCGAGATTTTGTCTCGGCCTGTATTATCAGCACCTCGGGGAAAATAAAAAGGCACTTGAATGCATTCGGAAAGTGTATGAGGCCGATAGCAAAGATCCCTATGTGCTGTATAAATATGCCGAGGTTCTTATTAATCTTGGCTCTGCGGAAGAAGGCAAGAAGATGCTTGAAAAAATCGTTGCTCTCGATCCGGGTTTTATTTCCGCCGTGTATCGGCTTGCCATCCAGTACCAGCGCACGCGGCAGCGCGACAAGGCGAAGGTTCTTTTTACCCGTTTCAAAGAATTGAAAAACACAGAACTTACCGGCGGGACTTTTACGGTTCTCAAGGCGTATGGAACAGTGGGAAAATATTATATGGCACTCGGTGCGGACAACCTGCCTCTGCCGTCTGCGGCGACGTTTCCACAGAAAAGAATTCTCTTTTCTCCCGAGCTAAAAGCATTAAGCGATGCCACTTCAGCCTGGAAAACCCCCGGCGGGAATATAGAGCTTCCGGGAATTGCCGCGGGTGACGTAGATGAGGATGGAGATCTCGATCTCTGTATTACAGCGTTTGGATCCGATGGGAGCACTTGGCTATGGCACAATGACGGCGCCGGCCGATTTTCTCACGAAGCAACTTTGGCAAAGCACGGTATCTGCCCCTGCTTCGGGGATGTGGACAATGACGGGGACCTTGATCTTTGGCTTGGCTGCGCGGGTCCGGACATTTATTTTGAAAACGATGGGAAGGCGAATTTCAGAACGAAGCCGGACACAACGGTTGCCGGAGGGCAATTCATAACTCACTTTGCGAGGCTTCTTGATGCCGATAGCGACGGTGATTTGGATTTCCTGGCGTTTCGCCTTGCGAACGGATCGGTTCCGTCTGCCGATACACTCAAGCCTACAGCCGGCAGTTTATATAACAACAACAGAGACGGTTCGTTCACCGACATTGCAGAAAAGCTTGGCCTTAAGCTTGAGAATAATCCCGTCACTGCTGCGGTGTATGACGATTTTGATAACGACCGCGATTTGGATTTGGTAATATTTTCAGCACGTGACAGAACAATTGGCTGGGTTAATGATCGAGCAATGAAATATCATGTACTTGATGCCGAAACAACCGGCCTTATGGTTCAAGGCGTTCTCAGCGCCACTTCCGGGGATCCTGACAAAGATGGTGACCGCGACCTTCTGATTTTTACCAATGATGGAACGCAGCTCTTTATGAACCAGGGCGGATTCGTTTTTAAGCCTCACCCGGATTTTTCCGATCGCTGCGGCCGGCTCGGTGGAACCGGTGGTCAATTCGCAGATATGGATAATGACGGTGATTTGGATATCGTAATCGCGGATGCTTTCAGGCGTGACGGCAGCCGGGGCCCGGCACTGCTTATTAACGATTGGCCTCAGAATCGTTTCATCAAGGCACTCGATATCGATCCCGGGAATATGCTCTCAGCCATCAATTACCCGGGCAACGCCAGTTGTGTAGTGGCGGATTTTACCGGTAATGGGAATTGCGATGTTCTTCTGGCCCCAATAGGTGAGAAGCCCTTCCTTGTAGAAAACGTAACACCGGGCAACCATTGGATTGAAATTGACCTTCGTGGTACCCGCTAGCAGGATATGAAAACCCGCTCAAATAATTCAGCCATCGGTGCTCGCGTAGAGATCAAAGCCGGGTCTGTTTTCCAGCAGTATGTAGTGGGGACGTCCTCGGGACAGGTGGCCGTGCCTCCGTACCGGATTCATGCCGGATTAGGGCAATACTCCAAGGTCGATTGGTTGCGAATAATGTGGCCTGATGCCGTTCTTCAGGCGGAGTTGGAGGTACCTGCAGATCAGGTGATAACGATAACCGAGTTACAGCGTAAGACTTCTTCATGCCCGCATCTCTTTGCCTGGGACGGTACGCATTTCGAGTTCATATCCGATTTCGGAGGTATGGGAGGTATCGGATACCTCGTAGCGCCGGACGAATACGCCAAGCCAGATTCAACGGAGTATTTACCCATCCCGAATATCAAGCCGCGTGACGGCGAATACGTCTTCCAGGTGGTGGAACCAATTGAGGAAGTTGTTTATTTCGACCAGGCCAAGTTAATCGCGGTTGACCATCCGACAGGTACAGAAGTTTATCCCCATGAGATGATGGCGATTAGTATCCCACCTGTACCTTTTGAGCTTTTCTGCTTCAACAATCCGATTGAACCAATACGTGCCGTAGATGATAGTGGCGCCGATGTCACAGAAAAAATACGTCTGGTTGACCGACGTTATGCCGGAGCGACCGAACCGGATCCACGCTTCATAGGACTGGCAAAAGACCATTTCGTAGAGCTTGACTTCGGTGACAGGCTCCAGGCGATATCGCCTCAATCGCGTCTGGTGATGTTCCTGTACGGGTGGGTCGAGTATCCCTATTCTTCTACAAACTATGCCGCAAGTCAGGCAGGATTGCGCTGCCGCGCTCCGAGTATCCATGTCTTTCGCGATGGTAAGTGGTTGGAGCTTTTTAACGAGGTGGGGTACCCTGCCGGTATCCGGCACATGATGACTCTCGACGTGACCGGAAAGTTGCTGCCAGGCGACAAACGGATTCGCATCTCCAGTAATATGGAAATATACTGGGACCAGATATTCATTGCACCCATCCTTAAGGATGCGGGGCTCAGAACCCAGGAATTGCCGGTTAAAAGTGCGGACCTTCATTTCCTGGGATATCCGCAGGAATACTCTCCCGATGGGCGACATCCGACTCTTTACGATTACGATAGTGTAAGCGGCGCCGTTGCCTGGAAAATTATGGAGGGCGATTACACCCGTTATGGCCAGGTAACAGAGCTTCTGGATAAGGCGGACGATTGTTACGTCATCATGGGGCGGGGAGAAGAGCTTACACTTCGCTTTTCGGCAGGCGACTTCAGCCCGACTCCGGAAGGATTCCGGCGTTCGTTCATTCTCAAAACCGACAGCTTCTGTAAAGACATGGATCTTTACTCGGCATATCCCGACACCGTAGAACCGCTCCCTTTTCATTCCATGAGCACATATCCATACGGAGCGAATGAAAAGTATCCCGATGATAAAAAGCGGCGGGAATACCGCAGACGTTATAATACCCGGCGGGTAGGAGGGGACGGAAACTAAAAAGAATTCGTGCCGAATCTTAGGTATTAGTCCGAAAAAAACTCTGGTTGGAGGCATCTTGCATTAGAGTCACTTATTCTTTATGATTGGAAGAGAACAGGTCGATATAGAGCGTAATTCGCTATATATGAACACTCTGATCGAGACTATTTGTATGGAAAGGCATACAATAACTAAGGGGCGGGAAACAGACAATTTCGGATATTCGCAACGGCCCACTTCGCATGCTCCAAAGGAAACTATGCGGGTATTGGCGACAGGATTTATCATATGTGCTTTAAATTGCGGTTTTTTCCGTTCGACAGCTTTCTCACAGGCTGATGAAAAACCGCAAACAACAGTGACAGTGTCGAATTCGAAAGAGCTGACAGCACCAGCCGGTTCTGAACTTACTACGGAGCAAAAAGTTGCCATCCTGAAAAAGGAGGAGCTGGAACTTGCCGAAAGGCTCATACAAGACTTCCCAAACAACATAAATCCGATCATGCTAATGGGTAGTTTATGGCAACGGCACGGCGACGCTACCAAGGCGATAGAATACTTCAATAAGGTATTAGAACAGGATCCAAAACGGTCCGATGTCTATAAAGGCATAGGGTGGTTTTTCATGCACAAGGAGCAGTATGAGCAGGCAATCGGATATTGGCAGAAGGCAATTGAAATCGATCCCAATATTCCCGGTGTGCATAACAATATTGCCATAGCTTTGATGGGGCAAAACAAACAAAACCAGGCAATCGAAGAATTAGAGAAGGACATTCAAATTTCCCCTCGTTCCAGCTTTAATTATTTTCTTCTCGGACAGTTATATCTACGGCAGAAAGAGTATGAAAAGGCCAGAAACAACTACGAAAAGGCAATAGAGATTCAGCCCAACAATACTAATGCTTACTACGGCCTTTTTACCCTGTCCGCGAGATTGAAGCAGCAGACCAAAGCTAACGAGTACATGGCTATATTCAAAAAACTCAAGGCCGAGGACATGAAGATTCTGAAGGACCGCAATGAGCTGGTTGACGATCTTATTGATATGCGAAAAGGTGCGGTCGAAACGTATTTGCTTGCCGGACAAATGTATCAAGCTGAAAGGAACTATCAAAAAGCCGAAGAACTCCTTAAGAGGGCAACGACACTTGATCCGAATAATATTCTATGCCTCGAAAGGCTGGCATCTTTGTATCTGACAGGCAACCGTTTAACCAATGCGATTCCATTGTATAAAAAAATCAGTGAAATCGAACCCAAAGACCCACTCTGCTATTTGAATATCGGAATTCTTTCGATGCGATTAAAGCAGTTGGACAACGCAGAAGAGGCCTTCCGGAAGGTTATCGAGGTGGCGCCGGGATTCTCCAGCGGTTATTGCGAGCTCGCTCAGCTATACCTGAAAACGGGCAGGGGATTTCCAGAAGCCAGAGAGCTTGCGGAAAAAGCGGTGGCGTTGGAACCGTCCGCCCTAAACTACTTTGTGCTAAGCTGGGCATGTGACATGAACGGTGACTCAGAAAATGCGATAAAGGCAATAGTGCGGGCAATACAACTGGAGCCGACCAATTTGAAATACAGGAATGTATATGAGCATATTAAGAGCAAGAATTAATACGATTAATCCCGCAGAAGGCCAGGATCATTGGAGGAATATCGGGTATTGGTTTGTGACAGCGCTCCTATTATTGCATCCATCTGTCGATACGTTCGCCGACAGTCCCATACTGCTTCGTGACGTTACAAGCCAGACGGGTATAACTTTCGTCCACACAGATGGAGGGTCCGGCCTGCACTACATAATGGAGACAGTAAGTGCAGGATTGGCGCTTTTTGACTATGACGGCGACGGGGATATCGACATCTATTTTCTAAATGGCGCGCCGCTCAAAGGAACGAAAGCTGATGTCGCCCCGAAAAATACACTCTATCGCAATGAGGGTAACTGGAAGTTTACCGATGTGACGGAAAAAGCAGGCGTCGGAGACTGTGGTCACGGCCTGGGTGTCACAGTTGGTGATTACGACAATGACGGGGATCCGGATATTTACCTCAATAATTACGGCCCGAATGTTTTGTACAGCAATAATGGCGACGGTACTTTTGCCAATGTCACAGAAAAAGCAGGTTTGGACAATGGTTTTCAGGTGGGCGCAGGGACCTGCTTTCTTGACATGGATAAGGATGGCGATTTGGACCTTTACGTTTCGGTCTATCTTGGATTTTCGTATGAAAAACATGTCACGATGACAATCAAGGGATTTCCCGTGTATGCAAATCCCCGCTTTTATCCTCCCCTGCCCGATTTTCTATACCGCAACAACGGCGACGGCACCTTCACCGATGTCAGCAAGTCATCCGGTGTGGGGAATTATGCCGGATGGGGGATGGGAACTGTGTGCGGCGACTACGATAACGACGGTGATACGGACATATTTGTCGCAAACGACGTGGGAGAGAATTTTCTTTTCCGAAATGACGGCACGGGCAAGTTTGAGGAAGTCGGGCTCATGACCGCAACCGCTTATGACCTCCACGGTGACGAGCAGGGAAGCATGGGAGTCGACTGCGGCGACTATGACAACGATGGACTGCTGGATTTCTATGTGACTTCGTACCAGGGACAGCTTGCCACGCTCTACAGGAATCTGGGCAACGACATGTTCGAGGACGTGACGCTGGTGACGGGCTCGGGAGCAGGAACACTTCCCCAGGTGACGTGGGGCAACAGCTTCGTCGATTTTGATAATAATGGTTTTCGTGACCTCTTCATTGCGTGTGGTCACCTGCAGGACAATGTCGAAAAATACGACGATACGACCACATATACAGCACAAAACATACTCCTGATGAACACCGGTGATGGGAAATTCATAGATGTGTCCGATCAAAGCGGTGACGGCATGAAGATAAAGCTGAGCAGCCGGGGCGCGGGTTTCGATGATTTGGATAATGACGGCGATGTGGATGTTGTAATACTAAATTCCCGCCGGGAACCTACTATTTTGAGAAATGACTCGCCCTCTAAAGGGCATTGGCTGCAAGTTCGTTTGAAGGGTGTGAAAACTAATAGGGACGGGATAGGCGCACGTGTAAAAATAGTGTCTGGTAATTTAACTCTTATAGACGAAGTTCACAGCGGGCACGGATACCAAAGCCATTACGGCACGCGTCTTCACTTTGGGCTGGGCAATCGTAAAAAAGTCGACCGCATCGAAGTCCGTTGGATAGGCGGTGGAGTTGACATCATAGAAAATATCCGCGCAGATCAGCTTGTGACCGTAACGGAATCAAGCACCAGTTCACCGATACGTCCCGGAGCTACAGAGCGATGACTAAGCACAGGGCCTCAAAAAGGCCGGGGAAAAAGAAGCCGGGTTATCGTCGCGGGAAACCTCAAGCCAAGCCGACTCGAAAGGTGGGTTTGTTACTGCTCGGAATAATCTTTTGCGTAGCAATCATTGCAGTTGTTATCGCTATATCGCTTTTGGGAACCACCCGTACGTCGCAAAACAGCAAGCAACTGCCACAAACGAATACAGCTTCTATCACTTCACAAAAATCCGATCAAGAGGTCCTTCCGGCCGAACCGAATCTTACTGTGGAGGAGCAGGACCGGGCCTTACGGAAAGAGCAGCTCGATGCCGCACGTAGTCTTCTGGCGGTTTTTCCTGATGATACCAATGCGGCCTTCCTGATCGGGATGGCGTATTTTGAGCAGGGCAATGTAGTTGAGGCCGAGGAGTACCTCGAACAATCTTTGAAATTCCAGCCCCTTCGTGCCGATGCCTGTGACCATTTAGGCCGGATTGCTCTGCTCAAAGGACAATACGATAAGGCATTAATGCTGTTTCGCAGGGCGATTGAGATTGATCCTGGGACGCCCGGAATTCACTTTCGTATGGCCAAAGCTCATGTGTTCCTTGGGAAGTTAGAGGATGCTGTTTTGGAACTGCAGAAGGATATCGAAATTTTTTCCGGAGCCAGCCAGAGTTATAGCCTGCTCGGAGAAACATATCTGCAGTTGAAGGAGTACCAAAAAGCTAAAGAAAATTTCGAAGCGGCAATTCGAATCAAATCAGACTACACGAAGGCATACTATGGTCATGCCACTGCGTGTGCAAGGCTCGGACTAAAAGACGAAAGCAAAGAATCCCGGCAGAAGTTCAAGCGGCTCGAAGCCGAAGATCAAATAGCTGGTAGACATTGGAGACAGGTGTTGGAGCCGCTAATGGTGACGCGCAGGAGCGTAGCACACACTAATACAGATATAGGCCGAGTTTACCAAGAACATGGATACCAAGATAAAGCTGAGCATCTTTGGCAAAATGCAGCTATCCTCGATCCGAACAATATTGAGTGCAGGTTTTACTTGTCGGCGCTATACCTGAAGGATCGCAAACCCCCGGAGGCACTTAAACTGTATGAGCAGATTACGCAGATTGATCCGAAAAATGGAGACTGTAGTAGCAATACAGAGTTTTTTTGACGTATCTTGTGTCCAAGTGCCGATGTTCCAACATAGAAACTTGAATCTTTGTTGGAGATTATCGAGATGCTTGGTCCGGGCGAATATGT
>SDBT01015700.1_pt1 | contig 12029 bp, 24 predicted proteins | sample 2277101 | NCBI WGS metagenome assembly SDBT01 (sample SAMN10404973, study PRJNA504765) | marine sediment metagenome | isolation source: marine sediment core GS10_PC15, 103 cmbsf | place: Arctic Ocean: Southern Knipovich Ridge | collected 2010
TTTACCATATCTCTTAATTTCAATTAGGCGACAACTACATTTAAGCTCCCTCGCAATCTTAGCGCAACGCTTTCTTTCATCCGCACGTCCAGCTAAGTAGTGATACTGTAACTCTTTTTCCATATCTTCTTTTGTTTCAATTATAGTCATGGCTTTTCGATTTCTTTAATTCATCTAATAAATTATTTGCCTCTTTCCACATTTCTCTACCACTAAACCCATAATCTCCCCACAAATGAGCGTTAATAATTGCATCAAACCTTAATCTTAATCTCTCCCTCTCCTCTTGGCGGGCTTTGTCGATTTCTTCAAAGATACCGTTTATAGCTTTCTCTTCGTCATGGTCTTGCTCAAAGTCGGCTAGTATATCACCAACGTAACTTCTTCCTGTGCCTGTTTTATTCAGCTTGTCAGTCGGTTTACACGAACATATCGGGCAATGATAAAGTCTGTGTGCATTGCATTGCTCATCGTAATCACATAATCCTTGCCATCTTTTCAGCTTGTTTTGGTTCATAGTCGCAGTCTTTCAGTTATAGCATTACAGAGGGCAATTCCTTGAGCGCGGGTGCTTTTCGGCCAATTAATAATTTCTAGTTGCTCCTCCCTCACAATCACACCGCACCTAAATCTCTCTCTATAGATAGCCTGACATACCTCACAGCCATCTGGCGCAATGTCGCCTCCGCAATGCTCACACTTTTCTTTCAGCTTGTCTTGGTTAGTCATATTGATAACGTGGTTTAATTTCAAACCTGTGCACACGGACACGTCCTTTATTTTTCTTAAAAAAACTATCTTTTCTAACCATCTTTACTACCTCCTCTGCTTCTGCTCTTGTTCTAAATAGCAAGCATCCTACCTTACTACCACCCAACCAAAACTTATCTTTCTGGCGACCCTGAAACACTAGTTGCACTGCGAAATTTCCAGAATGATCCATCCATTCGTAAAATATTGCCCAATTAAATTCATTTTTTACGTCTTGTTTGTTAGTCATAGTTTTATTTAGTAGTTAATCTAGGGTCTTCCTTAAACCACTCCTGCACTTGCTCGTCATTCACGAAAGTGGTGCGGCACCACATGTTTGCTCTGGGGACAAACTTAACTTTGGGTTGTTTGTTAGTTGGGGTCATTTACCTTCTTTAGTGCGTTGATTAGTCCTTCTATTTGGTCAGGGTCTAGGGATACTGCCTGTCTATTAAATACCATTTACTATTTGGATGGTTCTTTTACCACCCGTTACTGTTACCTCGTTTACCTCTATCCCCTCTTCTGTTCTTTGGTTCATGATTTTTTAATCTTAGTAAATAAAATACGAATACCCTTAAACAACCACTCCGAAACCCCAAACAGCCCAATAAACCAAATCATATTAAATAGAATAGACAACCAAAAGGGCATCTCTAATATCATACGCGTATCTCCTGCAAGTAGTTCTAGTATACTCATCGCTTCTTCTCCTCTCCGCACTTACAGAGTAGGACTGTTGCACGTCTATAACATTCATAACCATCCAAATCAGTAGTAACATCCCACTCAACAGGTATCTCAAAGACGTGGACGTGTGTTCCTAGTGGAATATCATCGCATGTACTACCGATTGGTTCGCTGTACTCCACACAAGATAATCTCACATCACGCCTTAAAATAAACTCATATATTTTATCAACAGTTACTTTATTTATCCCATCCTCACTTCCATCTATAGGAGGATGGCTTGGGTAATTACTTAATATTTTTATTATCTCATGTTTCATTGGGTTGGGGTTAGATTGGTTCATAAAATATATGTGTTACATCTTCTCCAAAAACTCCTAAAAACATCTTTTCTTTTCTCTCTATTTTTTTTACTTCAAATCTTTCTGATTGTAATTCTTTGACAGCACAAGATACACGTGCTTGATGATAAGCGTCTATAGATGAAACGAGTTTAATCATATATATTTCTTAACTTGATTCATTTTTAAGTAACTCTTCTGCTGATTTTATATACCCTTCTAATCTGTTTACTGAACTTATATCAAGAACATCTAGCTCTTCACCTAAGACCAGTAATCGTTTGAGCCATCTCTTTGGTACTTTTATGTATTTCATAGGTTGTCAAATAAATCACTAAATGACTTGCCGAATAAACCATCTGCTAAACTTATTGTTACTACAGTATGTTCTCCACACTTATCACACTTACCATATACCCATCTATTACCAGATGCCCATCTAGGCAGATGTTAGGTCTTTAGGTGAACATTCAGGACATGTTTTCATACGTCTTCATCTTTTAATATATGTAGTACTGCTAGTAACGCCATTATATATCCATAAGCGAATGAACCTTTGTCATGTTGCCAATTATTGTAGGTAATAGTTGCTTTAACCATATCGGTATCAATCCAGTTCTGTATAAGCTCTATCCTCTCTTTGTCTTTTTTAATCATAACGTCTTCAAGTAACTTGTGATTGATTTGCCTTCGGCTAGAGCGTCTATCATTTTTAGCCATCTGTAATGCCATTCAAAAATTATTTCATCTCTTGATTGGTCGTCTTCTCCTACACCATCATAAACATAACCGTTATGCTCAAGGCTCAATCCACCTGTTGTCCCAAAAGATGATACTGCAAATTTTCTCTTCCACCCCATCGCCTTACCAACCGCACGCCATGTTTTTGGATAAAGCAATAACTCTTGGATTGATATTGTGTGAGTGCTTCTACCACCCTCATAAGAATTAACAAGGTCAATTAAATCCCCGCTAAGAATCTTTATTCCATTAAACTTACAACCTTTATACTCCTTCAGTCCTCCTTCAATTGCTTTCTCTATAAATTCTTTTGGGGTCATAATTATTTAGTAGTTAATCTAGGGTCTTTAAATAATCCTCAATTGATTTGTCTTCGGCTAGGGCGTCTATCATGGCATGTGCTATAGTCTGCCAACTATCTTTTTTTCCTTTTTTAAATATATAGCTTTTGTCATAAGAATACCTTGCTTTTATACCATCCCAAATAACCCACCATTGCTTACCATCTCTAGACTCACCAACAATAATACCTTCTCGACCTGGTTTTTCATTATGATAAAAAGGCGTTACCAATTTACATCTTTGGTACTCACTCCACCCCTCAACCTTCCCAACCGCACGCCAAGCGTCGGGGTCTAAAACTGCATCATTCAATACAATAGATTTTAATTTGCGATAATAGTTCTTAGGCTTCCACCCTCCTTCAATTGCTTTCTTTGTGAATTGTTCTGGTGTCATAGAACTGCTTTTATTACATGTGAGTTATCAGCTAATGCTTGAACTGCATCTTGATTACCACAATCGTAAGCATCATCTATGAGTTTAGAAATACTTATAACAGCCGAATCAAAGGCTTCATCCTCACCATCGCCCACATCGTAAACAATTTTTTCTGCTACCTCTATCGCTTTCTTTGTTAATTGTTCTTTAGTCATATTAAAACCCCATTAATTCATTAGCTATCTCATTTACCTCTGCTATCATCTTACGCTCATCTTCGAGGTACTTATCCACTTTCTTTTGCACATCTTCACGTTTAACAATCAGATAGAAGAAGTCTTTAACTTGCATACGAGGATCGTAAAATACGAAATATAGGATACTTAGGTCATCATTGACTACAAAAGCTTGTATAACTTGATCCTCATGCTCTTCAGGAACTCTCTGTGTTAGTAATGCTTGGATATGATTGGCGGATGATAGGCATTTAACCTCTACTGCTCTAGGTTTATCAACCACTCCATCAGGTGAATAGGCAATACTTGGGTTATCTTCACGCTCCCAAAGCAAGAGACGAGTATCAACTTTCAATCCAGTTTCTTTAGCGAACCTCTCTAGTGCTTCACCTTCGTAAGCTAAGCCGTGATCAATAGGTTTTAATTCACCATCATCAGGCTTGGCTATTCTGTCGGCGATTAACTGGTAGTAACCAATTTTCTTCGGGACTTCATTTGCTAATTTCTTATACGAGATTTCGGGCAATAATTTTTCAAGTTGAGGGATCGTCCAGTTTTTATTAAATAAAATATCGAGAGCAGTTAATTCTTCGATAATCGCTGTTTTTGGTATCTTAGTATTACCTTTAATTTTCTTGACTTTACTACCAGTTATTTTACCCAAGCGGGCTTGCATCCATTCGTCTTTGTTGTCGTAGACTATCGTTTTCATAAGTTTTTAATCCCTTCCTTAATCTCTTGCGAGATTGTAAGTAATTTACCTTCTGCTAATTTAATTAACTCTAATCCAGCCTTAGAGATACCTTGTGGAGCTTCGATACTTTTAATAGATTGAGCATAAGCAAACAACTTCTCCTTCTCTGGTTTAAGTTCATCCTGTCGTTTAGCTTCCTCGTCCTCTCTTACCTTCTTAGCCTTCGCTTCCTGTTCTTGCGCCTTAATATTCGCAGCTATCTCTTTCGCCTCTCTTAGCTCATCCTGTGCCTTCTCCTTAGCCTCTCGCTCCTTCCTCTCTCTGGCTTCGATCACTGCACGTTCTTTAGCTCGTTCAGCTTCCACTTCCTTCTCCTTCTTTTCGCGTTCATCTGCTTCAACCTTGAGCCGTGCATTTTCAGCCATAGCCCTTTCGTGATCCGCTAGTTCTTTCTTTCTTTTAGCAACACGTTCTTCATCGGCTTTTTTCTCTGCTAGCTCACGCGCTTCAACAACTGCCTTCGATGCTTTTAATAATTGATCGAATCCCTCTTTAGTCATACTACCTACATTATACACTTCAATATTCTCAACATATGGCGTCAGCTTGGCAATGCGTTCTGCCGTAATTCTATCCTTGCGCTCTTTCTCTATAGTCTCGGCAAACTTTTCCTGTTTTAATAACATCTCCTCGATAGGAATAATAGCGGCTTTGATTACATTGGCGATTCCGTCTATTGCCTTACCCTCTCTAAGGGATTGCTTTTTTAATTTCTTGCGAGTATTCTCGGCATCACATCTAATCCTTTGTAGTGCAAGTCTAGCTTGACGTGCTGACTCCATTTTATCTGTCTGTGAGACATCTGTGACAGTAATACCCTTAGCCTTTTCTTTCCACTCCTCTGCTTGCTTAAAGAAGCCAGTGAAGCTATCAAGTATCGTTTGGGACTTTTCCTTATCAAGTCCGCTGGTTGATGCTATTTCTATTAATTTATTATTCATATATTTAATTAGCGATTAAAACGGCGCACTCTTTACACCCTCTTTTTTAATAAAGGCTTGTTGCTCTTCTGAACTGGCCTCGGTTTCGATAACATCAACTTTCTCCTCGTCAGTCATTGGCTCACTCTCTGTTTCCAGTTTCTTTTTCATTTTATCCTTGTAAGCTTCAATCTCTTTTTCAACCTTTGCTGTAGCTGGTAGCGCACCCCACACCGTTCCTAATTCCTCAACTGACTTAGCTTTTTTAATACGACCCTTAGCTTCGGTTATAGTCTTGGATCGGAAGTCCTTATCTTGTAGGGATTTTTCGTTATCCTCATCGCCTGTCATAATTCCAAATACATTACAGAAGGCGTAACGCTTAGCGAAGGTTGCGGAGGAGGCGACCTTTTGAGTAGAGGACATTTTACCGTCACTTATAGGTACTTCCATATGGGAACTTTCCGAATGTCCCATTATGTGCTTAGCAATACATTCTGCTTTCACATTACCGTTTACTGTTACTTTGATGGCGTAACTAAATCCGTGCTTACCCATAAGCTTTTTGACTTGTCCTACAATACTATCAATGGGTGCGTAGTTGTAAGCGTGTCCACTACCAAATGATACACTTTTAGTTTTAGTAATTGTCGGACACTCCGCTTGGAAGTTAGCCATCGCTTCATCAAAAGCTTTCTTAGCCATTTGCGCCTCAACCTTAACCCGTAAATCAAAAAGTTTTTCTAATGTTTCCACTGGTACTTCTTTTTCTATTGCTCGTTCAATGAAAGTATCTATAGTGGCAGGAGTATTCTCCGTCTTTACTATTTCTCCTTTGGAAGCTTTTGTCATTTAATTAATTTAATGATTACACCTACACTGTATATCCACCGTATACGATAGTCAATGATAATATGTCCGACTTGTACACAGGCAGAGGACTTGCTTTTATTTATGAGGGATGTATGGTGTGGGTGATGGATAAATACTCGCATGATAAATATTTTATATATAGGAAACGGGAAGTCGCCACTTATGCGAGTACGGCTTCTCGTTTTTTGCACATAAAATTATGAGTAAATGTAAACACAAGCTCTTAGAGTGTAAGTATTTTGAACCTGCAACAAAGAGTGTCATTATCTACTGTCACGACTGCGGTAGCTACTTCTGTAATAACAAATTGAAAGTATTAAATTACGTAGTAGATGAAAACAAGGATAATCAAAACTAGGTTGTGGACAGAGGATGAGAAGTTTGGCGAACTTAGTATGGTTAGTAAGTTAAGTTTTTTGTTTTTAATCACTAATAGCCGAATTGGTATGACTGGAATATATGAATGTCCTAATAGAAGAATAAGATTTGAAACCGGAATAAATGACCAGCAATTGAAGTCAGCTAAGAAGGAGTTAACCGAAAATAAAATGGTTGTTTTTTACAAAGGTTGGGTGTATATCGTCAATGCAGAGAAGCACAACAATTATAAAAAGGGTGAAAAAAACATTATTGCTTATCGTAAGGAAAAAGAGGCTATACCAAAGGAAATAATTAAGTATTTTGATAGTAGTATAGATACTATTATATATAGTAGCCCTAATACAGAAACTAGAAATAAGAAACTAGAAATAAGAAATAAGAACGTAGTACGTAGTAGTAAAGCGCGTGATTATTTAGAGTATTGGAATAAGACATACGAAACTAACTACACTTCAATAAAAGCAATCGGAAGCAACTTAGACATCTGGCTGAAAGAATACTCATTCGATGATATTTGCAAAGCCATCGAAAAAGTAAAAGACCACGAGTACTGGAAAAATGGAATGACGCCAATCACACTACTGCGAACCAGAACACCAAAAGGAGAACCAGTAGACTACATCGGCGAAATGTTAAATTACAAACCAGATAAATTAAGAATCATATGAACAAATACGATAGAAAAATGACAAGAAAGCAGGTTTTACAAATACCAAAATTATTACCTAAATATTCTATTGAACAGGTTGCTATTCGTTTTAGCGTGTCATGGCAGGCGATATGGTATTGGGTGAAAAAATTAAGAGAAAGCGGAATAGAAGTGAAAACAAGGAAAAAAGGACGAAAGCCGTTAAACCTTAAAACCGACAAATTATGACTAAAAACAAACTCAAAATATATAGCACCCACCCATACATAGCCGTTGTTAAAGGCAGAACATATCACCTCACCAAAGAACAATGGCAAAGCGTTATCGACGCTATGGCGGAGAGAGAGTCTAAACTGATAATAAATTACAAAGACCCAGCCACCAACCGCACCAGACAGTTACCACTCACTCTTCATATGATTGAGGAACTAGACGAAGCGTACATCGTTCAAAAAAATAACTGGTTGGCACAAAGAGGTTATGTTTGCATGAACGGTCGGTTAGTCGATGAGCAAAGTGATTGCGTAGTTAAACAGAAATGGCCGACGCAACCAAGTATATTTGCGAAAGCACTAACTGGGAACGCGAGATTGCAACTAGAAAGAAAACAAGCTTCTCATCTGGTCGCCGGTTTTATCTGTGGACATGTCAGGCGAGGGGAAAAATATATACCAGATTATGTACTGATGGCTGATTATGCCTCCGACATGGTGATAGAAAAAATCAAGGTATACGCCAAGACTGATAAAATCCGCGAGGACGCTTTGAAACTTTGGAAGAGTCTGTATGGACGCAGGAAGACAATGGCAAAGCGTAAAGTTAAAGAAGCGAAAGGCGGTGATAAGGCGTGAGTTATGATCTTAAATATTTTGGCGAGCATACACATATCTCGATGAAGATATTACTACACATGCTAATGCTTCGAAAGGAGGGTAAGAACTTATTTAGCGCAGATGATTTTTACAAATGCACTAAAAGAAGTGGTCGCGCACTTAGTGGCCAGCTAAGCTCATTCGCCAGACGCAGTGACAGTCCGTTGATTATCAAAGCTGGCACTGTCAGTAAAAATAAAGATGGTGAACGCTATAACCGGCCCAAGCAACTATGGATGTTAAACCCAAATCTGACGGTTGATGACCTAGTGGAAATACAAACATCGTTATTAAAATTAATTTAACTAAAAAAAACCATGAAAACTATTACCGAGGAGAAATTAAAAGAGAAGATAAAAGATATTAACAAGAAATTGCAAGGCAACTGGGATATAAACGATAATGTTTATAACTCACTTGCAACCATTAGAGCTACTTTATCACGGCTCCTAGACTGCATGGATGAGCCGGAATGTGAGAAGTGCGGAGGAAGCTTCGCCCCCCATCATCACCAACATAAAACTCGCAGAGGTGTTTATCATACTAAGTGCTACGGAAAACAAATGAAAAAAGGAATTGACCATAAAGTAGTACCTACCGTTTATTGCAATAATATAACATGTCCCAAATGTAAAAAGAATGAGCCAGAAGAATGTGGCAAGTGTGAGATAAAGAGAGAAAAGTTAGAAGCCAAAGACAAACGCATCAAAAAGCTGGAGGATGAAGTATTAAGCGTGATACAGCAAAAGATGGAATTACATGCCATGAAGAATACCCGCATAAAAGAACTGGAATTATTAGCACGTGAGAAAATAAAAAGAGTGAAAGAACTAGAAGGAGTATTGAAGTATATAACTAGTCTTGATGATTGTGCTCTTGATGATTGTACGATTGCGTATGTTGACGTAAGAGCAATAGCTAGAAGACCCTTATAATGATTAGTGGACTTGTAGTATTAAGCAACGCGGAAGGGATGTGCTATCCCTACATGGAGAGTATTAAATCCCTCATTCCAATCTGCGATGAAATAGTATGCGCCTTTGACTGGCGGACTAAAGATGGCACGAGAGAAAAATTAGAAGAGCTACGAGATAAGACCACTAGCTGTGACATACGGATAGTTCAGACTGCTTTCAATATCGAGGAATATGGCTGGCAGGCGTATGCCATAGCACGAACCACAGGTTATCAGGCATGTAATGGTGACATAGTTTTAATGTTTGATGCTGATGGAATACTGCACGAAAAAGATGAAGATAATTTAAAAAATAATGTAGCTAGATTTTCTGAATTCACAGACAAGAGCAGGGGGTATTGGTTGAAACATAGATTCTATTCACCAACCAAATATCATAGCCAGTTCAAACATTCAGGTATTTACAACAAGAAGAAACTAGGCGACAGGTTTGATTTTTATCAATCCAAAGGAAAAGGTAGTCCCAATCTCGATCACCTAAAAGAAGAAGATGGGAGTTGGCAATTCCCTATTCACCTATTCGGCTACGAGCATGTATGGGATACTGAAGAAGTTGTAAGGGGGAAGATCAACCGATACGGACAAATGATAGACAAGTTGGGTAGATACCCCATAAAAACTCCCGAAGAATATTTTGGAATTTACCGAGATAAATTAATAGGCAAGATGAAAGAAAAAGGTAAAGTTATGGAAATAGTAGACCAGCCCAAGATTATTCAAGGAAAATTAAAGAGTGTAAACGAGAGTCATTTTGGATTTAACTGGTTTTTATGAACAAATATTGGCTGATAACTGATACCCATTTCGGACATGAAAACATGGTTAAGAAAGGCTACCGCCCTGATGGGTATGAAGAGCTTTTGTTTTATAGCTTAATGGCTATACCGAATGACGATATTCTTATTCACTTAGGTGATGTTGGCTTGGCTAGCGATAGCACAATACATGAAAAATATATATGGCCGTTAAGATGTATAAAGATATTAGTGCGCGGTAATCATGACCATAAATCAAATTCTTGGTATCTGAATAATGGTTGGGATTTTGTGTGCGAGCAATTTATGGACAGGATTTATGGGAGACTGATTTTATTCAGCCATATACCACAGCCTGATATTGGTTATGATATAAATATTCATGGACACTTACACGACGATGATCACCGTCTAGCGCAGATACTAGCGATTAAGAATGACAAACAGAAATTAATGTCGATGGAGCAATTAGATTACAAGACAGTTACCTTAAAATCATTTATAAATGCCTAGCTCAAAACGTCACGGTAAAGCAAAAATAAAAGAATGGGTACAAGCCCATGACATTCATTCAATAGTAGATGTCGGCCCTGGTAAGGGTGGGTATGCTCAACTACTGGGAGATAAGTACAAATACACAGGCATAGAAATATGGGAGCCTTACGTTGAAATGTGGGGACTTAAAAATCTTTATAACAAAATAATTATCGGTGACATAGCAAAGATTAAAATACCAGAATCAGACCTCATAATATTTGGTGACGTATTAGAGCATATGGAAAAGAAGACTGCTTACGGTGTATTATGGAGAGGGATGGTAGCGTGTAAGCATGTTATCGTATCAATACCTATCGGAAAGAATCTTTACGGACAAGTTCATTACGGTAATAAGTATGAAAATCATCTTTCAGAGTGGAGTTTTAATGAAATAAAAGAAAAACTAAGATGGGACATGGCGATTGAAGAAAAAGACTTTGGTATATTTGCTTTATGACAATAAAAAAATCATTCAAGTTTAAAGGGGTAGGTTTATTTTCAGGAGAACCAGTTGAGATGATTTGTGAGCCTTATGATTTAGGTATCGTATTTGAAGTACGAGGTACAAGAATACCCGCTACAGTAAATTATATAGACGACAACGAACACAGTTACACCACAACCCTAATTAACGGTAAGAGGGTGAGGATGACCGAGCATATCCTGTCTGCTTTTTACGGGCTGGGAGTTAATAATGTACTAATAAAATTAGACAAAGAGGAAGTACCCTTTACGGTCAATTCTCGACCTTTCGTTGATAGTATCAATAAGGTGGGAGTTGAAGGGGGGAAAGGTATAGCATATTCTGTCCCCAGTAAAAAAAAGTTTGTTGGCCCTAACGGAATGTTCATGGAATTAGCCCCGCATGATGGTTTATTTATAAAATATATTTTAGATTATCCAAACATAATTGGTTCTGAAACATCAGAACTAGAAGTAACACCTAAGTCTTACGAGAAAATATGTGACAGTAGAACTTATTTTTCTATGCCCACAAACAATTATCAATACGCACAAATAAGAAAGAACCTCAAAGGTCTGCCTGAAAAAATAGAGGACTGTGATTACATATCATTCGATCAAGAGTTTATAAATCCGCCAAGAGAAAATGAAATATCTCAACACAAGATAGCAGATATGATAGGTGACTTGAGCTTATTAGGCGTGAGATTAAACGCTAAAATAACAGCGTACAAAACAGGACATTGGTTTAACCGATATGTAATCAAGCAAATGTGTGGATAAGTATATTGGACGTAATATACATAGTAGGTATTATGAGTATAGTACATAATAGCGAAACTAGATTCTTAAAGAAAATATGACAAAAGCTCTTTCAATGAAAAAATTAACTCAATTCTTGATGGACTGGAGTAGTGATAGGTTGAAGAAAGATGGGGAAATGAAAAAGATTGAGAAAGACACCAGAACAGTTTTAAGTTTTTTCGACTACGTTTGGAAGCATCGTAATGACTAGAGTAATCAAAGGATGAAAAAAGTATACATACCCAGCGACAGCAAAATGAGCATAGGCGGAGGCTGGACGGCAAAACGAAATATCGAAAGTGTTTTAAACATAGTTAAGACACCAGACGAAGCTGATATATCTCTGATTATGGGAGCCACCATGATAACTAGAGATACCTTCAAGGAATGTAAAGAAAAAACAAAGGTCGTACTACGACTGGATGGCGTACCAGAAGATTGGCGTAACAGAGGAGCTGGGTGGAGTAGGTTAAGAGATTTTTACAAGGATGCTGATGGGGTAATATGTCAAAGTAAATTTATTTCAAAGACAGTACGAGCATGGCTACACAAAGAAACCAAAGTATGT
>SDBT01015701.1_pt1 | contig 12029 bp, 14 predicted proteins | sample 2277101 | NCBI WGS metagenome assembly SDBT01 (sample SAMN10404973, study PRJNA504765) | marine sediment metagenome | isolation source: marine sediment core GS10_PC15, 103 cmbsf | place: Arctic Ocean: Southern Knipovich Ridge | collected 2010
GTATTGATTTCATGTTCGCATATTAATTTTAGCATATCTACTCCTTAGCCTTTTAGTTATTTATAATTTTTTTTGTATGTTTATGCTTCTTCAACAGGCTCTTCATCTTCCACATCTTCCTCAAATTCAGCTTCTTCAGCTTCAACTTCAGGCCCAGAAGGTTGCATATCTGCTTGTAATTCATCTCTCTTATCTATTTCATCACGAACAATATAAGACCAATCTGCACATGTAGGAAATCGTTGTGAATTACGTTGTAGATATTCCACAATATCATCAAGATTTGATAATCTATCGAAGGTTGCTACTGCATCTTCATAGGTATTAAAAGTAACGTATCCAAAAACATTACAATCATTTAATGACTTAATATTAATTCTGGATTTAGTACCTTTAACTTCATCATTTTCTTCAGCTTGAATTAAAACAATATGTTTTAACAAATGCTTTTTCTTATGAATCGATTGTAGTTTCTTTTTAGTTTCTTCCGTTATATATTTTTTAAAGCTATCCACCTTATCACCACCTAGTATCTTTTGGGTTGCCCTCTTCATCAAACTCTTCAGCAGCTTCATCTGGCGTACCATGCTGACTGATATTTTGTTGTTTTCTTTCGATTTGTGCCATGAACATTTTCTCTTTCTCAACACGTTTATTATTCTCTTCAATTTCTTTCTCAGTCATATTCAAGAATTTCTTCATAGCAAGTTCTTTAGAGAACTCTTCATGAGTAGCTAACAAGTCATAATTCTCAATCTTAATTTGGAATTGTCTTTGTTTAACATATAAATCATACTCAGCAGGTGGAGTAAATAGGATATTAAACATACGTCTATTAAGCTTAAATTTGTCCCATAGCCCTGTTAATCTTAAGTGGGTTTCCCATGTATTCATTAATCCTTTAGCGAATTGTTTTTGAATACGTATGAGGAATTTACTAAAACGATACTCATCATATGAAATGGATTCACCCTTTTCAAATGTTTGATTTGGGTCAATATAGCGATAAAATGGTACTTTAAGTGATATGTATAACTTACGTAAGAAATATTCTAAGTCAGTTAATTCACCCAAATTAATACCAGTACTTAAGGATTCTACTGTAGTACCTGTAGAATCAGAAGGTTTTGGAAACCAATATGATTCTAACATTTGATGTGGGTCATAATCATTAGATACATCACCAGTGTTTTCATTGAATACACGTTTACTTTGATATCTCTGCATAAGCTTAAATACCATTTCTTCAGCACGGTGAGCAGGAAGTTTACCTACATCTACATTAAATACAAGTCTTTCTGGTGCCCTTACAAGGCGATAAATGATAATTGAATCTTCTAATAGACTTAATTGTCTATATGGCCTTCTAGCCCTCTCTAAAAGAGGAAAAACCACACTTCTATCAGTATTGAATATACCTGTATTAATATGTGTGATTTGAGACATTGGCATAGGGATAACATCATGTTGTTTATTTCTGCGCATATAGATGTCTTTAAATCTCATATTACGAAAAGCTTGTTGACTACCATAAGATTTACTGTTTTTGATATCATATGTTGCATCTACATCATCAGATTCATTAAGTAGTCTAGCATTGATAACAATACCGTGATGTCTACCCTTTAAATCGATTAAATATTCATATGATTCGTTAGGGATATTATTAATGCCTATGATACCTGCTGTTTTATCTTTTTTGCTTATAATATTTTCCCAAGTAATTTGCCCATCAATAAAGAAATATCTAAAATAATCAAATCCTTCATCTTCCATACGCCATAACGAAATAAATTCATCAAATTCTCTGGCAAGTTTCTTTTGTTGATCTTCAGTTATATCTGCACCCCTATCACTGAAAACTAAGTCTACAATCTTACCGTTTTCATCTGTATTGATACAACCTTCTGCAATTTCATCTAGTGCATCTGATACTTCGGGAAAGGTAGCCATGTTTCTATAAAATTCAAGCCTTCTGATTTTATCTCCAGTAAGAGTACCATATACGATTTTCTTGTAAGCATTAACAGTATGGACACCTACGGCCCCTTGTGCTGGATCAAATGCTGAATCTATAACACTATTTTTATAAACAACTTCTTCACCATCAGCCTGTTGACCAACTTTATCAAATGTTTGAAAATTAGGGTTAGAATCTTCTATTTCCCTATCGCCCATTACTTGTTGACCTTGCCACCCGAAAAGGCTAATAATCTTTTTTACATCCATTAGTTATTCCTTAAGTATAAATATATTTGTAAATATTTATAGAAAAATTATAACAAAAATCACTACACATTGAAAACTTAATTAAGATATAAATAGAATAAAGGAAATTTAACATGCAAATACGAAGTTATAATAAAGAAATTGTGATAGCAACACGTATGTTTATGGACGTTTTTAATGACATTGTTATAGATAGACGTGATAATCAAGACACTATACAAAAAACAATAAAAGTCCCATGTTTATATGGTGCTCGTTCAAGAATGTTAAAAGCTTTGGAAAATCGTGGTAATACGTTAAGACTTCCATTGATAGCTGTTAGTATAGCTGGTTTTTCTCGTGATGAAAGTAGAACACATTCAGTTAATATTTTCAAACAATTAAATGTTGATGGTCACTTTGACATTAGAAATATGGTAGCTAACCCTATTAACATTAATTTTCAAGTAAGTATATTAACCAAGTACCAAGAAGACCTTGATCAAATTCTCGGAAATTTCGTACCGTTTTTTAATCCTGATATCTATATAACTTGGCCTAATCCATTTAACAATGATAATATTAAATCTCAAATAATGTGGGACGGTGATTTTGCTATATCATATCCAGAAGATATAACAGCAGAGGAACCTTGGAGAATATTAGCAGAAGGTAATTTTACCTTTAAAACATGGATGTTCCCCGGAATGGGCACAGGTAACACAGGTGGCACAAATGATGCTTATCCATTCGGTTCTCCACTTATTTTCAATATCAATCTATGCCAACCACCACCAAATGGAAACTTAACAACTGGATTTGTATCTGGTGATTTTGTAATTAGTGGGTCAATAGATGTAGGTGGTTTAAATTCTTTCTATGATGCACCACATGCACAGACATTTGATAGTTATATTGAAAAGATTACAAGTGGTCTTATCCACGAGCCTAATTTCGACAGTCATCCTATTTCTGGGGATCTTATAGATACTACATTATGGCAGTCTACTAGTGGTCTATTAAGTGGTGTTGTATTGAATCCTACTATATCTGGTGATTTAGTAACATTAATTAATAACTTCACTAATCCAAATCTGGAATTGATAACTAAGGCGGGATACTTTACTTCAGGTATGGCAACTGTAGACTTCTTACCTATATGGAATGCGACTCTATCAGGCTACTTAAGTGGGTGTAATATCTGATTTCGGTTTCTTTATATACTTGATAAAACTACTCTTACATTTTGGTACTTTCTTTATCAAGATTAAATATAAGTCTTTATCTGATATGTGTTTTTGAACTGAATATTTGTTTAATTGTTCTGCTATTTTTTCGAATCTTGTATCCATACTCAAATAACGAATAATTATAAACCTATTGAACCCATTTTTAAAATCTGGATGCTCATGAAGTTTACCAGTCTTAAGGGTTATGATATCTTTTAATATGTCGAATATATTCATAATATACAATAGAGGGATGTGGGGCTTTATTCAAGCCCCATGATATTATTCTGGTTCTATACCAAAAACTTTCTTCATTTTACTAACTTGGTTATCAGCCATGTTAACTTCCTTTTGACACGTATTTTTCTTAACATTAAGTCTTTCAATCAACATTTCAGTATTTTCTACTTGTTCTTGTTGATGGTTAGCAACATCTTGTAAGTCATTTACAATTTGTTGTAATGGAGCAATAGCGTCTGCTACTTGTGTTATTTTCTTTTTCCCAAAAAACATCATTGTGTTATTCTCTCTTTAGGAGTTAAAGATTAGGTGGGGATACCACCTCCGAAACTTCTATCTTAGCATTAAGCCATTGACAAAAGGACTGTTGTGATACTTCAAACCAATCCAGTACATATCAACATTTTTCAATGTTTTGGATGTGCAAGAAATAATCTTGTTTGGTAAACCTTCATCATCAATTATAACATCTAATTGATTGATACGAAGAATTGAACAAAATCCTCTGACAGCAGTATGTACTTGTTGATCTATACTACAAGTAATAGTACGTTGAATACCTTTAGTACTTTCAACGGTTAAGTCATAGACTTCAATTTCGTCATAGTGTTTTGTATTAGAATTATCCAAAGGCATGAAATCAAATTTCTTTTTACCAGTCATAGTGAAAATACTTACGTTCTTATATATAAGTGCTTTCTCTACAGTATCGGTAAATATTTTTGTGCCTCTTCTTAGTAGAACTTTTGAGTCGCTAATAAACATATTGACTCCTTAAATTATTAGGTTATAGTTACGTAATACTTGGGATATTTCTTCCTTCAAGTATTGGGGAATCTTTTTTCTTCTGTTAAATGTATTGTTTAAGTCTGTTATATACTCTAATTTAATCTCTGTTTGAACAAAATGAGCTTCCCCAATTAGTTCATTAATAATCATTGTTAAGTCTATATTATCTATTTCTTTATTTCTTATAGTATTATAAGATGAATTTTTAGAAAGTAACCCCCAAAAACCATTTAATACATCAGAAAGTTTCCTGTCACTAATCTTAAGGTCATCATCCACTACAACATAAGTATAGTTGTATCCATTTTCTTTATAATGAAAGTTGTGTTGTAGCTTACAGGAATTAATAATTATTATCTTTAATCCTTGTTTCTTATATGGTAAAATCTCTTGTTTAATGTAATAATAGAACAGTTCTTTAGTCTTCTTAGTACCTATGTCAATGAATTCAAAACTATTACCTACTATGTCATCTAATAAAGGCACAAATGCTAAAGAGCATAATTCCACAAAATCCAGAATAACTAAATTCTTAATTCCCATTACCACATCTTTTATCTATAATTGGTTTATTTCTATTTAACCACTCTTTATCAAGTACGCTAATACGGAAAACCCTATTACTATAATAGTAATCAATACCCGTATGTCCAGCATCATAGATTTCATCTTTCATAGTAACAACATACATACCTTTACGATTGATCTTGAATATAACTAAGAATACCTTTGAATGTTCAAATTTATTATAGTCTATTAAAGCTTGGTCTATCCATGATTCCAGTTCTGTTGACTTAGACATCAATAGATTAAATGCAAATTCTTTTCTGGACTTACATTCTATGACCACACCTTCGTAATTATTTGGTGGTATAATGTCACCTACATCTATCATGGCTTGTGACATACTAGCATTCTCTAACCGTCCTGAATTCTTACCACCAAAGAATGCACCTGAAGTAGGTGACCTTCTCCAAGTACCACCATAACATTCACCTAGAAGTTCACATACTTTTCTTTCAAACGCATTGCCCTTTGCTTTATTTTTATTTGGCATTATGCTTCCATCATTCCAATATACTTTTTCAAAATGGCAGCTCTAAGTTTTTCTGGAATATACTTAAAATCTATAAGTCTTTGATTCATTTTGAATTGTTTAGGTGCATCAGGATTCTTCTCGAATTTCTCTTTCAATAGTTCGGTATTATCTATGCACTTAATAGCAGTCTTCTCTCCCATACCTTTACAGATATTAGGAATATCATCTGACCTATCACCTTGTAACATCTTAGCGAATAACATTCTTTTAGGACTACCGTATTTGGTAATACATTTTTCATTGATACTATTACCCCTGTAATCGAAAATCTCAATACGGTCATTAATGATTTGACATATGTCCATATCATTAGCCATAATAATCATATCTTCACTAGAAGTCTTAGTTATATGGTCTGCAATAACCGCTATAATATCATCACCTTCAGAATATTGCATACCAAGAAGTTTAAACCCATACTTTTCTATTAATCTTGGTAATAGTATATCATACGTATAACCAAATAATGGGCCAAGATTAGCTTGATTAGGTTTTTTTGGTTTATCTCTACTACACTTATAATTGCTATAGAGTTTTCTACGCCAAATATCACTTCTCTTACAATCTTTAGCTAGGATAGTTTTGGAAAATTTACAATGATGTTCAGTTATAAATTTCCTTAAACTACTAATGAATTGGTTTTCATAGGCTATGATGAATTCATCATCACCAACAAAATCATACTCAATCAAATTTTCTTTATCAATGTAGAGTTCATCACCAAAATTTTCAAGATACCATTTTACACTGGCATTACATCTTAAATGGAGAAAATAAGATAAATCCACTATACATATAAGACTTTGAGCGTTTCTTTTAAGTGCCATGTTAATCTAACTATTATTATTAATATTATTATAATAACATTATAAGATAAAATTCGAGAAAATAAAAAAGGACTGATAAAAAATATCATTCCTTTCTATGATTATTAATAATAATTTATATTATTTGGCTCCGTCTTCGCCTTCTTCATCTTTTGAATTCCAACCTGCATCAATTTTATTGAACAGTTCTTTGGTTTCTTCATCAGGCATTTTGCTTAAGTCTCTATCGCCTATAATACCTTTAGCATATTTCATATATGCATCTTTATTTTCTTTAATGTCATTCAATTCTCTTTTATAGTCATCTTCTTCTGTTAAGTCAGTTTTAGTAACTACACCACCATCAGTAGAACCTGTATCATGAGTTTCTGGACTTGGAACGTCATATTCATCAGCCTCATCCATATGATCTTCGTCATCTTCTTCATCATGATCTTCTTTAACAGTATCTAATTCATCATCGATTTCTGAAGTTTCAACATCACCAACAGTAGTATCACCACCTTCAGTAGAACCTGTAGCATCATGCTTTTCTGGAGATGGGGCAGGTTTTAAACCTTCACCTTCATCCATATCTTCATGGTCTTCATCTTCTTCATCATCATCTTCAGTAATATTTTTATATAAAGCTGTAGCTTCGTCAAATTTATCTCTTGCCTCAACAAATCTGCTAGAATTTTCAAAATCTGAACCTTCTGCATATCTTTTCATTTCGGCCTTAGCTTCATCAATAACTTCTTTTAATCTACTAAGTTTAGCTTCATGTAAAATTTGATCATTAAGTATACGCATTTTATTACTGCGCATATTATCATTTTCCGCAAGGATCGCATAAGCGTCAACTATGTTGTGCTGTTCAGTGATATAAGTAGGCTTTTTAACTATCCACTTTTTAACGTCTGAAGCTTTATCTTCAGGATTAGTATTCATAGCCTTCAAATCTTCACTGTAGGCTTCTAAAATTCTTTGTTTATCTGATTTCATTTAATTCTCCTAAAATTTGAATCCTTTTCTTTATTTATCATTTTCATTATAGATTTTCAATAGTGTAGAAAGCATATCTCAGATTAAAGGCATGAGATATATTTGCTTCTGCATTTTGATAATTTAGGTCAATTGTGTCTAAAAGCTGTATCCAAGCACCATGAAATACAATATCAAATCTATCATTCTTATATTCAGATATCATGGTCACTGTGACATCTAAAAGGTAATTTGAAGCGGTATCTGTACCAGCCCCACCGTCTTCATCAGCAATCAATGAAAACCACTTATAAAGCGTTTTATATTGATTCCAGTTGGAAGATAACATATAATTAAATAATATACTCTTATCTTCATTTCTAGTATGAGTGGGAATGGGTATACCAACCCCAAACATAGAAAAGTTTGCTTCCCCTATAGTCAATGCTGGTATAGAGAAGTTATATAAGTTAAACGCTATCGTTTCTAGGAAACTAGGGTCTTCACCACCTTCAATATCTAATGAATTAAATGGTATTGATAAAATCCACTTATTACCAGTGGCTAAATTATATGCTGTATTAGGTAACGACATTAGAAAAATCCAAATATTTTTTGTGAAGTGCCATCTTCATTAGCGTTTCTTATTTCTTCCATTCTTTGCTCTAATTGCTCTCTTGGAGTTATACAATTAGCATTGAAATCTGTTTTTGATTCTAAAGATTCTTCTGGCAATGTGAAGCTGTTAAAATCACTAATCTGAAGTATCTTTTTAGTTTCTTCTACTCTTGATTCGAATCTTCTACGTTCAACTTCTATATCTGAAGTACTGTAGAAATTCTTTACCGCTATTGGATATCTATTTATTCCAATATATTCATAACGAGCATCAAAATGTACGTCCAAAATATCTGGATTTAATATATAGAAAGCCCAAACAGCAGCCATGATATGATCATCATTTTTAGATTTACACTTATAAGTATGACTCATGTTACCACCAACTCTAACTTTCTGGAAATCTTCAAGTTCAGTAATCAAATTCATATCCTTTAATCTAACTTTGTTCTCAATGATATTTGCCATATATCTTCTTAAGTGTTCACATGCTTCTATTTTAATTTTATTAGAACTATGGATACCTATCTTCTTAGCAAGTGATTTCTTTAATTCGCTCAAAGTTTCATGAGCAAAAATCCGCTCGGTTACAATCAGAATGTCATAGTCGTTATACGGCCGCCAACTACCATCTGTTTCCTGAATCCAGCTTCCTTCACCATGGCTATGACTGCCGTAAAGAACTATAGCCGTCAACTCAGGTAAGGCCTCCTTACAATCATCTACAATCAACCCAAGATGCTCGTTGAGTGTCTCGTCTATACGTTCTATTTCATTCATTTGGTTGTTTTTGTTGGCTTTGGACCTATTTTTGTTTAAAGACAACCCAAGCTTTTCTTAAATCCGGCAATAATTGCTTAAACACAAGGAAATAGGCTGTAACAAGAAGCAGGGCAAATACCATGAGCCTAATAAAAATCCCACTTTCATAAATTGAAATGAGATACATCAGAGCAAATGCCAAGGCTGCAATTAGCCACGGACGTAGAAAGAAATGCAACACGCCCACGCCCGTCAGTGGCTTGATATATCGCGTGAAGGCATATGAAACTGTTATACAGTTAATTATCAACACCGCTGATGCCGTCCCATTGATTCCATAACTCTGGGTCATAAAGTAAGCCAAAGGAGTTAATAGCACCGAATAAATAATCGAAACCTCCAGATCTGCTCTTGTAATTCCATACGAATACAGAAAATAACCTGCATTGGCATGAATAGCGCGAGTCAAAACAGTAATAAAGATAATCTGGAAAGGTATAACTGAAGGCTCCCACTTGGAACCGAAAACCAACAGAATAATATCTCGTCCGAAGAAAATCGCAACCATGCTTGGAATAAGAAAAGCACCTCCTACAATATGCGTTAGTTTTTGAAAAATACGATTTTTGCTGGTTTCGTCTTCCATCCGGGAAAAAACCGGAAATAGTACCGTGTAAAGAATTTCCCGCGTTTTTAAAAAATACATCCCCATTTGAAAAGCAAGCCAATAATATCCAAGTTGAACTTCTCCATCTTCAAGAGTCTGCCCAACAATATAGTAATCAATGTTGTAATAAAAGAACACCAGAATAGTACTTCCCAGTAAAGGCCAACCAAACTGAGCTATTTTCTTAATAATATCTTTATCCCATTCCAATTTGGGACGGTAAGAAGCAATAAACCAATGAATCGCAACTTCACCTGTCAACAGCGAAAGACGCCAACCCAAGAGACTCCAGATGCCCATACCCAGATATGCCATCATTAAAGCTATCAATGCAGCTATCACCTGAGATATTATAAATGGAAACTTGGAATGAAAAAATGATAGGTTACGCTCCAAAAGACACCGAGGACGAATCATTGGATTATAAAAATAGGAAAAGGCTAATACCTGAACAAATATTGTTAAATCCTCTTTGTTCAGTAACCTCATAATTATAGGAGCAAACAGAAAAACAAAAACTACAAAAATCAATGCAAGTATCAATTCCAATGTAAAACAATTATTCAAGTTTTTGTAAGTATCTTTTTTTTCAAGGACAACAAACTTATCACCGTGAATATTTGTAAAACTGTTGAAAAACATTGCTACCATTGAAGCAAATGCCAATTGGCCAAAGTGCTTGGGATCCAGCATTCTGGCTAAGGCAGCCTGAGTAGCAAAGCTGACGATATACTGAATCGTGATTGCAGTTGCAACAATAACTCCACCACGAGTAGATATTTTCACAAATTCTTTTTCGTTCATGTTAATCTTATATCAAACTTGTAATATTGTTATGCATAAATCTCAAACATACATCTAAACAACCCGCTATTTCATGACCACAAGCTACTCAATCATGTTTACTTGACTTTAATACTTACTTCCGCATAGAATGACGTGATGTTGCTTGTTTACCACATGTAAATTCCAATATTTGTTTATTCAACTACTGTAGTAGAATATAAGGAAATACGATTAATGGCTAATACCCCGTACATAATCGGAATTGCGGGGCCATCTGGTTCAGGAAAAACACTCTTGGCAAAATATCTTGCCGAGAAATCCTTTGCCTGCGATGCCATTGTAATTTCAATGGATTCATACTACCGCGATCTTTCAGCTCTCGCATCTGATAAACGCCGAAATTTCAACTTCGACAGTCCAAAAGCAATTGATCATCAACTTTTCGCTAGGCATCTTCAAGCATTACTAAAAGGCAAAGAAATCCAGTTACCTATCTATAACTTCGCAACCCACACACGAGATAAATATTCAACAGCCCTTATTCTAAATAAATCTTTTATTATCATCGAAGGAATTTTTGCTCTCTATTGGAAAAATATCCGGCAACTTTTCCAGACTGGTGTCTTTATAGTAACTGATGACCAAATTTGCCTTTCGAGACGTATCACACGCGATGTCAACTCCAGGAATCGGACAAAAAACTCTGTCATCAAACAATATCACGAAACTGTTTATCCTATGTTTAAGCGTTATATTCTACCAACCAAATCTTTTGCCGATTTGGCAGTATCCGGTGATTTGCCTATTGAATGTTCTGCTGAGGCCATTATAGAATTTATCAAAAAACAGGGTGTCGTTAAAAACTCTGCATTAAAAACATAATTGCGATATGTTTTTCCATAGTTCAATTCTTTCTACTTTATAATCGTTTTAGCCATTGATATCGTTAACACCAACACCTGCAAACACCGTTGAAAAAAGTGTTAACAAAAGAAATAAAATTAAATATTTAGCTTTCATAAGATAGTTAGATTTCAGTTCTCAGAGGTCAGATAACGGCAACTTAAACTTCATCTGTGATTACTTAAGCGTTATATAGGGCTTATGAAGCTTTATCTACGACAGGTCGCCCTTCACTCATACCACATTACGCCTGGTTTGTGTCTCATAAAACGACATTTACGGCATTGCCTGACTGACTTTCGCCTGCCTTGTTCAGCCCGATAACCCTGTATTCCAACTCATTACCACGGGGCTGCTCGACAAGTGCTGCTTTGCTGATGACGGCAGTAACAGGGGCGATCTTCATGGAAATTAGGTCTTGCGCCGCAAACACAAATCACCCTTGTCATTCTTTCCCTGACAATATCATCGAAGTCACTGCTTCTTATATTCGTCATAAGCTCTTGTCCCCGTCGCTTTATCGGCAGGCAGCGGTTCTTCCTCATCCAGATCGAGACATCTCACCACCCCCGCCTCAACCTCCTTGTAACGATAGCCGCTCTCCGCACAAACCATGATGCCGTCTTTATCCGGATCGCCTAATGGTATGCCATGCCTGCTCATCCAGCCGGCCTGTCTACCCGGTACGCCGACTATCATCGCATAATCATTGACATCCTTTGTCACAACCGCGCCTGCACCAACGAAACAATACCTGCCCAATTCAATCCCGCATAATATCGTAGCGTTGCCGCCCACCGTGGAGCCTCTGTGAAATATGGTCTTCTCATAAAGGCTATGCCTCACCACCTGGGACCGTGGATTCGTAACATTAGTCAGGACGCAACTCGGACCCAAAAAAACGTCGTCCTCAATCACAATCCCGGTAGGAATTGTAA
>SDBT01015702.1_pt1 | contig 12028 bp, 12 predicted proteins | sample 2277101 | NCBI WGS metagenome assembly SDBT01 (sample SAMN10404973, study PRJNA504765) | marine sediment metagenome | isolation source: marine sediment core GS10_PC15, 103 cmbsf | place: Arctic Ocean: Southern Knipovich Ridge | collected 2010
GTGGACGCAAGCCAGGCATCGGTCGTATTCCTCCTCAGGCCTTTTTGAGATAGGGGCTTATTATACCTCTGCCTGGCAAACACTCCAAATTGGTGGGCTTATTTCCGCCGCGATGCACTAGCTTAGCTCACTGGCCTTCGGGCCCTCGCCTCTTGCAGGGCCGTGAGGATTCTCTCTGGGGTTATCGGCAACTCTGTGATCCAGACCCCTATCGCATTGAAGACTGCATTGGCTATGGCCGGCGCTGTGGGTATGATGGCAGGTTCGGCTATCCCCTTGGCACCATAGGGGCCATATGGATCCTGAGACTCCACAAAGATACACTCGACCTCAGGTACATCCAGCGTGGTTGGTATCTTATAGTCCAGAAAACTGGGATTGGTGACCTTGCCACAATCCATCTTGATATGCTCGGTCAGAGCAAAGCCTACACCTTGCGCAATACCGCCTTCCAGTTGCCCTTCTGCGCCCAGCGGGTTGATGAGCTTGCCCACGTCATGTGCTGCTACCACTTTGAGCACGCGGACACACCCAGTGTCAACATCCACTTCGACTTCGGCCACTTGGACGCCGAAAGGATAGGCACAAGATATATTCCCGTGCTTGGTCTCCGGATGGGAAACTTCGACACCCGGTGGCACGAAGTATCCTCGGCCCAGCACAGGCAAGCCACCATGTTGATACATGTACTCCTGAGCTGCGTCCGTGATCGAAATCCCACGGCCATCTGGTGCATGGATGCGACCATCCTCCGCAATCAGCTCTTCCGGTGTTACCCCCAACATCTCACTAGCCATTGCAAACAGTTGATGACGAGCGTCTTCAGCCGCTGCTTTGACGGCGTTGCCGCCCAAGGTTGTCACCCGGCTGGCCCAGGACCCTAATCCGAATGGACTTATCTCTGTGTCCACATTGGGCACAGTAATATCATCGATGTGGAAACCCAGTTCTTCGGCGGCAATCTGGGCAAACACCGTGTAGGAACCCTGTCCCATATCTACCTCGCCCGTGAGCACCGTAGCTTTGCCGTCGCCGCCGACCTGAATGATAGCAGCGGAGCCATCAAACTGCGGCATAAATGAGCGGTTGCCAGAAACATGGATCATGGCTGCGACGCCCACGCCGCGATGTCTTTCCCTATGCACCCTCTTCTCCTGCCAGCGCGATCGTTGTGCCGCTTGCCGCAGGCAATCAGACAGCCCGCAACTCCCTATTCTGAAGCCGTGTACCGTCACATCACCGGGTTGGGTGGCATTTCGGAGACGGATTTCTATTGGATCCAACCCAAGACCATCGGCGAGCATATCCATCATTGATTCGTTGGCAAAGTGCATCTGCACGTTTCCAAACCCACGAAAACAGCCGGTCGGGATGCTATTTGTATAGACGAGATCCATGCGGGTGTGAACATTGCGTAGTCGGTATAGACAATCGCTACGGGTGGCCGCTGCTGAGAGAATGGCTGGACCGTAGCTGGTGTAGGCCCCATTGCCAGCGATGAGGTGTGCTTTCTTTCCCGTCAGCGTGCCATCACGCTTCGCACCTACCTTGAGATGGATGACCATAGGTACACGGGGCAGGCCCGCCTGGAATTCCTCCTCTCGCGTGTACACAATGCGGACGGGGCGGCCGGCGGCCTTCGCCAGCAACGCGCACACCAGGTGGAAGCTGTGCTCCAGTTTGGCTCCAAAGGCGCCGCCCATGTGACACTGAATGACGCGGACTTTGTCGGGGGAGAGGCCCAAGGCTTTGGCATAGGTCCGCTGTGCCACGGAAGGTACCTGGATGGGAAGCCAGAAGGTCACCCGTCCCCGTCCATCCCAATCAGCCAGAGCTGCCATGGGCTCCAGGTAGCATTGATGAACGAGTTGTGTGGAGAAGCGCTGTTCAAGAACCAGATCAGATTGACAGAAAGCTTCCGTGACATCCCCGTGCTCCCACTCCGCTGATGTGGCCAGATTACGCTCTGTGCCATGCAGAAGTGGTGCTCCTGGGATCATGGCCTCCTCAATATCAAAAACCGCGGGCAATTCCTCGTATTCCACCCGAATGAGCTGGAGAGCCTCGGTTGCCGTGTCGAGGTCAATGGCCGCCACAGCCGCTATGGCATCACCCATGTACCTTACACGGTCCACCGCCAGTGGATATTGGTCGGCGATAATTGGACCATACAGTATCCGTGGCGTCTGTTCTGAAGTTATGACGGCCTTCACACCACTAAGCCGTCGTGCGCGTCGTGTGTCAATGTGGACGATGCGGGCATGGGAGTGGGGGCTGCGCAATATCTTGCCGTGGAGCATACCCGGGAGCTTAAGATCGGTGATGTACTCCAGGCACCCCGTAGCTTTCTCAAAAGCACCAATGCATGGCCGGGGCTTACCCACAATCTTCAAGTCAGCCACTGGACACCTCCGTCGAGTGGTATTCGACCACGTCCAACACTGCCTCCACAATCTTGGCGTAGCCAGTGCACCGGCATAGATTTCCTGCCAGTGCTCGTTTCACCTCATCCTCATTGGGGTGGGAGTTCTCATCCAGAAATGCCTTGGCAGTCAAGATGAAACCTGGCGTGCAGAACCCGCACTGAATCGCACCGTGCTCGATAAAGGCACGCTGCAGCGGATGTAACGTGTCCCCCTGAGCAAGGCCCTCAATAGTGATTACCTCCCGACCATTGGCCCGTACAGCCAGTGTCAAACAAGCATCAACGGCTCTTCCATCAAGCAACACGGTGCATGCGCCGCACTCGCCGACACCACACCCCTCCTTGGCACCAGTCAGCTCTAGATCCTCTCGTAACACCTCAAGTAGAGTGCGGTACGGCTCCACCTCCAGCTTTTCCATCCGTCCGTTCACCGTAAGGGTGATCTTCTGTTTCATGCCACTTGACCCAGAACCCACCTAATGGTGCGTTTAGTAAGATTCTTCACCACCAGGGAGCGGTAATGGGCAGTTGCGCGCACATCGCTGATTGGTTTGGTGACTCGCACTGCGGCCGCAGATGCTTCTTCGATGGCATCGTCGTCGGTACTTTCTGCCAATACTGCCTCTGCCTCAAGGGCACGGATGGGCGTTGGAGCAACAGAGCCCATAACAATGCGGAAACTCCAGCCGGATGCATTGCGGGCTGCCGGATAACCGATGACGCCTAGACCCAGGATCGCTAAGTCAGGTCCCCGGATGCGACCTATCTTCACGTAGCAACCCACCGCCCCCACAGGCAGAGGAGGGATTTCCAAGCCGGTGAGGATCTCACCCCTCTGCAGGACAGTGCTGCCCGGCCCGGTGAAGAATTCTGTGAGTGGTACAGTCTGCTCTCCATCCGGCCCCTGGATGTGAGCTATAGCATCAAGGCACAGCAAAGCAGGCGCGGAATCGGCGGCTGGAGAAGCATTGCACAGGTTTCCACCTACTGTGGCTACGTTGCGGACTTGGGGGGTTCCCATGGTCTGTGCTGCTTGGACAAGGATGGGGAAGTTGTGCATGATCAGCGGAGAAATCTCCAGTGCGTGAAACGTCGTCAAGGCCCCCAACCGCAGGTTACCCGCTGGAGTCAATTCGAGCCCCATCAGCTCCGGCAACTTCTCGATGCTCACCAAATAACGCGTCTCCAGTTCGCCACGCCGCATGCGCACAACAACATCGGTGCCGCCAGCTATCACAGCAGCCTCGGTTCCATGCTGCATCAACAACGATGTGGCCTCAGTCAAGGTTTTGGGTTCGAGATATTCCAGTTTCCTCACCGGCTACCCCACCAGTCCGTCTGCACCTATGACAAGCCTAGCAGGAACTTGGGCTTTACCACCATCATAGTGTGCAGTTCATCCCTGGTCACACCACGCTCGTACAGACATTGTGCCAGGATGCGGAAACTTTCGACGGGCATGGGATTGTGCCGCTGACCGCCATCCGTTACCATTACGCAGTTGTCGGCACCTAATTCGGCGATTGCCTGACGCATACGAGCAAGGTTTGTCCCTTCCCAGGCCCACATCGGTGAGATGCCGCAGTATTCGATTTCCACGGCCGCTCCCCATTCGACAAGCTCCCGCAACTGTTCCAGGCTCAGGTTTGGCACCTTGAAGAAGGGATGATTGATCACCATCTTGCCCAGCCCCATACGGCTTGCCTCGCGCACCAGAATCAGGATTTCTTCGGGGAAGAGGTGACCTGTACCAAGGAAAGCGTCGTGCGCGATCACGAGGCGCACTATTTCTTGTACTGCAGGCTTCAAGGTGCCATCTTGCAGGATACAGATGCCAGATTCGCTTACCACTCCCCCCGATTGCACGCCGTAGCCCCCGGTCGATCCAAAGGTTCTGGCATGGTTGGCGGAATCAATAGTTGGCATCCAGACCGCTTTGCCTCCTAATCTTAGGGCTACCTCGACCGATTCGGGGTTAAGTCCACCCACGTACCGGTTCAACACGATCCCACCAAAGACATCAATCTCAGGGAATCTCGCATTCACCAGATAGGCGCGGCTGACTGAAGATTCGTGGTGACATTTCAGCAGCACACCGCGCATGCCAGCGTCGGCTGCCGCAGCCACAATGGTTTCGTCGTCACCAATGCGCGGAAAGAGACATGGGTGAGAGTGAATATGAAGATCTATGGTGCCCTGCACAGTGATCATGTCAGACATCGCACACCTTCCTTGATTATCAGATCGTGTTACAGGGGAAGACCGTATCCCCTGAGTTCTGATTTCACCTGTTCGTAGAGATCGACATACTCGGGCACTGGAGTTGCACTCTCAACATCGAAACATTCTTGATACTTGCTGCCCAGTGGCGCTTCGGGAATGTGATGCTCGTATTTCTCCAATAGTCGGTTAACAACCTCGTTCGCGTCTTGCCGCGACAAGCCGATGGCAGCGTGAGCCACTTCTGTGGCCAAGCGCGGCTCCAGTGGCGTCAGGTAGTCCACATGTGTTGCCCGTGCCACTCCTTCAGCTTCGATGGACGCCCCACAAACAACGGATGCTATCACCCACGCCGCCGTTTCGTACAAACACATCCTGGTCATCGGACCGGCAGCGGTATAGCCCAAATTAAGAAGTGGGAAGTGGCTGTTGCGAGCAATAGCTTGTGTGCTCACGCTCTGCACCCAGAGCAACCGCCGTGAGGTGTTGCTGCCGTAGGTCATGTGTATCGGGAAAGGATGGTGCAAGCAGCCACGCTTGACGAGGATGCCTTCAATGTGATATGCCGCGTTGAGCACCGCCGTGCCCTCAGGACCACCAGCCAGACCGCCCATGATCGGCCCAGTCTCGGCCAGGATGTTGCCGCCCAGGCTGCGGATATAGGCCACCTTGCTCAGCAGATCAAAATTGGTCTTCATCTCAGCGATGGAGGCAATCTCCCAGCCATCGCTGGGGCGAAAGCCAAACTGACTGCCGGCAATGGTGGCTCGCCCATAGACAGCGGTGGCGATGCCATTGACCAGAGGCATCCCTGGCCGACCGGCGCGACGCAGGCACTCCCGGCTCAAGACGGCCGTCCGAATAGCTCCTTCTATCTCCAGGGGCGTTCCAGCCCTTATGGTACGGCCATCCAACATGGTGAGGCTTGGCGTGGTGATGGAATCGGCGAGAGGAAGACGAGCATAGGCAGTCACCAGGCTGGTGAAGATGCGTTCGTTCGACACTCCAGCTCCACCGGCGCCCACCGAGCACCACGGCGGGACGTCGCTCTCAGGCTGTCGAGCCACCAATTGGCGGCGGTCCTTGCCGTCCCCGAGATGGACAGCCGGGGGTGCCTGCTCCAAAGCCTGTTGAATCTCCGCCTGGGTGAATTTGATCATGCGCTCACTGTCTACGCAGTACGTACCCACTGCTTCATAGAAGTCCAGTCCAGCACTGAACACCCGGTCCGCAAGGTCATCATCAGACGGTACGGGGTTGGCGCCATCATACTTGATCTCGAACTTACGTACCACCTCCCGCATCTTGGGTACGAAGACCTGCAGGTCAAAATCCCGAGGTGAGCACAGGGGGCCGTTCAAAGCACGATCTACGATTTCCTCAAAGTCGATCATGAATGCGCTCCTTCTTCTAATACTGACTGCGAACAGCGGCAGGAGTCCATGTAGTCGAGAGCCAGGCGCACAGCGTCATCGGCGGTCTGGCCATAAGCGTCAGCTCCGATCTCCTCGGCCCACTGCGGGGTAACTGGTCCCCCACCCATTATGACGAAGTACCTATCCCGCTGCCCACGCATTATCAAGTACTCTACGATGTCCTTTTGAAAGGGCATAGTGGTGGTCATGAGAGCCGAGGCGGCGATGATGTCTGCCTTCACCTTCTCTGCCTCGGAGACAAAAACAGAAGCCGGCACATCGGTCCCCAGGTCGTGGACCTCAAAGCCGGCTGTCTTCAGGAGGATGGCTACTATGTTCTTGCCGATTTCGTGGATGTCTCCTCTGACAGTGCCGATGACCACCACACCGCGCTTGAGATCATCCCGGGCCTCGGCTGTCAGGTGGGGCTCGACGATGTTCATGGCCGCTTGCCACGCCTCGACTGCCAGCATCACTTCGGGCAGGAATATCTCCATCGCCTTCCACTTGTCGCCCACCATCCTCATGCCAGCGACAAGCCCCCCGTTCACCACCTCTTGAGGAGGAAGGCCCATGGCCAGAGCCTCCTCGACGGCCTCCAGCGCTCTATGCTCATCCCCCTCCACGATACAAGCAGCCACGCTTTCCAGAGCACTTTGTACTGTCAAGTTTAGAACCTCCTTTCAAGACTGGGAAAGATGAAGTCAAAGGAACCCTCCCATCCCAGTGCACGCAGGGCACCCCAGAGGGAAGCCTGGTTACTGGTGATCACCGGAATGCCCAACACTTTGCTCAATGGAGTGATGACCTCGAAGGTTCTCAGATTGGTACAACTGATAAACGCGACGCTCGCGCCGCGGCGATCGTTTTCGAAGACCATCTTGAAGACCTCAGCCGGATCAATCTGGCCCACGGCAATGTTGTCAATCAACCCCAGGCCATAGAGAGCCGTAACCTCGAAGCCATTATCCTGTAGGAAGACACGGGCTCGCTGATTGATCTCATCAATGTAGGGTGTATAGACTGCTACTCTTCTGGCCTCCGTATGCCTCAGGGCGTCGAGGACACATCCGGAGGTGGAAATGGCAGGAATCCCTGTCGCCCGGTGGATGTCCTCCTCCACCTTTTCGTCAAAGCCTTTGCCCTTGACGAAACTACCGCTGGTGCAGCCGTAAAGAATGAGATCAACGCGACAATCGGCCAGCAGGCAGGCGCTGTCCACGCTGGCACCGGCCATTTCAAGCAGAGATTCTTCCGTCACCTCGGCCGCTATGGGCATGCGAGAGGTGTGCATGGTGACTGATGAGGGCAGCCAGCGGGAGAATTCGTATTCCATGGTGGTGTTGGACGACGGGATGAGAAGCCCTAACCTCTTCTTCTGCCCGATGGCCATAGATACCTCCACGCAGTTTGCCGGACTACACTGCCACAGCGAGGTCTCTGATCACTCGATGCTCATCCAGCGGCTCAATGGTCACCGTGGCTTGGCCATCGAGCATGGTACGACAGGCCTTGACGGGTTTGCCATTGAGTCTCATCCGGCAACTGGCACAAATGCCGCGTCCGCAACGATAGTTTCGAAAGGCCAGGGTAGGGTCCAGTTCCTCGTATACATAGCGCAGCAGGCTCAGTACGCTCATGCCTGACTGATAGGGTACCTGGTATGCCTGGAGCCTGGGTTCCTCATCTATCATTGGGTCGAACCGAAAGATGCGCGCGATGATCTTTCCTTCGTTCATTCAGACGTCCACCTTGAGTCTAACCACCGGCACAGTGTAGCTGATCGGGCCTACATCCCCTCGCTTCACAGCCGTGTGTTGCAGCCATTCATCGCTGGCATCTGGGTAATCGGAACGCTGGTGATGTCCCCGGCTCTCGGTTCTCAGCAAGGCAGAGGTAACCACCGCTTCGGCCGCATCCAGCATCAGATCCACTTCGATGGCTTCTCGCCATTCGTTGTTGAAGGTCCTGGGTCCCGCAGCCTGTACGCGAGGCAGGTCCTCTTTCCGCAACTGTCGAATCTCCGCCAGGGCCTGACTGAGGCCCTGGGCATGCCGAGGCATGCCCACTTGGTGCTCCATCAGCCTCTTCAACTTGCGCTTGAGATGCAGTGGCCGCAGGCCATCTCTCTTGGGAGAGATCAGGGAGCGAACCTTCTGCAGCTCATCTTCGACTTCAAGGGGATCCGGCTCTGGCAAAGCAGCCAAGCCAGCAGCTTCCTGCGCTGCAGATCGTCCCGCCCTGGCCCCAAAGACCTGAGTCTCGGCCAGGGCATTGCCTGAAAGCCGGTTGGCTCCATGTACGTTGCCAGTGATCTCGCCGGCTGCGTACAATCCAGGCACAGTGGTCCGGCTCCTTTCGTCGATGTGCACTCCTCCCAGAGTGTAATGGGCTCCGGGAGCCACCTCGATAGGAGTGGTCTTCACATCAATTCCCAGGTCCTTCAGATTGTTGAAGGGCAGAGATCGCAGCCGCTCCAACAGCGCGTCGATCTCGGCCGAACTCCTCGGCGAGTTGGTGATGTCAATGTACAACCCGCCATGTGCCGTTCCCCGTCCCTGCCTGATCTCATCGAACATCAGCCGGGTTAGGATGTCACGTACCGGCAGTGGCCCCGGAGGTAGAAGCTCCTGGCCCAATCCATTCAACAGCCTGCCCGCAATGTACATCGGCCCTAGCAGGCCCTCGTACTGAACCAGAGTGCCGGCCAATTCCTGTGGATGGACCATGATAGCCGGGTAGTAGAGCATCATCTCCATATCCACCAACTCAGCTCCTACCCGATACGCAAGAGCCACGCCATCGCCTGTCGTATCAACTGCGGTGTCGGTGGTCTGCCAGAGTTGCTCATAACCGCCAGTGCTGAGAACAATCGCTTTGGCCCGAAGCTCGACGAAGGAGCCATCCCTCAAGTTCAGGGCCGTTGCTCCTACGACCCGCTCCTCGGCCAGAAGAAGCCACGTCACCATGACATCGGGCAGAAGCTTGATGCCAGATCGTCGCCTCAACTCCTTCAGCAAGCCGCTGATGAGGCCATAGCCGCCGCCTTTGATGACCAGACATCGAGGGTAAGTCTGGCCTGGGTGATGTACCTGCAGGAACTGATCACCCTTCTTCTCGAACCTTACCCCATAGCGTTCCAGGTCCAAGACACGCTCCCTGGCCTCACTGGCCAGGGCCCAGATGAGGTTCTCATCGCCAAGCAAACGGCCCTCCCGCACCGTGTCCTGAAAATGGATCTCAGGTGTGTCCCGGCAGTCACCGTCACCGACAGCTGCCTCGTAAGAAGGCCAAGCTTGGGGCGTGGTGCCACTCCTACCAATTAGCCCTTTGCAGACGAGAGCAACTGAAGCCCCGTGGCTTTGAGCCTCAATAGCAGCCCGCGCCCCTGCTCCGCCCCCGCCAATCACAAGCACATCAACTTCCACTAGTTCATGTTCTACTAGTTCAGGCATGGACTGCTGCCTTTCGATCAGAACGAAGGTGGAGTGATAGCCCAGACCATGACCGTCGTCTCCGGGCCTGGATTGAAGAACCAGTGGGGCACCGTGCTGTTGAGGTAAATGCTGTCACCAGCTTCCAAGGTGAAAGTGTCTTCAGCGATGTGAACCTCAAGTCTGCCCTGCAAGATAACCCCGCATTCTTCGCCCTGGTGAGTGAAGGGGATATCCTCGGTAGTGACGCCGGAGCCATACTCTATCCATAGCAATTCCAGACTGCCCGTTAAGTCAGGACTCAACAGCTCGTAGACTAACTCGCCGTTGGACGAACCCGACTCGTTGATGGGCAAGACCAACCTCTTTCTTTCGCGCTTTCGAACCACTTTGCCGGAACGGTCAATGCCGCTGAAGAAGTAGCCTATGGGAGCGCCGAGACCTTGGGCTATCTTGAACAAGGTACGAAACGATGGGTTGCCCAGACCTCTTTCGATCTGACTAAGCACACCTATGCTGACTTCTGAACTGCGCGCTAATTCTTCCAACTTCAACCCCTTCTCGGTGCGCAGTCGCTGCAAGTTTGCACCCAAGGAGATAAGAGCGCCCGTATCTTTCATCTCTTCACCTCGTTTCCATCACCTAATCCCAGTTTTTCATTATATCATAAATCATTCATTTTGTCAAACGCCGAAATGCCCGGGTGGGTGTGCAAGACTATCGGGCGCGTTGCCGGATCGGCGGGACAGGGAGCGGCCTGCCTTGTCATTTGTAATCGTGCACTCACTCCGCGCCACCCAGCACGCAGGCGACTTCCTCCAGCAGAATGGGCGCGACACGCACGCGCTTGATGCAGGTTGGGCTGTGCCACACCAACTCGACGTCGTTCCAGATGCGGCCGCTGTTGCCGTCCTGGCCGTGCTCGGGGTCCCACGACCCGCGGCGGCAGTCGTGGTGGCCGAAGATGCCTTTGATCAGTGTCTTGGCGTGGAGCCAGATGACGATGGGGTCTTCGGGCGGATCAACCGCAGCGATGGACCGGTTCGCCGTCAAGGAAGTTCATAGACATACGGCTGCCCCTCGCCGAGTACCTCGTGGACGTGCACCATCCACTCGCTGATGGGGATGATTTGTGGGCACTTGTCTTCGCACTCGCGACACTGGGCACATGCACTGGCGCGGGCCTCTTCGGGTATCCAATTGTATGCCATGCGCGAGTGGTCGGCCTTATCGTACATCACACCCTGGTTGTAGACTACGAAGTTGCGTGGAATGTCTACACCGTTCGGGCACGGCACGCAATATCCGCACTCTGTACAGGGAATAGGGCAAAGCTCCTGATACTTATCCCGCACCTGATCGAACAGCGCCAGTTCCTCCGCTGTAAGTGTGTTGATGCCCGATGATTCGGTGCTGGCAACGTTCTCTTCAACCTGCTCCATCGTGCTCATGCCGCTGAGCACCACCGACACCTCAGGCTGGTTCCAGAGCCATTGCAGCGCCCAATTGGCAGGCGTACGTTTCTTCGCAGAAGTATTCCAGAGGTGCTGAATTGGCTGGGGCGGGTTCACGAGTCTACCACCCAGAATAGGCTCCATGATCACGACGGCCAGCCCTTTGGATGCCGCGTATTGCAGCCCTTTGGTGCCGGCCTGGTTTTCTATGTCCATGTAGTTGTACTGGATCTGGCAGAAAGTCCAATCATAGGCATCTACGATCTCTTTGAAGACCGGATACTTGTCGTGAAACGAGAAGCCAAGATGCCCGATGCGCCCATCGGCGATGGCTCCTTCAGACCACTTCAGCACACCCAGATCGCGCATCTTGTGCCAGCTTTTCTCGTTTAACATGTGCAGGAGATAGAAATCAATGTGATCGGTTTGCAGCTTTTCGACCTGCTCGTTGAGAAATCTATCAAAGTCCTCCCAGACTTCGACCTTCCAACAAGGCAACTTGGTGGCCAGCTTGACCTTTTCCCGGTACCCATTCTTGAGCGCCCGGCCGACGACCAGCTCGCTGTTTCCACCGTGGTACGGATACGCCGTATCGAGGTAATTCACACCGTGGTCAATGGCGTAATGAAGCATCCTGGTCGCTTCTGGCTCGTCAATGGCGGAAGTCCTCGCTTGGGAGTGCTCCTTGTTCTTGATGGGAAATCGCATACACCCAAATCCCAGTGCGGAAACTTTCCAATCCAGCTTTCCAAATTTACGATGCCGCATTGTTTATGAAACTCCTCTCTTGAACTTGAATTTGCGTTGTACTGCATGGTCATGCTCTCGAAGTGGCCCATGTAAATCAACTGTACCAGCGCTCAGGGGTGTCGTGGAAGGAGAAGGCGATGTGCCGGATGAAGCCTTCCTCCTTGGCCTTGCGCGCCTCGTCCAGTGGCACACCAGGGGCAATAATGTAAAGGGTGTGTTTCAAATGAGTTGGACAAGACTTCGGAAGTCTCAAGAGCACCCTATCCAGCGGCTTTTGAGGCGATTTCAAGTCGCTTTTGCCTTCAAAGCCCTCAACTGAAGACTTCCGAA
>SDBT01015703.1_pt1 | contig 12027 bp, 12 predicted proteins | sample 2277101 | NCBI WGS metagenome assembly SDBT01 (sample SAMN10404973, study PRJNA504765) | marine sediment metagenome | isolation source: marine sediment core GS10_PC15, 103 cmbsf | place: Arctic Ocean: Southern Knipovich Ridge | collected 2010
CGGTGCTGCTGGCGCAGACCACGCCAGGGATATCCCGTTCGGCTCCCAGGATGAGCACCGGGGTACCGGGCAGATTGTTGAAATCAATCCAGCCAAGTCTGTCAAACCAGACAAATTCATCTATCTTCTGCACCACCATGCTTACCTGGTCGGTATGGGCTACCAGCGCCAGCGCGCGCTTACCCTCAGTTCCTTTTTTCCTGGCGATAAGATTGCCGATTTTGTCAATGTAGAGCTCATCAACGTGGCTCTCCAGTAACTCTTTTAGACGACTGGCAACTCGACCTTCAAAGCCAGTCGGGCCTGGAATCTGGACCAGTTCATAGACGAGTTCGTTAATCATGATAAATCTCTTTAGCTAATCAAAAATAGCCACCAAACAAAAATCATAACATTGCCCTTTCGCAGTGTCAAACCTGTTGAACCCCTTAACATAACTCGAATAGCAGGCTTCATGCGCGATGGAAGGGTTAGAATTCACGATTTGAGGCACACATTCGCCAGTCTCGCTCTCCTTCGTGGTGCGAAGCCGAAGGTCATCTCCGAAGCTCTAGGCCATGCCTCGGTAGCGTTTACAATGGATACCTATTCCCATATAATATCTGGTATGCAGGAGGACATGATGGCGTTGCTCGACGAGGTGCTGCCATCAGGGGTAACGGAAGCGTGCCGAGCGGAAGCGGGCTATCAAACTGAGCATGGGGGGTCTTATGAGTGAACAGGAGACAATGTTTCGTCTTTGGATTGGGACGCTCGTGGTAGTACTCAATAATTTAATTATAGCTAGTTCGCATTTGGAGAATTTAGGAGATGGGGAGAGGATAATTGAAGTGCTGACGGAAGAGATGCAAAAGATGGTGGGTGATTATACTCCTGAGCAAAGAAAGGTGATGGCATCAGTGCTTGCGATTGTAAGCACGGTGGTGGACAAAATTGAGCCGTCCATTTGAGGTATTGCCGACTGGCTTTATTGTTGAATCCCATATAAAACACAGCCAAGTGGAAGTAGAGGTGAAGTGATGGCCAAAAAAGGAGATGAAGTTAGCCAGAATCACAAGAAAATTACAAGGCAAGTTGTAGACTGTGCCATCGCTAAAAAATAGTGGCACGGCGAATACGTCGTAAAGGCGAATCTAACGACGCTTGGCGATGGCTCTGTCCTAGTCCTTTGTGTTATGCAATCCATTTGTGAATTTACTCGTGGTGAGAAATGCCCGTATCATACATTTAAGTAAAGTAGAATATGAGTGGACGCCGGGGAGCGTCAAACGAACGTCAAAACCCGGAAGTTCACTATAGCGTGCCAGCGTAGCTCAGGGGTAGAGCAGCGGTTTCGTAAACCGCCGGCCGACAGTTCGAATCTGTCCGCTGGCTCCGTTTTTTGAAGCTAAATAGAGCAGTTAAGGAGATTCCGGCAGAGCTATCTCAGAAAAAAAGCTAACAGATAGCTAACGCACCTTCTTCACAACATTGTTTCTCTGTCCATTTGCCAGCCACTCATCAAAATGGGCGGCTGCTTGCTGTAATCCCGGCGTCCGTTTAACGTCTTGGACTGTCAAAGTGGTTTTACCGGTTCGTTATCGGCTCATTTCTCTAACTTCTCCAGTCATGAACCGTCTTATTCCTATCTTAGCTTTCTGCCCGGTTCACAAAGTAAGCTAGATTATGGCCAGGGTTAATCTTGATAGTCACCCGTGTATTTACCGGGTAAGCGCGGTTATGGTGTTGCTGACACTGTATGGTGGCTCCGGAAGATAATTGTATCCGGTACAGGTAATTAATACCCTGGAACACCCGGTCCACGATGACTCCCTCTCCATTGGCGGCTGGTCGTATGTCGATGAAGTCGGGTCGCACCATTACTTTCATTTTTGTCCCGTCAGGTAGCTCCTGGCGAAGAGGCAGGCGGCCGAGTTCGGTAGCAATAGCCCCGTCCTGAACTTCTCCGGCGAGGAAATCGGCAATGCCGACAAACTGAGCGACAAAGGGGGTAGCCGGCCGGTGGAAAATGGCCTCAGGCGTGTCAATCTGTTCCAGTTGCCCGGCATTCATTACCCCAACACGATCACCCATAAAGAAGGCCTCTTCCTGGTCATGAGTAACGAAGATGACGGTAGCCCCGGCGCAAGCGAGTATGTCCTTGACCTCGACTCGTATTCGAGCGCGTAAGTCAGCATCGAGATTGGAGAACGGTTCGTCCAACAAGAGCACCTCCGGCCCGGGGGCAAGGGCGCGGGCCAGGGCTACCCGCTGCTGCTCCCCTCCCGACAGTTCGTGGGGCATTCGGTGCTCAAACCTCGTTAGACCCACCAGGGAAAGCATTTCCTGAACTCGCTCTCGGCGGTTACCACCCTTGGCTAAGCCATAGGCAATATTGGCGGTAACGTCCAGATGGGTAAACAGGGCATAGTCCTGGAAGACAATGCCCACCCGGCGTTTCTCCGGCGGTACAAATATGCCACGGCTGCTGACTATCCTTCCGCCCACCGCGACGGTTCCCTGGTCAGGCATCTCAAAACCGGCGATAAGACGCAGCAGTGTAGTTTTACCGCAGCCGCTGGGGCCAAGTAGCGCCAGGAAGCCGCCTTCCTCTACTTCCAGGTTAATCCCCTGGACGGCCGGGGTCCGTCCAAAGTTTTTGGTCAGGCTGGTACAACGTACGGTTATCTTGCTCATGATTGTTCTCTCCGTTCTCGGATAACGATGAAGGCCATTGGCACTGATGATATTAATATTAAGAGTAGGGCGGGCACGGCTGCCTGGGCGAAGAAGGCTTCCGAGGTAGCCGACCAGATTGAGGTGGCTAATGTTTTGAAACCAATTGGGCTCAAGATTAGTGTCGCTGGCAGCTCTTTCATGGTGGTCAGAAAGACCAGAGCCGCCCCTGCTAAAATCCCGCGATGTATCATGGGTATAGTGACCTTGACCAGGACTCGCCATGGTGCGCTGCCTAAACTACGGGCGGCTTCCTCGACATGGGGACTAAATTGAAGCAATGATGACCTCACCGCCCCCACTGCTTGAGGTAGAAATAGGACGGCATAGGCGAAGATTAAGAGTCCCAAAGTCTGGTAGATGGGGGTAGCATAGTTGGCCCCGAAGAAGACTAAGGCCAGGGCAATGACGATACCCGGCAGGGCAAAGCCGATATAAGTGCTCCGTTCCAGTAAACTACTGATGCGACCGGAATAACGCACTGCCAGGATGGACACCGGCAGGGCGGCGACTACGGTGGCTAGTGCTGCCAGGCTAGCAACATACCCCGAGTTTAAGGCTGAACTCCAGACCACCCGGAACGGCTCTCCAGCCGCAACACCGCGGATCAGCCAGTAGCCCAGGATGGACATCGGCATGATGAGCGACAGCAGCACAACCATGGCGCAAAAGCCAAAAGCCGGCCAGCGCCATCGCCCCAGTTGAGTATAAGTAGGCGGACGCTGCCCCCCGGCGCTGCTGCGGTGGTACCGGGCTCTACCTCGGGTGCGGACTTCGGCAAAGAGGATAACCACCGCCATAATGACCAGGACCAGCGAAAGGGCGGCCGCCGCCATCCTGTCGAAGGACGTCTGGTACTGAAGGTAGATCGCCCAGGTAAAGGTCTCATAGCGGAGAAGCGATACCGCCCCGAAATCTCTCAGGGTGTAGAGGGCTACCAGTAAGGCGCCGGCGGCAATAGACGGTCGGAGCTGTGGCAGCGTTACTCGACGGAAGGTGCTCCAGGAACCATGCCCCAAGCTGCAGGAGGCTTCTTCCAGACAGGGGTCCAGCCCCCGTATCGATGCCTGAAGGGTGAGCAGTACGTAAGGGAAAGTAACCATGGTTATGGTGAGCAACGCCCCGGGAAAACCATAAATCTCGGGCAAACGTTCTACCCCGAAGGGTGCAGCCAATAGTTGCTGAAGCATTCCCCTGGGTCCAAGCGCGACGACAACGATAAAACCGGCCACGTAGCTAGGGATAACCAGGGGAAGGACAGTTAGCACTGACCACGCCCGTCGAAGAGGTAGGTCAGTCCGGGTGGTAAGCCAGGCCAACGGTAATGAGATGGCCACCGAAACCCCGGTTACCGCTATAACCAGGCCCAGAGTGCGCCCCAGGATGGCGACGGTTCGGGCCCGGAATAGCAACTCCCATATCTCTCCTCCGGTCCCCAGGGTTCGTAACACCAGGTAAACCAGAGGCAGTAGCACAATAGCGGCTACCAGGACAGCCGGCAACCAGACAACGATAGGCGGCCACGAGCGATGAGCCACCTAGCCTGCTCCACCGTATCTAATTACTGATTTTAAAATTTTGCCGGCCGCTATCACCATAGCTAAGGAAGTATCTCCGTTTCCCTCAGTAAGCTGAGAGTCCCCTTAAGGTCAATCAGGTCAGCCATGTCAATCTCAGGGCTATTGATTTCCGATAAAGGCTTGAGCAGACGGTTCGTCTTCACCCCGTCCACCACCGGGTACTCAAAGGTCTGCCCGACAAAGTACTGCTGAGCTACCGGGGAGAGCATAAATTCCAGGAAGCTCCCCGCCAGTTCCTTGTTCCGGGAAGTCTCCAGGATTCCGGCCCCGGCTACCAGGATGACCGCCCCGGGTCCACCGCCCCTCAGGTAATAGTTCCGTGCCGCGAAGGTTTCCCCCTGTTCCGCCAGGAAGCGGTGCAGATAGTAGTGGTTGGGGAAGCCAACGTCAATTTCTCCAGCGCCAGCAGCGGCGACAATGGGCGTATTCTTAGGGTACACCTTAGGGTTGTTGGCCTGGATGCCCAGAATCCATTGGCGTGTCTTCTCCTCTCCCCACAAAACGCGCATGGCGGTAACCATGGCCTGGAAGGAACCGTTGGTCGGCGCCCAGCCGATGCGTCCCTGCCACTGGGGGTCGGTAAAGTCCCAGATGTCATCGGGCAGGTCGGATTCGCTCAGTTTGTCAGTGTTGTAGACAATGACCCGAGCACGTCCCGAGATACCCACCCATTTACCCTTGGGTGAACGAAACTTCGGCTCCACCTGACTCAAGATGCTGTCCGGAATCGGAACGAACAGATGGGACACGGCACCAAGTCCCCCCGGGTCCTGGGCAAAGAAAACATCTGCCGGGCTGTTGCTCCCTTCCTCCAGGATAGTGGCTGCCATCTCCGCGGTGCTACCGTAGCGCACCTGAACCGTAATTCCTGTGGCCTGACCAAATTGGTCAATGATGGGCCCTACCAGGTTCTCGCTCCGTCCCGAGTAGATGGTAAGCGCTTGTGGCACCGGTGTCGTCGCCGGCTGCGCGCAGGCGCTGACTACTAACACCAGCATTACCATCAGGCTCACCAGCCCTGGAATCCACTTAGACATTTTTCATATTCTCCTTCCTAAAATAAATTTTCGCTTGCTTCGACCAGCCAGGCTTGCTACTAAATTTCTTTTTTCCTCTAAAGTCTTTACATTGGCTGGTGCCACCTTTTTTTGAAATAAGCCAGGCAAAAAAGAAGGATTTAGATAATACTAATGATATTACTTAGTATATACTAACCTAGAATGGCTGTCAAGAACTCCAGATGAATTTATTGGGAAAGGGGAGTTTATACGGGGATGGAGTCCGGCTGACTAAGTATTGGTCTTACGAATCGGTTAGTGGCGTTACCCAGACCAAAGCGGCTGCTTTGGTTCCCAGAGAAAACGGGCTGTCCTCCACCAGCACGGTGATGGTGCCGGCATAATCGGCTACTTCCTTGACCGTAATCCTGGCCTCGGGCTTGATGCCGGCTCGATCCAGGAACTTCATGAGTTCCTCCAGCCGGGTTGACTCCTCGGATATCCTTTCCACGACCACTGTCTCGCCAACCGCCACAGTGTCGAGAGGGACCCCTCGAATGGGAGGGAGGATATCGCCTACGGGAATGGGGTTGCCATGAGGGCAGGTTGCCGGTCTTCCCAGTGTCTGATACAGGCTTTCCAACACCTTCTCGGAGATAGCATGTTCCAGAAGACAAGCCTCCTGATGAGCTTCATGCCAGGGTATCTTGAGAACGTCGGTGAGCAGTCGTTCGGCCAGGCGATGGCGTCGCACAATGCTAAAGGCCATCTTCGTTCCCTGCCCGGTAAGGGCGATTTCTTTATGTTTGCTGGTAGTAATCAGCCCGTCGCGCGCCATACGTTGAAGTGTCGCGGTTACTGTTGGTGCAGATACGTGCAGCCTTTCGGTAAGACGAGCGGCATAGACCGTCTTCCGCTCGCTCACCATGTTGAGAATGGCTTCCAAATACTCTTCGACAGTAGCTGTGGCCCGTATCTCTTCTGGCATCTACTTACCTCGACCTCCGACTGGTGACACTTAGCGGTTACTTCAGTCTGGTGTTAGTCTATGCTGATTCTAGCCTCAAGAACCCTTTTCGTCAACCTCTGAGCCTGTTGCCTTGTCCATCTCGCGTCTTTGAACCCCGAGTAACAATCCGCCGTTCGCTGAAAGGGGTGGCGAAACGAACTTCTGTCACTGAAGTGGGTTGTTGGCATTATAGAAAAAGATGGTTTAGCGATTGTATCAAGAAAGGAGGTGAATAAATGCAAGCATATTGCGTGAAGTGTCGCGCCAAAAGCCAGGGTTATACACAAGCACAAATAACTTTACAACTACTTGCTTTTCAGCTTATTATCATACTTTGCGGCAAGCTCGACAGCATGGTCCAGGTCTGATTGATAATTTATGTTGAAGAAGGATAAGAGCCGGGGATCAAACCTCAGGCATTCCGCTCGTTCAACATATCTAACGCGTGCCGGGTTAAGCACGGAATAAGCTCCCAATTCGTTACCTTCTAACTGTGTCTTAATACTATCAAGATAGCCCTTGGAGTATATGGCATGAAGCGGCTCCAACTTTCCCTCTTCTAATCGAGGAACTACGGCGTCAAAGTCACGAGATTGTTTAACCATGTAGCGCAGTAATTCGGTATTAAGAAAAGGCATGTCACAGGCAACCACAAGGCTGTGTGGAGTCCGGGAGGCTAACAGGCCGGTATAAATACCCCCAAGAGGGCCCTTACCGGGGTAAATGTCTACCATGATTTCTGCCTTACCGGCTACCGGGAGATCACATTGCTCTCGAGAAGTCACTACCAGAATCCGATCGCCTAGCGGCTTGAGTCGTTCGACTGTACGGTCAATAAAGCTTATACCGTCAATAGTCTCTAGAGCCTTGCTCCTACCCAACCGTCGGTTTTTACCACCAGCCAGGATAATTATTGTTATCTTCATGGGACATCTATTATTAACTTCACTGTGAACTACCGGAGCGTAAAGTCTCTGAGCCAACCGGACCTCTCTTCTCAGGCGGATTCTGGGTTAGTCCGGCCTTTCGTCTTGCTATCGATAAGTAATGAGGCCAAATAACATGGATTCGTGATAGAGTCTTCAGTATCAAGTGCAGGCATATGCCTGAGGCGAGACCAATGGCTAAATTAGCGGTGAGCAGTCCGGGAATGGCTACTGCCATAGCTACCAGAATTTCCCTTATGCCTCTGAGGTCTCGAATCAGGAAAGAATGCTGTACCCCCACAAATATCACCAATACGCCCAGGACAGCGTAAGGAATCAGTGAGAAGATGGGTACTACGTTGCCATCAAGGAAGATGGCCATGGCCAGGATAGGAACACCTATCAAAAGGGCAGCACCACCGGTCCTGGCACCCAGCCGGAAATGAGCAGTCAACCCTCCTGAACCATGACATATGGGCATGCCCCCCAGCAGCCCCGCCCCCATATTTACTAATCCCATAGTAGTGAGCAACGCTTTCGGGGTCACCCTTTTGGCCTGAGGGCCAAAGTAGGCTTTGGCGGTATCTACCGTGGCGAAGACAGCATTGCCCATAGTCAGGGGTATCTGGGGGATAACCAGTAGCACCAGAGCCGCCGATAAATCTGCCAGGCTGGGTATGGCCACCGCGGGCAAGCTTAAACCAAAGCGCAGGCTGGGTAACCCTAAAGACGAACCCCATAATATGCTGATGGGAATCCCGAGAGCCAAAAGAGCCACGGAGGCTGGAAACCGCTTACTTCTCAGGCACAAGATGAAAATAGTCCCCAGGACTAAGGCAATTAACCAGCCGACAGGAATCGAGAGATTGACCAGGGTGACAAAGCCGCCATCCCCGTTTATGACAACCTGGTGTCTGTTAACCAGTACCAGCCCTGCTTTTATCAGGAGAAGTCCTACCCCAAGCTGGATGCCCCGGATTATCACTTTGGGAAACAGTTTGGCTACCTTACTTACAGCTCCGGTTCCAGCCATCAAGAGCAAGAAGGTTGCCATAATCAGCCCTGAGGCGGATATTACACTGGGAGATAAACCTCCGGCTATGGCAATAGCCGCTACAGCTTTGAGGGGCTGCACCGGTACCGGGAGACGATAAAAGAGTCCGGCTGTTATATAGGCAAGGCCCACCACCAATAAAACACTGGTAGCGTTCATGTGATTCAAGGTGATCAGGGCAACGGTGAGAGGCAGAAGAACACCCAGATCTCCCAGTGCCCCGCCTAACTCTTGAAGATTATATCTGAAGGAATTGCTTTTCATCATATGTTCCAATATTATTGGGAAGGATTTATTATCGGTGAAGGGAATGAAGTAGGTTCCTGCTAATCGCTTGTCATTCTCCTATGAGTTTCGTGCCCTCGGCATCTCAGGATTACGGTACTCACCGGTAACATTCCTCAACCAACGCGTCATAACGCTGGTAGTAGCCACCGTAGGCACAGGAACGGCAAAGTATTTTTCCGGCTAGTAAAACATCTCGGCCGTCATTAACCCCCTCACCACATTGGCCACAGATAACCCGGCGCTGTGGTGGACCAGGCATGTCTTCCGCTGGAATCGGCACTAACACCCTTTCTATATTAAAAAGCTCTTCATCTGACAGTACTTTATAAACGGCCACTTCTGCACTATATTTTGTCTGTCCCCGGCCGTGATACAGAACTGCTTTGTCTCGTACATCCTCTCGGACGGCCAGGCGCACCGCATTCCCGGTTAACAAATCCACGAAAGTGGCGGCCTGTTTACCATAATCTACATATTTCATGGTTCGCTTGCCCAGCTTGCACCCGGTAACGGTTTGAATCGCGTCCGTTGCACACCGGTCAATCTCCACATAAACTATCACACGCTTGGCTTCTTCTTTTGGACTTTCGATGCCCAGTTCCTGGCAACCACGCATAGCCATTCGAACCCCGAGTACCTGCCCGGGACAAACGTGTCCGTGTACCGATGCTGACTCAGCCAGCAGCTCTTCGAACTCATTAGATTGATACGACTCATATCCCGGAATCAAATCGACGGCATTGGTAGTATCGGTAATATTACCGGGGTTTTCCTTGTCTATCTGCGCAATAAGTAAATCTATGATACGAATAACATCATCATCATCAAATTGCGGCGCTCCCAGGGAGGAAGAACGAGCTGAGATAACAGCTAATGGCTTCTCGTGACAAAGCTGTTTATGGTCCTGCCCGTTGGCCAGTATCAGGATTTTGGGAGCATTGCCATTTTTGTAGCCTTCCGTGAGTACAATGTCCACCTTAGTCTTGAAGAGCGCGCTAATTTCGTCCAGGGTTAGTTCCGCATCCAGACGCTCAACAAGGGTTACTTTGTTAGGGGAAGAAAGAACGACGATATCACCTCCGGCCTGTGCCAGGCGCCAGGTATCCTTCCCTGGCCTGTCTATCTCAAAGTCGTGGTGGGTATGCTTGACTATGGCCACGCGGTAACCTCTTATCTTAAGCTCCTGTACCACCTTTTCGAGAAGTGTGGTCTTACCGGAGTTGGACTGGCCGACAAAAGATACTACAGGAATCATCGTAACCCCGCTATCCTCTCGAGATGTCTTCATGAATTCGCCTTGGCGGCATACTTTTGCTTTGGCGCCCTGTTTTAATCTCAGCCTCATCGCCTTCTCCTGATGGCCCTTTGCGGAACTCTCGGAGGCTCTTGCCAATGGCACTGCCAACCTGGGGAAGCTTGCCAGCGCCAAAAATAAGCGGAATCACCACCAGGATTAATCCAATCTCCCAAGGCCCCCTACGAAATGGCATACCTTAACTCCTCAAACATCCACCCCTATATGAATATCTGGCATTGAATCTTTGCCAGTTTGATACTGGCCTGCGGGATTAGTTATAAGAAAACTGTGCCAGATCTTCAGTAACCACTGATTCGGTAATATGGGCTACGTTTTGGTAAAAAACTGTCTCGGCGTTCGCTGATATGTTGTCAGTAAATCTAGATACCCATTTGCCGAGGTGATTCTGCAGGAAATCTTTTTGCTTCTTTAAGTAGAGGGCTATATCTGATTGGTTATCATTAATAATCGCCTCGATTTCCCGGTAAATGAGGTAATACATGAACTCCAACTCAATAGCCACATGGTCGGGGGCTTCTTTTAGAGTAAGGTTTAGCCCTGCCTCCTGGTATCTTTGTTTTGCGTCCATCGTGGAGTCACCCATAACGGTTCTGGTTTTCTCCAGATAGACCGAGCCGTAAGGCGGTGCCAGGAGCTGGTAAGGCCCCAGAAAAAGTCTCGTATAATCAACCTTCAGTAAGTCTATATCGCCCACGGCCCAGGTGTTTTCACCACCCGCCCGACGTCGCGCAGTCAATTCTTCAGACTGTTCGAGCGCTTCAACCAGCTCCTCATCCGGCAGGTAGTAACATTGCGCTAGAAGTCGGTAAGACTCGCGTCGAACCTCTTCGCGGTGCAAAAGTTCTTCTCTTTCCATTTTCACCCTATACCTTGACGACATTAACCCGCACGACGCCGAAGAAGACAGTGCTTCCGCTCAGGCGATCATATTCAGCCGGGATAATATCATTATTATTTCCGCCGCGGGGTATCTTGCCAAATTCCTTAGCGGCTACCTTGCCATAGGCCCAGTGACCCTGGCCGTAGCATTTGGCGATGGTTCCCGGGCGGGTACCTTCCCACAGCTTGGCGGTACATGTTATCTCGCCGACAGGTGAAACCAGCTTGATGGTATCTCCGCTGCTAATACCGAGCTTGACGGCGTCAACAGGGTTAATCTTGGCGACATCATCCCAGGCTTCGTCACCCGGGTCATGGTCTTTTAGCTCCTGATACCAGGGGCTATTGGCCGAGCGGCCTTCCCGGTTAAGTCTCGACTTGTAGTCCACCAGCACAAGACCGTCGGCATTACCGTACATATAAGGTTCCTCGTAGTGCGGGACAAAAGCCTTCTCCCCCCGGGCTTGATAGTTGCAGGTTGCCAGGATATCGTCAATATTCGTTTTATGTTTTTCGGCATGTGCTCCGAGCGCCTCTTTCAGGGTCTCGCTGTAGAACTCAAACTGGTCGGTCTTGGTACCGAACTTACCCCATCTCTTCCGGTAAGGGTAGGGGTCGGAGTTCCAGACACCGGTAGAGCGGAAATCTTCCCAGCCATTGAACTTATCACCGCCCTGATATTCCGCCGGGTCCCATAGCTTATGCGTAGCGTACTTGAGAGCATAGAGAGCAAATTCTCTCTCGTTGGTTGGTGACTTGCCTGTCTCCGGGTCTTTGTATTCTTTGTAATGACGGATTAGATTGTCGAAGCCGCGCTCGGCCAGCTTCTCGGCAAGCAGCCAGGGAACCTCTGTCTCGTCAGTGCGCACGTCCCATACTGGTTCAATGACTGGCTGGTTCATGGTTACCTGGCGGTAGCCGTTAGCGTAGGACTTCACGTAGGCCCATTTCTCGAACATGGTATGGTTGGAGGGCAGGATAATATCGGCAAACCATGTCCACTCCGAGGCGTTGGTGGTGAGGTGCACCATGAAAGGTATCTTGGACAGGGCACGGTACCATCGTTCTCCCTGGGTACAGGAGAACGGGAAGTTATTCATGTAGCCGATGGCTACCTTAATCTCGTTGGGGTCATCATTAATGATACCATCGGCGGCATTGTTGGTGACGACACCGCCCCCGGACTTCCCCTTGTTGAGGGCCGGGAACTCTTTACGGCCGCGATGGTCTATTTTGCCGTGTTTTACCCCTGCCTGGGCG
>SDBT01015704.1_pt1 | contig 12027 bp, 11 predicted proteins | sample 2277101 | NCBI WGS metagenome assembly SDBT01 (sample SAMN10404973, study PRJNA504765) | marine sediment metagenome | isolation source: marine sediment core GS10_PC15, 103 cmbsf | place: Arctic Ocean: Southern Knipovich Ridge | collected 2010
AATGAATCCAAAAGTTGGGGGAATCATAAAGAGAATCTTTCTTAACGCTACTCCAACTTATGTTAAAAGAATCAGGAAAGGGGTTATCAACGAAACATACTATATTAAAATAAAAAACAGTTCTTTTGTTCTAAGAATCTACCCCAAGGAATTCTGGAAAATCAAAAAAGAGCAATACCTCTATAACCTAATAAGTAAAAGAACAGATGTTCCTGTTCCAAAGATAATCCTAAAAGGCAAAAACTACATCCTGATGCAGAAGATTGAAGGAAAAGAACTCCCGATTAACAATAAAGTATTAATTAAAAATGCAGGCCAGCTATTAGCAAAAATTCATTCCATAAAATTTCCTCATTACGGCTGGATAATAAACAGGGAGATAAAGCCAAAATTCAGCAATTGGTTTAATTTCATAACATACGACCTTAACCAGAAATTAAGAAAACTGCCAAAAGAGCATAGCAAATTAAAAAAAGAAATAAAAGACATAATCTACAAGAACAAATCATTGCTGAACATAAACTCAAAGCCTTGCTTATTGCATAAAGACTACCATTCCCCACATATCATAGTGCATAAAAATAAAATAGATGGAATAATAGACATAGAATGGGCAATAGCAGGCCATAATGAACTAGATATAGTAAAATCATGCATGTGGATGTTTGAAAACAAGCCAAAACTGGAAAAGATATTTCTAAAAGGATATGGAAAAGTATCAAAAGACTTCAAAAAAAGAAAGAAACTATACAGGATACTAACATTACTTTCTGCATTATCTCTATCATACGAATGTAACAACAAAAAATGGTGCAGATATAATCTAAGTAAATTAAAAGGCGAATTAAATGAATATCACAAAACTAACTGAAAAATATATCCGGGAACACCCCAGTATTAAGGATTGTGTCAGAAAAGGATTAATCAACTACTCCGCATTAACAAGAAAAATATCTAAAGAGTTGAACCTAGATTTAAATAAAAACTTTGACGCTATACTAATAGCATGCAGGAGATATTTCGGAAAAGTAAACAAGGAAGCTGTTCTGGAAGAAAGAATTCTGGGATTATTAAAAAAAAGCAAGGTTGAAGTCAAAAACAAGATAATAGCAGTTATTGTTGAAAAGAATATCTACATTGACCATTTACTTGATCTGGAAAAAGAGGTTAAGAAAAAAGCAGATGTTTTCCATATAATTGAAGGCTCTACCTCAATTACAATCATAACAGGGGAGGAATACCTGCAAAAAATAAAGAAATTATTCAAAACAAAGATTATCAAAGAAAACAAAAACCTTGTTGAAATAATAGTTAAAAGCCCAAGTGAATTGGAAAACATACCGGGCGTAGTAGGCTATCTCTATTCCTTGTTTGGAGAGAATGGAATTAATATCACGGAAACAATGTCAACATGGACAGACACGTTATTCGTTATTGAAGAAAAAGATATAGCAAAAGTGATGGAAGTTTTGAGGTTTTAGAAGATAACTTTAAATAAGATTGAAGTTAAAGAAAGGTATTTAAAAATGGTTAAATTTACTTAAAAAAAGGTGATAAGAAATGAAAAAAATCATTATAAGTTTATTATTGGTAATATTGATTAGTAGTTTTGTAAGTTCACAGGAGACAGTGGTAGAAGGAACTGCTGTAGAAGAAACTGTTACAGAAGAAACCCCCATAGAATGTATTGGAGAAGGCGAGAAAGGAAGTCTATTTAATGATGACACTTGTTGCCCAGGCCTTAAACAGATAGCTAATTCATTTTCTGAAGGAGATACATGCCTTGCCCCTAGTGATGGGAGTTTTATATGCACTAATTGCGGGAACGGAATTTGCGGAGATAAGGAAAATAATTGTAATTGTCCTGAAGATTGCAAAGAAGAAAAAGAATGTAAAGCCATATTTTCGCATTGTAGTTGTTCTTATCAGTGTATGGAAATTGTATCCAACGACCCTATTATTGACTGTGAGATGGTATGTACTAAAGAAGAAACCAGCATTGATATGCCAAACTGCGGCTATGTGAATGGTGCTTGTATCGAAAAGGAAATTCCGGAAGAGCCTAAATGTCCAATAGAAGAGGTTTTATGTCAAGTAGGTACTGTCCCCGAGGGATATATTGGTGAAGATGGTTGTGAACATAAAAGATGCGTTCCTAAAGAATGCCCTGAAGATTGTATATGCGATTCTCAAGGCAACACTATAGAATGTGAAGCAAAACCTGAACCTACATGCCCTGAAAATTGCAGATGTGATTCTAATGGGAATATTATAAAATGTGAAGATGATACATCTCATGTTTACCTTAACCAGAAATTTGAGTTGAAGCAAAGCCAAAGTGCAAAAGTTGTGGATTATAAGAATATCCAAATAAAGTATGTTGCAGACTCTGCATGTGAATGTCCAACATGTCCAGAAAATGCTATGTGTAAACCATGTGCTTGCAGGGAAGGGATTCTTTTACAGGTAGAAAGGCCACAAGACTGTGAAGCTATTACAGATCCTACACAGGAATGTGTTATAGAAGGAACAGAATTCAGTATTAATGTTGGAGAAGCAAAACCGGCTTTTGGAGCAGAGATAAAACTAATGAATTATTACAGTGGTGTTGCTACATTATTGGTTACAAGAGGAACAATACCACCTCAAGGCATTTATGTCAGACTGAATGAGAAATTTTCTTTGTCTAAAGGAGATGCTGCTAAGGTAACAGATTATAGCTATATGAAGATAATATTGCGCGGATTAAGTGAAGGGGTAGCTAAGGTTACTGTTGACATGCCCCCTCAGTGCGAAGAAACCCAGGCTTGTACTGGAACAGCTACAGAATTTAGTCTGAGGGAAGGAGAATCCAGGGAAGTGTTTGGAGCTAAGCTAACTCTCTTGGGAATTGCAACAAATATGGGAACAGGGAAAGAACATGCTACCTTTATTGTTGAAAAACCTGCTTCAGAAGGCGGAGTGGATATAAAGATTATTCCAACTCAACAGACAATATCATATGGTGAAAAAGCATCATACAAAGTTATAGTAACAGACAAACATGCAGTACTTGAATGCCCTATTGGCTCAGAATGTCTTCCAGCTCCTTTGATTTACAGGATTCATATCAAGAATCTTCCGTTTCAAAAAGAGTATCCTAAAGAGATTACACTCTCTTATGGAGGTTCAGAATCATTTGAGTTGGTTGTAAGGCCCTATGAAGTAACTGAAGAAGAAGCAGTCGAAGTAGAAGAGGTATCTACAACAACTGTTACAGGTAATGCAGTTGCAAATAAAGTAACTAATATGGTTATTTCAAAGCCAATTAAACAAGTTCAGGTTTCTGAAGCAGTTGTAGCAGAAACAGCAACATCCTCTGCTTCTGGTGGTGGCGGGAGAGCTATAGCAAAAAGAGAGATTAAAGAAGAAGTGATAAGAATAGGCCCTATATCAAATCTGATGAAAAGGTACAAGTTTAGTGTTACAGCAACTCTTAGGGATGATTATAAAGTTCAGGATACTGCAAGTGCTGTATTAGTAATTAAGCCAAAGTCACCTCCTCCTGTTCCGCCAACCCCTCCTCCATTCCCTGGAGAGAAGATATCCATTAAGCTGCATAAAGGCTGGAACCTGATTAGTCTGCCAGGCAAACTTATAAAGTTCGATAAAGAGGGCCTAGTGAAGAATCAAAAGCTGATAGGGTTTGTGTACATTAAAGAAAAACAGAAATATTTCAGTTTAAAAGAAGCAGAAAGAATTCTTGGAGATGAACTAAGAGAATATCTTGCAAAGAATGCTTTTTGGATTCATTCCAGAAACCCAATGACGCTGAATATTTGGATAGACAGGAAGGTTTCATTTGAAGACTTGGTGTTAGTGAAAGGCTGGAATCTAGTCCCAATTACAGAAGATATGCTTGGTGGTTATTTGACTGATGTCTTAGGAGACTGCAATCTGGAAAAGATTAATCTATGGAACGCAAAAAGTCAGAGATGGGATAAGATAGATTCAGGATATTCTTTCTCTGAATATCAGCTTGGATACGGCTTTTTAATTAAATCTAAAGATTATTGTAAGCTTGTTGGTCCGGAGATAATAGCTCCGCCGCCAATGCCTGAGTAAATTTGAGGTGATGAAAAATGAAAATAATACAGCTTGTTGTTTTGATACTGGTGTTAACCACTTTGTTAGTAGGATGTGCTTCAGTAGAGAAGGCTAGTAATTTAGAAGAAAAAGGTGCTGAAGATGAAGAACCAGCAGAAACAGGGATTAGTGATGTTTTTGAAGATACAGGAGAAATCAGCCCACCACAAACCCCAGATTGATTAATTTTATTTTTTTATATGACCACCAGAATCAAGCAAATGCCCTAATTTTTCCTTTTTTGTCTTAAGATATCTTTCTGTATGTTTAGTAGCTTCAATAATCAAAGGAACCCTTTCAACTATCTTTAAGCCATACTTCTCTAAACCAGTTATCTTTTTTGGGTTATTTGTCAGCAGCTTAATGCTCTTAACACCCAAGTCTGCCAGTATCTGAGCACCAATTGTATAATCCCTTTCATCAGGCTTAAAACCCAGTTTTTCATTCGCTTCCACAGTATCCATACCATCATCCTGTAAAGCATATGCCTTGATCTTGTTTAGCAGACCAATACCTCTGCCTTCCTGTTTTAGATAAAGAAGTATACCTCCTTCTTTGCCAATCAATGACAATGCCTTTTCCATCTGCTCGCCGCAATCACATCTTGAAGAATGTAAAGTATCACCCGTAAAACATTCAGAATGAACCCTTACCAAAACATTTCCCCCTAAATCCCCTTTAACCAGTGCAACATGATGGTTCTTTTCATCATCTTCATAAACATGAATAGTAAAATCCCCGTAAAACTTAGTTGGAAACCTTGCTGTTGCCTTCTTTTTGATAAGCTGCATACTAAGCTTGAGAATTATTGCTTTTTTATAAATCTTCTGGATAACAAAGGCATAGAAATCTCTAAAAAAGAAATCAAAGGCCCTTTACTTATTCCTCTTTTACTTCTTCTTCAGCGTCAATCTCGTCTTCTCTTTCATCAGCTTCTTCATAGCCTTTCATGAAGCCTTCTTCTTCTGCCGTCATTGCATCATCCGCTACCAAGTCTTCTCTTCCGTCTTCGTCATATATAGTTGAACCTTCTTCTTCATCAAGATAATCTTCTTTACTTTTTGCCATGATGAAATCCCCTTAAAAAGCCGTAACTCTATGGGTTATTTATATAGTTTACGTTTATAATTTGTCAAAAACCACCAATCAGAGATTGGTGGCGTGCTTGTAGCTACGCTAATTTGATTCAGGTGGTTTTTGAGCATGCTCAGAAACTTATCATCATATGCTTGACAAAAGCAAGCGAAGCTTGCCACCAGTCAGAGACTGGATGGTAAGTTTCTGACATATATAGAATCAGCTTTTTATCAATCTCTCAGCTCTTTTTATCATATCCTTTTTTAGTCCAATAAAACACCCTCCATGCTTGCCTGCACAATAAGTTGCCTCTCCATTCTTAATGATCTTATTTATCTCTGGACTTTCAATATCTATATGGGTAATCCTGGCATTAGACTTGCCTTTCTCATGTATATATACCTTAACATCCCTTATCCTATGCTTTCCTTCTCCTGGGCCTGACATTTTACCTCTTGGGAATAAGGTAAGCTTTGAAGTTTTTAAATTTTGTTGAAATTCGCTCCTCGTCGATAATTGATATAATGCTACTCCAACCTATATATTCTACCATATAATAAAACCAAAAGGTTTAAATATCACTAATATACAGATTAGTATACTAGTATAACAGTTATGAAAAGCATAAAAAGGAGGCGGGATTTGGCTGGTGAGACATAAAAAAGGACAAAACTAACAAAACTAAAGGCCTAAGATATGTCATCACCACTGACCTCCCCTTTTAAAAAATGGAAACAGAAAATTTCATAGAGAATGTGGATTCATGGATAAAACAGATTAGATCTGAGTTCGGCCAGATTACAGATGTTTCTAATGTTGTAGAAGAGAATGTTGATAATATACAGCATAATTATGAGTTAATATATGAATTAAAGGATCATATTGACAGGCTGCAAGAAGAGATAAAATCATTGAAACTAATGCAATTACTGCAGATTAAGGATAAATTACTTAAAAAGAATTAAATCTGTTCTATAATTTTCTTTAAAGCTCCATCTAAAGCCATAAATATATTATTCTGTGTGTCTTCCCCAGCTATAGAGCTACCGCCAGCTATTAATTCGACCTTAATTGTAGCATTATTCTCATCCCCTTCCAAGCTAATTGCTATCTTTTCGTAATCACTTCTCTTCTCCTGTATCTCTTTCACAGAGTTTCCTATAATCTTCTTCAAAACAACTTGTTTGGCTTTCTCCACATTACTAAACCCATTCAACACTATATTGCCACCCAAAGAAACAGTGTCCCCCCCAGCTTGCTCAGCTGGTTTATCTTGTTCTTCCATGCTTATACACCTCGTTGCTATACGCTAAAGTTCTTATAATTAATATAAAAAACTTACTGTTTAGAACCTCAAATTCCTAAATTTTATAAACTCCATAAACCCCCCAAACTAACATGCTCATACAATCATTTTCAGGCATTAGGGGAATATACAACAAAGATCTAACAGATGACATTGCTAGGAGATATGCTTATGTTTTTAATGAATTCCTTAAGAAAAAGCTCAAACATGAACCAACAATAGTAGTAGGTTATGATACAAGGCCATCAAATAAAGCCTTAAAACAAGCAATAACCCACCCTTTATCTGATATAATTGATGTTGGTATAATGCCAGTAGCTGCTATAGAGCTAGCTGTAAGAGAATACAAAGCAGACGCAGGCATAGTAATCACAGCTTCCCACAACCCCCCAAACTATAATGGACTTAAATTTCTGGATAAAGATGGAGCAGTCCTTAGGCCGGAGGATATTGATAGGATTATCAGGAATTTCAATAAAAAAGAAAAAATAATTATAGGAAATAAAAATCCCAATCGCCCCAAGGGGCGGGGTATTTTTAATGTTCCAAATACCCAAATAGAAACTATGCATATCAATAATATGCACCCATCCACCTTAAGTGAGGGGGTATTTGAAACAAATAAGAAAAAAACTATTGTTAAGAAGAATAGTGATTTGATTAAGAGATACTCTGGGTTCTTAAAGAAGATTGTCGGAAATGTAAATAATAAAACTAAGGTTCTTCTTGATGTTAATGGGGGGTCTGGTATAATATTAAAAGAGATAATTAAGATATTGGAATTAGATAACATAAAGATAATTAACGACAAAGCAGGAAAATTCAAAAGACAGATAGAGCCAAATGAAAACTCATTAAAATATCTGAAAGGTATAATTAAAGAAGAATCAGCAGAATTCGCAGCTGGTTTTGACTGCGATGCAGACAGGGTTGAAATATTATTAAAAAATGGCGCATTAGTTGATGGAAACTATCTTCTTGCATTGATTGCAGATGATATCTTAAATAAAAAGAAAGGAACCGTAGTTACTAATGATGCTACATCTCATCTTATAACAAAAATAGCAGAAAAACACAACTGCAAGGTTAAGGAAGTGGAGGTAGGAGAGATCAATGTTGTTGATGAGATGTTGAAACTAAAAAGCCCAATTGGTGGGGAAGGAAGTAATGGGGGAGTTATAATCCCACCTTCAAGATGCAGGGATGGAATCCTATCAGTATTATACCTACTAAAAATAATCAACAAAAAGAATAGCTCACTAAATCAATTAATAAAAGAATTACCTAAATATCACACCATTCAAAAGAAGATAAAATTTGATAAACCAATAAATAATAAAAGAATTAAAAATAGGATAAAAAAATATTATCTAAGGAGGAAATACATAATCCAGGAAACCGGCGGCATAAGTGGCGGGATAAAGGTAATAATCAACAAAAACACATTTGTGTGGTTTAGAGTTTCAAAAACAGAAGCAAACCTTTTAAGGATAATAACAGATTCTACATCAAAAACAGAGTCTAATAAATTATTGGCAGAAGCTTTTTCTCTACTCTAAAAACAATAAGATTTATACAACAGAAAATGCTTTGCATTTTCTGAGCATAAATCCTTTGGATTTATACAACAGAAAATGCTTTGCATTTTCTGAGCATAAATCCTTTGGATTTATACAACAGAAAATGCTTTGCATTTTCTGAGCATAAATCTTTCTTCGAAAGATTTATAAAGAAATAATCACATATCTCCTAATAAGGGTGGTTAGGATAACAGAGGATTACGGTAAATGTAGCCTTTGTAAAAAAGGCAATTTAATTAAAAAAGAGGAGAAAGAGATAAGTGGAACTGAATACTTGATATTAAAATGCAATAAATGCAATCACCAGGTTGCAAGAAGTGCTAAATAGAATGGCAGCAGAAAAATCATTGCAGTCAATCGAAGGACAGGGCACAAAGAAATGCCCTGAATGTGGCAGTAAAGACTTAGCCAGGAAGGATAACGAGCTGTACTGTATGAAGTGCGGTTTAGTTATTGATTAATCAGCCCGAATTCTTGCTTTTATAGTGGATGTTATATCATTTAAATGACACCTAAACCAACATTTTTAAACAACGCCTTATTTCTAAGAGCATATGACAAAGATATACTTCCAAACACACGGATGCAGCACTAATCTAAGTGAGTCAGAAATAATGCTTGGCTTATTAGAAAAAGCCAAATTTGAGATAGTTCAAGAAGCAGAAAATGCAGATATCTTAGTAATAAATATATGCACAGTCAAAGGAGAAGAAACAGCATTAAGGAATATCAGAAAACTAAACGAAGAATTTCCAGGTAAAAAACTGATTGTTGCAGGCTGTATAACAAAGATAATTCTGAAAGAAGCAAGAAAGATAAAGGAAGATGTTAGTTTCATAAATACTCAAAATATTAAATCTATAATTGAGGTTGTAGAGGAAGTCATAAACGACAATCTTATTGAAGCAACAGGCAGGGATGAATACAAAAAAATCAATATGCCTAAGATAAGAAAAAACCCGATAGTAGGAATAATCCCAATTCTTAATAGCTGTGCCAATTATTGCTCATATTGCTCTGTAAAATATGTAAAGGGAAAGCTATTTTCTTACGAAATGCAAGACATTGAAACCGAAGCCTCAAAATGCTTAACCCATGGTTGTAAGGAGTTATGGATAACATCGCAGGATAACGCAGCATATATGTTAGAGAAAGAAAAAGTAAGCAAGCTTCCCGAGTTGATAAATAAGATTACAGCTATTGATAAAAAATTCTTTATTAGAATAGGAATGATGAATCCTACTCACCTTCTTGATATTATGGGCCCAATGATTGAAGCCTACAAAAACAATAAAGTTTTCAAATTCCTACATGTTCCTGCTCAATCAGGGAATAATGAAATTCTAAAACTGATGAAAAGAAATTACCAAGTAGATGATTTCAAAAAAATAATAGAAGAATTCAGAAAAAATATTCCAAATATAACAATAAGCACAGATATTATCGTAGGGTTTCCAACAGAAACAGAAGAGCAGTTTAATGATTCATTAAACCTTATCAAAGAAATAAAGCCTGGTGTTCTTAACATCTCAAGGTTTCAGGCAAGGCCAGGAACAGAGGCTGCAAAAATGGATGGGCAGATTAATGGCGGTATAACAAAAGACAGATCAAGAATGCTAACAGATATCTTCACAAACATCTCAAGGATGCAGAATGAGAAATGGCTGAACTGGAAAGGAGAAATACTGATAGATGAAAAAGGGAAAAATGATACATGGGTAGGGAGAAATGTTGCATATAAGCCTGTGATAGTTAGAGGTAATGTTAAACCTGGAGACACAATTAATGTAAAAATAAATAGTGTAACTTCTTATGATTTAAGGGGCGAAATTATATAATCTTATTCAGCACATTTCTTACAATAATCTACCTGCAGACTTTTGTTTGTCTTCTCTATTGAAGCTTTGCCATCTTTAAAGCCCATTGCTGCCCTTATTGCATCTATGTTCTCACAAACAACATCTGATTCTTGATGAATAGCCTGCATATACAATAGTTTTTTACCAGTAACGCCAATTGCCTCTTTCCATACTACAATTTCAGGCATGTCTGATCTGTTTCTGCCTAAATCTTTAGCAAATTCCATGATTTCTGCTGTAGATCTTACCATAGAAGCGTTATCCACTACTCTAATCCTTGTTGTATCTTCAAAAAGTTTAAGTACCTCGTTAACATCCGGTGTTTCTTTGCAATCAACAGTTACAGTATGCAGATGCATTAATGTGCTTGAAATAGAGATAGCTGTTGTAAATATAGGCACATCAGGCAAAACTGTTCTTACATCAGGTCCATGATGGCTAGGTAATTCTAAAACAGGAACTATCGCATTGATAGGACCATGCCTTATATCCCATGGGTCTGCCCCTCTCCTTATCATTGTTGCATGCACTGCATCAATCCCATACTTTGATTTAATAGCATTCAATGTTCTACACAGCCCTGTTGTATTGCAACTTACTACCCTGATATAATCTTTACCAACTGCTTCATCATAATTACATTGAGCAGTAAAGCTTACATCTGCTACCTTGTCTTTTTCCCCCCCTTGGAAAATCGTTTTCATCTTGTTTGGAACATAATATTTTTCCTTGTTTTCTGCACCCTTTGGTTTTGGGGAGCAGTCAACTATAATATCTACTTTTTTAAGTAAATCATCAAATTCACCCACGGTTTTCAAACCATTAAGGTCTCCTGCTTCAGGCCATTTATACATTGGAATGCCTTTTATCTGACCAGCTATCATCCTATAATTATAGCTATGAACAGTAACTCCTATAAGCTCCATGTCACCCTGCAGCTTTACAGCATCTGCTACTCTTTTACCAATTGTACCAAATCCAACAATTCCAACCTTGATTTTATCCGCCATATGTTCTCACCCTTGTAGTTTTTATTTCAATTATAGTGTTTTTCTTACAATAGAAGCGCTGCCTTCTGCTTTAAACGCCTTGATATGATCATAAGCAGCTTTATACGATTCTTCCTCTATTTCCTGCCTGCATTCATCAGACATTGCATATATTCTGTCAAAAAATTCCTTTGGAGCATATTTTCCATTCTTTCCAAATATCTCTTCTGGCTTTTTTCCTTCAATTGGCTTATTCTTTATTACCCAGTCAAACATCTCCTGCCATAAATCATTATGATACTTCTTCAAAGCATCAAAAACAATATTCTGAAATAAAGTAGCAACATTCCCTTTTAATATATCTCCATGTGGAAATTTATCCCTTATTATCTCAAGAGGAGTTCCTGTAATACCGTGCTGTGCAATCCTTACATCAAAATTATTATCCCTTAATGCCTTAGCAACAGCTTGTGTTTGTTCTATATTAATTGTGGTTTGAGCAATTGGGTTGCCTTTTTCATCATAAATATTACCATGGGTAGAACCATTTGCAATCGCAATTAAATTAGGTTTAATTCCAGCTTCGTTTAATTTCCTGATATATGTAACAGCTTCTTCAGGCTTTGTCAAAACCATTCCTTCTGCACCTTTTCTTCCTATCTCTCCTACCTCTACCTCTAAACCAAATTCCTTCTCCCCCATTTTTTCTTTTATGAAATTACCTACTTCTATTGTAGCTTTTATGTTAGGTGCGAGTTCTTCTTCAATTGTTTTACCTTCGAAATTAAACAGGTGAGAAGCGTCAATTGCGAAGCTTGTATAGCCTGCTTCTATCTGGGCAGATATCAAATTTTTAACATCCTCTATTTCCTCAGGAGTTCCTTCCTTAATTCCTATATGATCTGCATGCAATACCCATACATCATGGCCAACCTCAGAGTTAGCATTCTTTAGATTTTGGGAAAGTGTAGCAGGCGTCAATCCAGTATAACCAACCTTATGGTTGCATTCTGTTCTTGCTAACTCCATAATAACTGCAGCATCAAGGTCTTTTGCCATTCTTCGGCAACCATAAACTACCTTAAAAAAAC
>SDBT01015705.1_pt1 | contig 12027 bp, 8 predicted proteins | sample 2277101 | NCBI WGS metagenome assembly SDBT01 (sample SAMN10404973, study PRJNA504765) | marine sediment metagenome | isolation source: marine sediment core GS10_PC15, 103 cmbsf | place: Arctic Ocean: Southern Knipovich Ridge | collected 2010
CCGCAACCGTCAGGCACGCGCCGTCCACGGAAACGCTCGATCCGTGTGCCAGGCTTGCCCCGAGCGGCCCCACCTCGATCTCGAAGCGCTTGCCCGCAGCCGCTGCCCGGGCTTGCGTGACACGCCCGACGTGCTGGATAATCCCGGTGAACACGCCACCATGCTACGTCCGATCGGGAGGATTGGCAATGCCGAAGCGTTCGCGCAGATGGCGGTCCAGAACGCGATTCCGGGGGGTCGGGGGGCACTTGCCATAGCACCGGAACCGCGTCTGGGCCGCTGTTGCTGCAACGATGGTCGCCGGGTCGCCCTGGAGGGCCACCGAGCGGAGTCGTATCAGATCATGCCATCCTGCCGGCGGTCGGGGTGTCGATGAGGAGGTTCACCGGTCCGGCCGCTTCGGAGCGGATTGCCATTCTGGCTCCGAATACTCCCGTGGCCACCTTTAGTCCCTGAGCGCGCAGGCCGACGAGGAACGCTTCATGAATGGGTTCGGCTTGCTCGGCTGACGCTGCCTTCACCAGCGCCGGCCGACGCCCGCGACGGGCATCGGCCAGCACCGTGAAGTTAGAAATCGCCAGAACGCCCCCCCGAGCGTCCTGGACGGACATGTTGAGTTTGCCATGGGCGTCTTCGAATATGCGAAGATCAGCCACCTTCTTTGCCAGCCACTCGGCGTCGGCGATGGTATCCTCGGCACCCACGCCGACGTAGACGAGCAGGCCGCCCTCGATGCGGCCGGTGATTCGGCCCTCGGCTTCCACCTCCGCCCACGCCACTCGCTGCAGGATCGCCCGCATGGCTAGGACCTCCTCTGCTCGTACAGGGCCTCGGTGCGCCGAGCCACCTGGACAATGCGCCGCGACAGCTGGACAGGCGAAATCACACGCACCTGGTCGCCGTACCCCAGAATCCACCAGAGGATCTCCCCCAGTCCGTCCACTTGAGCGTGGAACTCGATCGAACCGTCGTCGTTCCACTGGACGCGTTGCGAGTGATGCCAGTTGACCTCCGCCACGTTGCCGGCCACCTTCGGGAGGAAGTGCAGATGGACGTCGTAGAGTTTTCCCTCGGGGATCATTCGCCATGCATTTCCGAAGCCGCCATCGCCGTCGTTCTCGCACGGAGGCGCGAAGGTCTCCTTGGTGACCGTCAGCTTGCGGATTCGGCCGAGCTTGAAGGTACGACGCTCGTCGTGCATCCGGGAATGCCCTATCAGGTACCACGCCCGTCCGACGAAGGTCAGCCGGTGCGGCTCGACCAGGGTGGTGATCTGCTGCTGCTCGTGGAAACTGATATAGACAATCCGGCAGACCTTGCGGTCGGCTGCGGCCGACAGCGCCCGGTCGAACAGGTCGTCGAGCCCCTCATGGCGGGCGTTGGCGGCCGGCAGGACGGTCAACCGGTCGATGACCGTGCCGACGTATTCTCTCACCGGCGGCGGCAGGATGCTTTCGAGCTTCACCGCGGCGCGGGAACTGGCCGCAGCCAGAGGCAGGCGAGACGACTGCCCCGTTCGCTTCGTCGCCAGCAGCACCGCCAGGGCCTCCAGCAGGTTCAGGTTCACCGGCGGCAGAAAGAAATGGTCGTTGATCCGGTAAGAGCCCCGCTGGCGGTCGTAGTAGTAGGGAATGTGGGCCATCTCCAGCATGTTCAGGTCGCGGAAGACCGTCCGCCGGCTGACCTGAAGCTCCTCGGCCAGTTCGGCAACTGTGTAATTGTGCCCGCTCTGCAGCATTGTGATCACCCGCAAGAGCCTGTAAATCCTGCTGATGTTCATTTCCATCGTCTCCCTTATCGCTCACCATGGGTGACAACTATATGGCACCCTGGTCACTGTTTAAAAAAAACACAAGGCTGGTGCGGGTTGGAGGCCGGCTTTGCGCAGGAACGGACCTGATTGGGGCAAGATGGTTGCGGCCGACCCACAGCCGCACGACAAATGGCGCCCGTGCCGCCGGTCCTACGGAATAACGCTCGGTTGGCTGGGCAGGGTCGTTACGGGCGGCCTGGGGGCGATGGCGTATTTCATTCGCAGCTTGATCCCGTAGCTCCTCAGTGTCGTGCCCGTCACCTGCGTCAACTCGGCCAGGGCGTTGTTGTAGCCGACCCTGGCGCGGATGCGCCCCCGCTTGGCCAAGGCGAGTTGTGCCTGTGCCTGAAGTTTGACCTGAAGGAACTCCGGCGTTAGACGCTCCGTGTTCTTCTCCAGGACGTTGAGGGCGTCCAGTTGCATCTGCGACGCCATGACGGCTACTTCCTGGACCTCCATCTCTTCAAAGGAGGTCAGAATCTGCCGGATCGCCTCCTTGACGCTCACGGCTATGAGGTCGGCGATGTTCTGCAGTTCGGCGATGCTCTTGAACTTCTCGAGCTTTCGCTGTCGCAGGGCCGCCTCGGCCTGGCGGTTGCCCAGGGGATACTCAAAGGTGAAGCCTAATGAATAATCGTGAAACTTGCCGCCGAGCATCTCGTCGATCGCCTTCTCCCCATGTCGATGGAGGCCCTGGGTGCCCGTCGAGGCGGTCAGGTCCAGCACAGGCAGCGTCTCGTTGCGGGCGACCCGGACGTTGATCTCGGCGGAGGCGATGGCAAGCCTCGCCTGCTCCAGCGCGGGATTGTACCGCAAGGCATTGATGAGTTGGCTGGCCGTGTCGATCGCGACCTCCGTCTTCGGCGGGGCGACGCTCGGCAGGATGACATAGGCGTTGGCTAACATGAACCGGTCATCGGCCAGCAAGCGAGCCAGTTGGTCCTGCACGTCATAGATGAGCTTCCTGGCGACAATCAGCGCTGCTCGCCGAGTGGCCACGGCCGCTTCCGTCTGCTTGATGACCACCTGCGTGGCGTCGATGCCGGCACGCTTCTTGATCCGCTCCAGCGTTTCCAGCGTCTTGGTCAGGAGGTCCTTCTGTATCTCCACGTCCTCCCGCACCTGGACCAGGGTCCAGTAAAGCGTTTGCACCTGGGTGATGATGTTCTCGACCTCTTGGCGGAATCGTGCGTAGGCCACTTCCTCCCCCAGTTGGGCCAGATGCAGCGTAGCCAGGTTAAAGTCCGGCCCGGCGAAGCGCAGCAGCGGCTGGGTGTAGAACACCCCGAAGATCGACTCGTATCTGGGGTCGGGAGTGGTGAACGGGCTGTTGTCGGACGTTCGGACGAAGTCCCATCTGGCCTCGGTCACGCCGCCGAGGATGTTCGTATTGCGGACGCCCGCGGTCGCCGGGATGGTCTTGGTCTTCGACGACGCCAGCACGGATGGAGCGTTGCGGTCGGTTCGGGTATAGGCGCTGCTGGCGAAGACGATGTAGTCGAAGACGGCAGCCGCCTGGACCATGTCTTCGCGAGCGATGGCGGGTTCGTAGGCGACGATGCTGATGTCGGTGCTGTTCATCAGCGCCAGTTGGACGGCCGCCTCGAGGGACAGGCGAATGACCCGAGTGCCGGTTTGCGGATCGACCTCCACTTGGAGAGAGATCGTGGGGTCGGGTATGGCAGTGAGCAACTCCAGCCCGTCCTCGCCGGCCCGCCGTTGCGGAGAACGCGCCAGCACGGATTCCTGGTATCGGGTCAGCAGATTCACGTCGATCTCGCCGGGGCTGACGCATCCGGCAACGCCCAGGCACGCCAGCAGTGCCGCCACGGTTTGGGTTTTCAGAGAGGTCATCGCATTGTGCTCCCCTGGGGCAACCAAGCGGAAGAGTGCCGCATCAGACAAATGCCTTCACGAGAAGTATTTTCGACAGTCCTGGCCGGGAGAAAAGAGAAAAACGAGGGATTCTGCGCCCGTGCCACTCCGCTGTCGATCACAGCGGGCCAGGAGGGGGCACTTGATCGTTGCAATCGGGTCTGATCGCCCCAATAATCACATGTGCCCGGATTATCAGGGAGGAACGGTCAGCCATGGTGGACCCAAAGAAGGTTTTCAAGGCCTACGACATTCGCGGCCTGTACGGCAAGGAGATCGACGAGGACTTGGCGTGGAAGATCGGTCATGCCACGGGCCAGTTCCTTCGCAGTCTGCTGAGCGGATACGACCGTGGCCAGGCCAGCGCCAACCGGATCGTGGTCGGGCGTGACATGCGCCCCCATAGCGAACCCCTCGCCAAGCACCTGATGGAGGGCGTGCTGGCCAGCGGGATCTCATGCGCCGACATCGGCATGGTGGACACGCCGATGGTCTACTTTGCGGTCAACCACCTCGGTGCCTGCGGGGGTATCCAGGTGACCGCCAGCCATAACCCAATGGAATACAACGGGTTCAAGATATCCGGCCAGAAGGCCCGGCCCGTTGGCGAGAACACCGGCCTCAAGGAAATCTGCCACATCGTATCCACACTCCGGCGGACCCCGCCCGGACAGACGGCCGCACAGACCCAGGCGGTGGAGCTGTGGGCCGAGTACCGCAGCCACGTGCTGGGGTTCCTCAAGCTGGCGGGCGGGCTGAAGGTTGTGGTGGACGCCTCCAACGGCATGGCCGGCAAGATGATGCCGCTCGTCTTTGACGGCACCGGCCTGGAGTTGGTGCCGCTGAACTACGAGATCGGCAAGGGATTCGCCCATCCTCCCAACCCGCTGATCGACGCGAACCTGCGGCAGCTCCGCAAGGCCGTGGTGCGAAAGAAGGCGGACTTCGGCATCTGCTTCGACGGGGACGCGGACCGATGCATGTTCGTGGACGAGCAGGGCCAGATCGTTCGTTGCGACCACATCACCGCCCTGCTGGCCCGGGATTTCCTCCGGCTGCACCCGGGTTCGACGGTGACCTACGACCTGCGCAGCTCGCGAATCGTGCCCGAGGAGATTCGCGCCGCTGGCGGCGTGCCCCGCCGGGAGCGCGTCGGGCACGCATTCATGAAGAAGGCCATGGCCGACAGCCACGCGATCTTCGGCGGCGAACTGAGCGGGCATTTCTACTTCCGCGATAACTACAACGCCGATTCGGGTGCGATTGTCTTTGCAGTGGCCGCGTCGGTGATCTCATCCCAGCAGCGGCCTCTCAGCGAGCTGATCGCTCCGTTCAAGCGATACGTCCAGACCGGGGAGGTCAACTTCGAAGTCAGCGACAAGCAGCAGAAGATGGACGAGCTGGCCGAGAAGTACGCCGATGCGGAAATCGACCGGCTTGACGGCATCACCTTCCAGTACAACGACTGGTGGGGGAATGTCCGCCCGTCGAATACGGAGCCCCTTCTGCGGCTGAACCTCGAAGCTGCCGACAAGGACCTGCTGGACAGCCGTTTCGACGACATCAAGGCCGTCCTGGGAGAGCCCATTGAGGAATGACGCCCCCTCGGCGTGGTTTCGCGCTGCGGCATGTGTGACCTTCACTGCACTCATATGGATGCTCGGGTCCGGCGAGGCATCCACCCGCACCTCGCCCGCAAGCCGGCCGGCGGACCCTGACATCATCGTCCAGCGGGCGATCTGCTTTCCTCCGCCATCGCAGGCGAAGCACAAGACCTTCCAGGCCAAGGGGATCGTTCTGTGGACGGACGCCCCCATCGATGGCCGCGAGGTGATCGCTCGCCTGGAGGCCGCGCGCGAGTACCTGCAGTCTGCAATGGAGCCGCGGCGGCCCGCGACGGCCCGGCCTTGTCGTCCGGTAGGGGTTGCCGTTTACAACCGCACCGAGGACTACCTGGCACTGTGGCCGAGAGTCGGCGCGCACTACCGCGGGACATTCGGGACGATCCGTACGGATGGGTATTCCTGTCGCGTCTTCTGCGCGACCAGCTTCGGCTCGGCCGAGGAGTTTCGCCGGCGGCGGCCGGTGATATGTCACGAGTTCGCCCACGTCTGGCTCTACCAGCGCTACGGTCTGGCCAACGACGGCAACTGGCTGACCGAGGGCCTGGCCAACGCCGTGCAACTACGGATCTTCCCGGACTGCGGCGACCGCGGGGACTTTGTCCGCTGGATGGAATGGGGCCGCATGGTGCCGCTCAAGCGACTGATGGACATGAAGCGAATCGCGCCGAAGGACTACTGGCAGGCCGCGACGCTGGTGGAGATGTTGCTCGTCCGGTATCCGGACAGGGTGCCGGCCGTGGTGGCGGCCTACAGCAAGGGGGCGTCGGGGTACGCCATCGCAGCCGGTGTGCTGAAGACGGACTTCCACACGCTCACGAAGCAGTGGGCCGAACATGTCCGGCTGTCCGCCCGCAAGGCCGAGACGTCACCCGCCACCGCCCCTACCCGCTGACGTCCATGCAGACCAATTCCCCGGCTTGGTTGCGGCAGTACACCCGCCCGCCGGACAGGACCGGGGCCGTCCAGCACTGACCGGAGAGCGCCTTCACCTTGCCCGTCATCTTATAGCCCTTGGGCGATGCCTCCGCGACGACCAGATCGCCCGCGGCAGTCAGAATGACCAGGCGTCCCCCGGCCACGATCAGCGAGCCCTTCAGTTGCTGGGCCCAGACGGTCTTGCCCGTGGCGAACTCGATGCACTTGAGCTGCATCTCGCCGCGGCGGATGTCGCCGTCAAAGCCGTAGAGATGCCCGTCCACCAGCACGCAACTGCTGAAGTGGTTGTTCATCTCCTTGTTCTTCCAGACGACCTCGGTCTTGCTGTCGCTGAACCCCAGCACGGCCGAGCCGGCCCCGTAGGCCGAAGAGATGAACACGCGATCGCCTGAGAAGATGGGGTCCGCGCAGTTGTTGGGATACCTGGGCTTCCACGGATGACGCCAGAGTACCTCCCCGTCGGCCATGCGGGCTGCGACGATTTCGCTGCCGGCCATGAAGGCGACGGCCTGGGTGTCGCCCATCCGGAAGGGAACCGGCGAGGCGTAGGCCACTCCCCCGGGCGAAGCCACCTGCCAGACGACGGCGCCGGTCTCCTTGTCCAGGGCCACTCCGCATCGGCCGGCACTGAGGATCAGCAGCTTACCGAACACCAACGGCGAGCCGCTGACGCCCCAGCTAGGCACCGCTGCGCCCAGTTCAGTCTGAATGTTCTTCGCCCATCTCGGCTTGCCGGTTCGGGTGTCGATGCTCACCACCTGCCCAGCCCGTCCGACCGTGAATACGGTGTCGCCGTCGAGGGCTGGTGTAGCTCGCGGGCCGGAATAATCGCCCGGTGGGCCGCCGCGACGTCCCCGACCCGAGCGGTTCGATCGTCCTCGCCCCCCGCCGCGGCTCGGTGCTGCCTTGGCGGGGTAGGAGTGTTTCCAGATGACCGCGCCCGTGCCTGCGTTGAGGCAGTAGACGGTCTCCGTGTCTTTGTCTGCCCCCATGGTGTAGACACGCCCTCGGCGGACGGAAACCCCCGAATACCCGCTGCCCACCCGGGCCGTCCAGAGCCGCTTGGGGGCATCGTCCCCCCAGGATGACTTCCACTTGCTCTCGGCAGAGATACCGTTGCGCGTCGGCCCGCGCCACTGATGCCAGGCGGCAGGTTCGGGCTTATTCCCTGCGGCTGCGTAAAGCAGCCCGCATGCGACCAGGCACATCGCCAGAGCGGTGGCCCCCAATGCAAGACGGAGGCGTGAATTACCCATGACCGTTCTCCCTTGGTGCTCTCGCGTCACTTCGCCGTCGCACCCGTGTGATGCAGACGGACGGCGTGCGGCTAACTCCCCGATCGACGGTCGCTCTTGCGACGGTCCCCGCCCTCGCGTCGTTCGGCTCCAGTGTGGGACTTGTCGCCCACGCGCCGGTCCTTGCGGTCGCGTCGGTCACTGCCGGATCTCTTCTCTTCCACAGGCCTGCCCTTTCCGCCAAGAGAAACGATGAGATGCGCCACGTGAAGGTGCTCACACGATCTTGGCGAATTCTACGCGGGCGGGGCCCCGGCCGTCAAGCGATGCCGGCCGGACCGGGCATACATCGGGCCAGGCTCAGCGCCGCCGGCGCAGGGAAGCGCAGGCTCCGGCCAGGAGCGGCACCAGCGTGGCCGGTTGGGGAACCGCCGATGGAGTGACAGCGGGGATATCGGAGTCATCGAATTCCCGGGAGATGCCGAAGGAGGTATCCTCCTGTTGCGGCGGTCCGCGGGCGGGCAGTTCGGGCTCAGAATCCTCACAGGGAAGCCAATAGTTCGGCCCCTCGCCGGGCCAGCGAGGGGCTGGGGGAAACCACCGCGCGTAAGGGCTTTCTCTACGAGATGTTAGGGGCCGGGCAGGCCGTGTGTCGCGCGGCACATTCGCCGGGGAGTTCGCCCTTGCCGAAATCTGGTTATTGTGGTAAACTGTTATGAGATAGTAGCCCCCGGCCGCCGTCACTGGCTACCCTCCCAGGTATCACCGGTATGGCGGCCGCTTTTTGCGCTGCCGGCCTGCCACTCGGCGATAGGTCAAGCCCCTACGGCTCGTTGGGGCGTGCCGGCCCGTGCCAGCAGGCGATGGCCGCAGATGGAATCTCGGGTGCAATTGCCTGGCCGTTTCGGTAAGTTGGGGACGGATCAGCAATTTGGCTCGGGCGATCGGTGTTCCTCCGGCCCGACGAGCCCCATGCGAGGTGATGAAATGAAGGTGGCCGTATTTGGTGCGTCCGGACGCGTGGGCGAGGCGCTTGTTCCCGTCCTGCTCGAAGCCGGGCATGACGTCCGGGCCATGCAGCACAAGACCCCCGTGGACCTGCCGGGCGTCGAGGTCGTCCCGGGGAGTCTATCCGACCCGGCCGCGGTGGCCCAGACCATCGGCGACGCCGAGATCGTGCTGCACATGACGAAAGGCACGGGCGGCGAGGGCATCGACCAGGCTGTGGAGATCAGCGTCCGAGGCACGCTTAATATCCTCGATGCGGTCCACCGCTGCCCCGCCGTCACGCAGTACCTGCTCACGAGTTCGGACGCGGCCGCAGGGATCTGGTTCCATCCACACGATGGGCCCATCAGCCATGCCACCGAGCCCATGTCCTATCCCGGGTACTACAGCCTCGGCAAGGTGCTGGAGGAGGTAATCGTCGCCGAGTATCACCGCAATACGCCCCTGCCGTACACGGTCGCCCGGCTGTCCTACGTGCACCAGGAGGACTCCGTGCTGAAGCTGTTCATCGCCGGACTGGACCTGGCCAAGCCCGGCCGCGGTCCCTTCGACGACCGGTACACGGACCGGCAGAAGAAGCGGCTGGACAAGGGCGAGCGATTTGTCGTGCTGCCCTGCGACGAGGCGGGCGCCCCGCTCGGCCGCACGCTCGTCCAGCGTCAGGACGTTGTGGACGCCCTGCTCGCCATGCTAGGAAATTCCGCGGCGATCGGACGGCGATTCCACGTCTCCGGCCCGGGCTTTACCTATGACCGGCCCTGCGAACATCTCTCGGAGAAGCTCGGCTTGCCCGTGGAGCGCGTGACCGTACCCGATGCGCATTCGTTCGACATCGACGTATCCACGGAGAAAGCCCTGCTCGGGTGGCAGCCCAAGTTCGACGTGGTCGCAATGCTGGATGCGGCACTCGCTTACCGACCCCTCGTTTAGGCTTTCGGGGCCCCCGCCGCTCTGCGTCGGCGAAGCAGCGCGAGCCCGCCCAGGCCCAGGATCAACAGCGTGGCCGGCTCGGGCACGAGCTCGAATCGCAGCTCCCCCGCGGCGGCGTCAAACACGATCGAGTTGAACGCGCCTTGTGACCGCGAGTCGAAGATCGCCAGCAGCGCCGCCGGGTCCAGGTCGTCCAGGTCCACGTCCAGCGAGACCGACGGCACCAGCAGGTTCATTCCCAGCACGCCGGTCAGGCCGGGGACGTCTATCACGAGCAGGTCCACGTTCCGCCAGACCAGCTCATCCGCGCCGTCCTTGGTGAGGATGCGTATCTCGTCGAGGGTCACCAGCGGCGCCTCGACGGACGCCCCGATGCCGCCCACGGGGAAGGTCTGTCCCCCGGCGGCCTTGTGCTGGGTGATGAAGGCCGACAGCGACATGCCGGACGGGATAATGCCCAGATCCTTGGCCGTCTGCGGAGTCACGAAGGAGCTGCCCGCCCCCGTGTCGAACAGCCATTCCTGGTTGGTGACGGTCCGGCGGGTGCCGCCGCCATCGGTGAAGGCGGCGCCGACGTTCTGCACCAGCGGATTGCTTGCGTTCGTCGGAAGCACCTCCGGCGGGGTCGGCGCGGAGACGAAGTTCTGCATGCGGATCGAGAGCGTGTAGCTCGTCGTTGGGATCTGACCGCTGCCGGCGGGCAGCAAGTGCGTGTTCATGGTGGACAGGCTCAAGATGTCAGCGGCCATGGTCGGTGTGGGGTCCATGTACATGACCTTCTGGCCGATGACGGGCATGCCGAGGATGTTGATGGGGTCGGCCAGCGTGATGGGAATGCCGAGCACGTCTATCGTGATCACCTCGCCGGCGCCGGGCGCGCGGCGGACCCAGAGGTTCTGCAGGCCGTAGCTGTCGAACAGGCCCGCGTAGGTGGCGTAGTTGTCGCCGTTGACGGCCCCGATGGTGCCGTTGACCGCCTTGACCGTGAAGCCGCGCGTCACGTCGCCGATCTCGGTGCCGCCAATGCCGAGTTCGGTGTAGGCGCCGATGAACTCGCCCGCCGGGCTGCCGTCGAGCCCGAGCGAGAGGATCTCCCCGCGCAGCAGCGTGGCGGGGTAGCCGGTGACGTGCAGATGGCTGATGACCGAGCCGGATGCGCCGGTATCGATGAAGGCATCGAAGACGACGGCCTTGACGGCGCCGCCGCTGTCCGTATCGGTGATGACGCTGCCGCCGTCGAACAGCACGGCGCTGAGGCGGGGCTGGTCCAGGGAGAAGGCCGGAACGTAGGTCGGGGCCACGACGACGTCCCCCGCCGGTGCGGCCGCGGGCGCCGCAACCAGCGCAAACACCGTGCACACACGGATCGCGTTGCGAAGCGTGAGCATGAGCATGTTCCTCCTGCCAACGACGGGCCGTCGAGCTGCGGCCACAGAGAATCTGAGCACCAGCATCATAGCACGGAATCCAGGGACCGCGGGAGAATCCCGGCAGGATTTCCCCGGACGGGCAGGTCCGTGACTTGATTCAGCGCTGTGAATTGTCACTTTCGCTGAAGACGTAAAGCCGGAGCTTCCCAGAGGGACCTCTGCGGTACTTTCCGGTCCCAGGCCAAGGCGATGATCTCGGCATAGCTGAGCGGCCTCTGATAGATCCGCAACTCATCCATGGCCCCGTGGAACGAGCCCTTGCGGAATACGCCGCTGCATCCCAGTCGCAGCGGGCCGCCACTGCGGTCGGGGGTGGAATGCAGCATGGTCGTGAGCCGTTCGCGACCGTCGACAAAGAGCGTCAGGCGGAAGGTCTTGACGTCTTGGCGCAAGGCGATGTGGTACCAGCGATTCGCGCTCAACGCGCCGGGCGCCGACAGGCAAGCGTTCTTGCCCTTGAATCGCACCTCCAATCGGCCGTTGGCCAGGAACAGCCAGTAGTCCAGCTTGCCCCGCGCCGCCTTGTCCAGAATCACCTGGTGGTTTGCCATGCCCTCGGCGTCGGCCTTGAGCCATAGCGAAATAGTGAAATCACCGGCCGAGAGGTCGAGCCCGGAGTGATCGGGGATCTCGATGCCGCCCGAGCCCGCGAACGCCATGGCCCCATCGGACTTGCCGTTGCGATCCGCGCAGGCCTTGAGTTCCGTGACCTTGCCGTGCAACTCGTGCGGCCCGGCGTCGTTCGCATCGCCGTCCAATGCCAAGTTCAATACGGGCCCGGCGTGCCCGGCCGTCTTGCGCGGAGGTCCGAGTTTGGCTACTGCTTCGGCATAGGCTTCACGATGGACTTTCTCGTAGCGCTTGCGGAACTGCGCGTCGCGGGTGTTGCCGGGGAAGTATTCGTTGAGGTAGACAACGCGCGGGCCCTTGGCCAGTTCCTTCTTCAAATCGAGGACATGGACCTTCGTGAAGTCGTGCATCAGATAGAGGTAGATGCGCCGGTTCTTGAGATCGTAGATGTTGGAATACAGCGTGCCGTGGCCCTTCTTCAGCGGCCGGTGAACCGCCTTGAGTACCTCGCGAAAAACGTCGACCGTCAGCGGCGAGCCCTTGAGAATGGCATCCGCCGCCTTGTATCGTTCACACCGCCATCCGCTCTTGACCGCCTTCTCCCA
>SDBT01015706.1_pt1 | contig 12027 bp, 8 predicted proteins | sample 2277101 | NCBI WGS metagenome assembly SDBT01 (sample SAMN10404973, study PRJNA504765) | marine sediment metagenome | isolation source: marine sediment core GS10_PC15, 103 cmbsf | place: Arctic Ocean: Southern Knipovich Ridge | collected 2010
CGGCGGGACCGCCGTCGCCGTGCCCGAGGATGAGATCTCGGCGGCGCAGCAGCAGGCGACCGGGCTGGAGGGAATCTCGTTTTGCCCGGAGACCGCGGCGTGCATCCTGGCGGCGAGGATGCTCCTGCGAGACGGGCGCTTGCAGCCGAAAGAGCAGGTCGTGATCTTCAACACGGCTTCGGGGTTGAAGTATCTGCCCGCGGAGCCGCCGTCATTGCCGATTCTGCCGGCGGACGCAACGGTCGATTTCGGAGCTGCGAGATAGGAGTCTCGCACCAGCGAACACCGGCTACTGCGCGATCCTACGGTTTAGGGCAGCCGTATGCACCCAGCAGGTGGGCGAGGTCGGCCAGGTCCACGTCGTCGTCGCCGGCGCACGCCCATATCCCCTCTCGCGCTCTGTCGCGTCCGCCGCCGGAGTACCCGCGACTCCCGCTTGCGCTACGGCAGGCCGTAGTTTCCGAGCAGGATTGCCAGGTCCGCCAGAGTGACGCAGCCGTCGTTGTCCAGATCCGCGTTCGGATCGAAACCGGGATCGCCGGTGCAGCCCCCGTATGACCCGAGGAGTTGGGCCAGGTCGGCGAGATCGACGTCGCCATCACTGTCGAGGTCGCCGGGGATGCCCTCACCCCGCAGCGCCGCGCGCCAGGCGCCGCGGCCATAGGTGCCGGCGGTGATCGTGTTGTTGGCGGGATCGATCTGCAGGTCACCGATGTTGACGTTGGGCAGGTCGTTCCCGTCTTTCTGCCAGTGCGGTCCGCCGTCGATCGAGCAGTACACGCCGACCCCCGAGCCGGCGTAGAGATCCGGCGGATCGAAACGCCAATCGACCGCCAACGCACGGGCGGAGACGCCACTGGGCAGGTCGCCGGACACGTTCACCCACGTCAGGCCGGAGTCGTCGGAGCGCAGCACGCGGCGCCCGAGGACTCGGTGAAAGGCGACGTATAGCGCGGCGTCGTTCTCGGGATCCACGCAGATGTCGGAGATTTGCCCGTTGGGCAGTTCGGCGGACCGCTCGACCCAGTTTGATCCGTCCTCGGTCAGATAGACGTTGCCTTGCGTGTTCCCGACGTAGATTTTGTTGGAGTTCTGATGCGAGACGGCGATGGCGTTCAAGCGGCCGCCACTGGATACGTTGGTGCCGCTGATCGGCGTCCAGATGATTTCGTTGGGGTCGGTGGCGGCGGCGTTGGTGGTGCGCCACACACGATTGGTGCCGCCGAGCAGCGTGTTTGAATCGCTGGGGTCCATCACCAGCGGGGCGATGAAGTTGCGCGAATCGCCGTCCCAGGGTCCGGTGATGTTCTCGACCCCGTTCTCATCGAATCGAAAGATCGTAAGGTAGACATAGGTTGTGTACTTGCGCTGCGGCTCGGCATGGTCGTATGCCAGGAAACCGCCGTCGCCACCGATCACCTGGGGCCACTCATCGACGTCCTGCTCCCGGCCGACCGTGCCGTTGTCCTGGGTGCCGCCCATGAGCTGTGCCGGATCGGTGGGGTGGAGCCCGATGTTATAGTTCTGTGTGATCTGGAGCGTGTGGTTGGTGTTGATCCAGGTGTCCCCGCCGTCGAGGCTCTTCCACACCCCACCGTCATTGCCGATCCACACCACGCCGTCGGAACCGAAGGCGACGACATGCTGGTCGGGGTGCAACTGGCTGCCGTCCGAGGCGATCGTAATGTCGGTCCATGAATCGCCACCGTCGGTGGACTTGATCACGCCGGCGACGGCGTAAGTGGGAAACACGCCGCCGCAATACACGGTGTCTTCATCGGCCGGATCCACGCCGAGGAACATGTCGTACCAGCCCTGCGGGTAGGGGAAGTCCGGCGTGTTGGGTTTCCACGTCCATGAATCTCCGCCGTCGTCACTGCGATACAGCCCCTGGAGGTGCGAGCTGTAGTCCAGAATTGCGGTGTAGACCACGTCGGGATTCGCGGCAGTGACCGCCACCAGAATGCGCGACATGCCCGAGCCGGGCAGGCCGCCGGTGAGCCGCGTCCAGCTTGCGCCGCTGTCAGTGGAGCGCCACACGCCGTTGCTGTGCCGTCCGACGTACACGATCGCGGGGTTGGCCGGCTTCAGCGCCAGGCTCGACGCCGCTCCGCTGAGTGGAACGCTCCACGTTTCTCCGCCATCGGTCGAGCGGCAGTATCCGAGATCGCCCGTTAGGTGAATGATGTCCGGGTCGCCCGGGTCAACCGCGGCGCCGCTGCAGGTTGTGCCGACTTGCCCGGTCGTTGCGATGCGTTCCCACATGATGCCACCGTCGGTGGAGCGGAACAGACCATCGCCCTCGGTCTGCATGGTGTACTCACCGGTGCCGGCGTAGATGACGTCCGGATCGGACGGATCGATTGCGACCGCGCCGTGATTGAGGTTCGACAGTTCGTCGGTCAGCGGTAGCCACAGATTGCCGCCGTCGATCGTCTTCCAGATACCGCCCGACGCCGAAGCGATGAACACCGTCTGCGGATCGGTCGGATCGATTGCGATCGAGACCACGCGGCCGCTGGCGTCGTCATTACCGGCCCAATACTCGAACGTGATCGGTTTCGGGCCGAGCGAGTGCCACTGATCGATTTCCCGCGGCCCGGGGACCAGGTCTTCCGGCTGCCAGTTGGGCACCGCCTCGCCACGAATACGGATATACCCCGGCGGCGGTGGGCCGAAATTGGGCTTGGCCTGCTCGCGTGGCGTGGAACGGAATTCGGCGGGTAGCTGGGAAGCGTAAATCCCGTTCTCGGCGAGCGGGGCTGAACAGCCCAGGAACATGCCGATGGCGATCAGAGTGCAGAGACTTCGTTTCATGGTGGTGGTTCCGCCTGTGCGGGTGCTCGGCTCTTGCGCATGGGAATATCGTTGGCTTGCGTTTTCCTCCGCGATCTTCCGATTACGTCACTTCATTATAAGGTCTTCCCACGTGCGATTGGAGCTTATTCTGCCGCGGGCGGGCGTGATGGATGCATGTTCTGGATGGCTGGCCTGCAGCCCCGACGCATGCAACCAAGTCACACCTCATTCCCCCAGCCGCTCCAGGATCCGCCGACGCTCCGGGTGATTTGGCTGGTGCTCCAGCACGCGGCGATACCAGGTTGCCGCCTCCGCTCCGCCGCTGCTATCGTAGATGGCGTCCGCGAGTCGCAGCAGGGTTGCCACGTCTTCGGGCCGCAGCGCCACGGCGCGGCGCAGGAGTTCGCGCGACATGGTCAGGTCTCCGCGCTGGTTGAACCGTTCCGCCGCCGCCGCGAGAGCGTCGAAGAGAATCTCGGTGCGTCGTTGGGGTTCGCGGGCGGCGTGCAGGCGGGCGTAGCGGAGGAAGTCGTCCAGGGCGTTGGCGGCCAGTGCGATTTCGGCGAAGGTTGCCAGCGTTTCGGCCGACGCGCTCTCGAGCCACGAGGCCTCGCGGCCTTGCAGGATTGCGAGGCCGATCTCGGGGTGGCCCGCCTGTTGCCAGATGCGGGCGTGCAGGAGGTGGGCGGCGGGCTCGTCCAGCCCGGCGTCGAGTGCTCTTCGCAGTGCGTGCAACGCCGACTCGGGCGGACAGCACAGAAAACGATCGGTCTCGCCACGCTTCTCGACCAGCAAGCGGCCGTTGACGAACTGCCCGGCCCGGCCGCCAGGCACGCGGATCAGCCGAGTCTGGCCGAGCGGCTGCCCCAATCCGTAATATGCCTGCGCTGTCCGAAAAAGCAGTTCGGGGGAGGGCCCCAGCCGGCGCTGGGCTTGATCCGCGCGTTCCAGCGCCAACGCGCAACGCTGCAATTCGAGCGTTTGGTCGATCAGTGCGAGCCAGAGGGTCTCGCTGTCGGGTTGGTTGCGGAGCCGGTGCTCCAGGACGCTGGCAGCGTGTGCCGCCCGGCCGGTCTCGGCGTAGGCCTCGGCCAGCAGCACCAGTCCCTCGGGGTCGAGCTGGTCCTGAATCGGTGACAGCAGCTTCTGGACGGCGGGCCAATCCCGACCAAGGGCGTGGGCCCGGGCCAGCTCCGAGACGTAATCGAGGTTGTCCGGAGACTGGCGCACGGCCGGCGTGAGCAGCTTGATCGCCGGGGCCGGATCGCCGGCCAGCCGGTATGCTCGCGCCCGGGCGTAGAGCGCGTCGCCGGCGGGCTGGGTCGCGGGCCGTGAAGTGGCCGGAGCGCTGGCCGGGGTCTGCGGAGCGGCGTCGTCATCGGCCGCACTCCCGATCGCCCAGCCGATCGCGATCATCGCGGATGCTGCCCTTGTAAGAGTAGATACTCTTCGCATACCCTATCTGTTTCCGGGTGTCGCAAGCCACCGCGGGCCGGTTGGCGGCCCGCGTGCGGCAGATCGCAAGCCGGTCCCCGGCACGTTGCCCGCTCCCGTTAAGGACGGGCGCTTCGTCCCAGTAATTGTGCCGTCAGCGGCAAGTGGTGACAATCCGAAATCATGGATACACACTCACTGCAATGCCTCGACTTCTTTCGCGTTCGCGACTTGGTTGCCGCGTGCGCTGCTACCGAACTGGGGCGCTCGCTCGCGGGCGCGATCCGGCCGGTCACACGTGAGGCGCTGGTACGGCGTTGGTTCGACCAGTTGGACGAGATGCAACGGGTGACCCAGGACCGGGGTTTGCCGCCGTTCGGCGGGCTCAGCGACGTGCGGCCCACGGTCAAGCGCTGTGCGCCGCCGCTGCAGGTCGATGTCGATGACGTGGCTCGGATCGGCGATGCGCTGGCGGCCACTCACGCGATCGCAAAATACTTGGCCGAATTGCCGGAGGACTGCCCCGAGCTGCGACACCTGGCGGATCGGATCGGCGATTTCGAGACCATTGCCGAACGGATCCGCGCGGTGATCGACGAGCGTGGCCAGGTCCGCGACGAGGCCAGCCCGAAACTGGCCCGCATCCGGGGCGACATCCGCAAGGCCGCGCAACAGATTCGGGCGACGGTCGACCGGCTCCTGCACGATCCGGAGACGCGCAAGCTGCTGCAGTTCCCCAATCACACTTTCCACGGCGACCGCTTGGTCTTCCCGGTGCGGGCGGAATACCGCGGCCGACTGCCGGGGATCGTGCACCGCAGCTCCGACAGCGGTGCCACGATCTACGTCGAGCCTTCGCAGGCCGTCGAACTGAACAACGAGATCAGCAATCTGCGCGCCGAGGAGAGCGAGGAAATCGCCCGGCTGCTCTGGGAGCTGGCCCACGAGGTCTACATCAACTCCGAGTCGATCATCAAGACGCTCGACGCGCTGGCCGTGCTCGATCTGCTGGTGGCGAAGCTGCGTTTCGCCGCCGATTTCGAGATGCGCTGCCCGCGGCTCAACGACACGCCCACGCTCAACGTGCGTCAGGCCCGCCACCCGCTGCTGGTCGATCTGATGCGCCGCCGGCACACCGCGGGCGGTGATCCCGAACAGGTCGTTCCGATCAGCTACCGGCTGGGTGACGACTTCGACCTGCTGATCATCACGGGGCCGAACACGGGGGGTAAGACCGTCGCGCTCAAGACCGTCGGGCTGCTTACGCTGATGGTCCAGGCTGGGCTGCCGGTGCCGGTGGATGAGGGCAGCAGCTTCGGCGTGTTCAAGCGCGTGATGATCGACATCGGCGACGAGCAGAGCATGCAACAGTCGCTCAGTACGTTCAGCGCGCACTTGAAGCTGCAGATGGACATGCTCCGCCGGGCCGGGCCGAACGTGCTGGTGCTGATCGACGAGCTGGGCGCCGGCACCGATCCGGACGAGGGGGCCGCCATCGGACGGGCGATTCTCGACGATCTGCTGCGGCTGGGATGTCGCTGTATGGCCACCACGCACATCGGGGCGCTCAAGAGCTTTCCGCTGACGCGGGCGCGGGCCGAGAACGGCTGCGTCGAGTTCAACGCCGAAACGCTGGAACCCACTTACCATCTGCGGATCGGCGAGGCGGGCATGAGCAACGCGCTCGAGATTGCCAGGCATCTGGGCATGCCACGCCGGCTGATCAACGCCGCCAAGCGAAATCTATCGCACAAGGCCCGGGCTCTGAAGGCGGCGATGGAGGGGGCGGCGGGCGTGAAACGGCAGGCGGAAGCAGCCCGCTCGGCCGCCGAATCCGCGCGGCTGAAAGCCGATCGGGCTCAAAACCAGGCTGATGATGCGCGGGTCGCGCTTGAACGACAGAAGTCGGATTTCCAGAAGTGGGTCCAGCAGGTGGTGCACTTGCAGGCCGGCGATGCGGTGCGCGTACGCAACTTCGACCGCGACGGGCGCGTGGTCCGGATGAGAATCGACCAACACCGTGCCGAGGTCGACGTCGGATCGTTCTCCGTCGAGGTTCCGCTGGGCGACGTCCTGCCGCCCGAGACCCCCGCGCCACCCCCGCGACCACCTCGTGTGCCGGCGCCCGCCCCGGGCAAGCCTGCGAAGCCGCGCCGTACCTCGCGGCCCTCCGCCGGAACGCCCGCCCGTCCCGCGACACCCAAGCCGCGTCAGCGCGACGAGGGCAAATTCAAGCCTGGCCCCAAACCCCAGCCCCAGTATCGGGCACTGACCGAAGCGGAGGCCAAGGCCTTGCAGTTCGGCGACCAAGTGGTCGTGAAGCGGCTGCACCGCCAGGGGCGCGTCGTGCGGATTGAGGCGGCAAGACATCTGGCGATCGTGAGCGTCGGCGTGTTCGAAGTCGAGGTTGCGTTCGACGGCCTGGGCGCGCCCGAGTCCTCCAGGAAGCGCGTCAGCGGGAAACCGCACGCCAGAACGCCCAAGCCGCCCGCTCCAAAGCCCGGGACCACTCCAGAACCGTCGAGCGAGCAGCCCGCAACCAAGCCGGCTGAGCCGCCCGCCCCCGAGGCCAAACCCGCGCCCGATGCGATCGGCGAGCAGCCCACGCCTAAACCGGCCGAATCGCCGCCCCCCGAGGCCGGCACCTCACCTGACGCCGCGGAAGAGCCACCCGGGCCAACCCCGCAGTAAACCGTAGTGCTCCGTTTGAGCCGTGGAGTGGGGGGACGCGAGCTGGCGCTGATCCGACCTACGTAGTCTCCGCCTCGAGCTGCTCGACATGTCGCACCAGACGCCCGATCGCCTCGTCCAGCGGGTCGTCCGAGTCGAGCGGACCATGTTGCGCGCGACGCGCCGCTTCCACCTCGCGGGCGGCGTGGGCCAGCTCCTCGAACGTGGCGGCGGCATCCGCCGGCAGTGCGATACCCATCAGATCGACTCCTTTGTAACCGCCGCGCTAGTACCGCGTCACGCTTCAACTTACGTGTAGCGTCGGATCTCCGTGCCCGACGTAGGCCGTCGAGAGCCGTCTGTTTGCCTACGTTGGGCACGGAGACCCAACGCTACAACCCGCAAGAAGAGATGTGACAGAGCACTAGTCAACGATGTCGTACTCGATCCAGCAGGTCGTCGCCCCGGCCGCGCCGCTGGCCGCATTGAGCGCCTCGCCGCCGGCGGTCTGGACGCTTCCCTTTGGAAACTGCTTGTCGCTGTTCCCGCTCGTGCCGGCCTTGAGCTTCGGCAGAATCGCGTCCGACGCGCTCTTGAGCGTCACGTCCGAGCCTGGTGACAGAATGATGCGGAACAGCCGGATGATCTTCCCCGTCTGAGCGGCCACAAGTTGGGTTGTCCCGGAAGGTCCCAGACTGACGAGCTTGGTAGCCATAAGCGGCTCCTTGTCAGGGTGGCACAGGCGTCCCGCCTGTGTGGTTCCCGCGCGGCATCCTCCACAGGCGAGACGCCTGTGCCACCCTGTGGTTGCGGCCGAAGGCCGCGCCAAGTTCTCCGCGGTTAATCACTTTGATCAGGTGTCGAAGTCCAAAACCGACGAGTAATACACGCGCCCGTGCCGGGCGGCGGCCCAGTACCACGAATGGTCGCCGGCGTACTCCACGCTCACGCTGACCACGCCGGTGGTCGGCGTGAGAATCAGGTAGTGTTTGTCGGCGGTGACGGTTTGCAGGACGGTGCCGGATTTCCAGGTGACGCTGGTCGGCGCGGTCGAGGTTTCGCCGCCGCCCTTGGCGTCCGCCAGCCAGCAGCGCAGCAGCGTGTAGGTGCTGCTCTCCACGCGGATCAGCGTGTCGATCGCGTTGGCGCTCTCGTCGCCGACGTCCATGCGGATCGCGGCGGCGTAGTCGGGAAAGAGCTTGTCCGCCAGCGAGCGGATGAACTCGGCGTGTTCCTCGATCGCACTGTCCGCCCGCGAGAGCGGCACGCGCAACTGGGCCAGCGCCGTGGCGATCTGCACCCCCGCCACCGGCGGACTACCCGACAAAACCGGCCCGCGCGCCAGATCGGGCCCGAACCATTCCACGTGACGACGTTCCCTGGACATACCCAGCACTCCTGCAATCGCCCGCCGCATGTAGCGTCCGGGCTCTGTCCCGGACGACCGTAGCGTCCGGGCCCCGCACCGGACGACCGTAGCGTCCGGGCCCCGCACCGGACGGCCGTTGTAGCGTCCGGGCCCCGTACCGGACGGCAGCTATAACATCCGGTCTCTGTCCCGGACGAACCGCCAACCGCGCCGGCCCGGCCGATTCACAGGAATGCTAGGAGTCCTAGTCGACGTGGATCAAGACCCGCCCCGCCGTTGTTAATGCCTGGCAGTCTCTGTCGGTATCTAGCGCGCAACGTTCGCTATGGATTGTTGCCATCGGCGTCAGACGCCGCCGGCGCCGCCTCCGGCGTGCTCACGATCGGCGGCAGGGGCTCAAGATGGAAGAGGCCCGGCCCAGGCAGCCTGTCGGGGTGGCCGTCCGGCAAGTCCTGGTTGCGATTGTAGTTGTCGCCGGGTATGCGGGTATTCGGAACTTCATTGCCGAATTCGTCGACGCTCCACCCCACGCCTATGTCGGTGTCTTCTCGCAGCTTAAGATAGAACTTCACCGAGCGGTCGGGCGGAGTAAGGTACGGACGCCATAACGAGCAGATGAACTGTAAGTCGCGGCGACCGGTTGCCTCCGGCGGGAACACGCACTTGTACCAAGCGGCGCTTAGCGGACCGTTGCCGGGATCCGTTTTCAAGAAGTCGGTGGCTATAAACCGGAGGGTCGGCCGAATCGCAAACACAACGCACGGGTGGGGGTGGTGTATCCCTGAATACCCGCGCTCTTCCCAGGTTGCTTGCCCATTCAGACCAGCGAAGACCAGTTGGCGCACGTCGGCCATCCAGTAGCAGTTTGGCAGAACGGCATCATGCCAGATCTGATAGACCACCTCGCCGCGCAGGTCATAGATCCGGATTATGCACTGTGAGAAGGTTTGGTGGTTGTATACAGCGACGACCTCGTCGCCCGGATTGCCCGGGAAGATGTCTGCAACAAGCGCCACCCTGATGTAGAACTGCTCGGGTGTGTAGCCGCGGTCGTGCGGATCGGGCAGCGGTGCGTCTGGATCGAGTCGGCCCTCCCAGACTGGATCCTCGAGGCTGTGTGCGACGTCAAAGGCACGCAGTAAAGAGTTACGACGGTCACCGGGATGCTCGGTGAAAGCGACGATCGCCAGTTTTCCGCCGCCAAACTCCGACGGCCGCTCCACGAGTTGAGCGAGGCGGATGCTTCCGGGGCTACCGCCATCCCAGCGGCGTAGAATCCCGCCGGCGACTGACAGCAGGCGCGCCTCCTGGCAATCCTCGCGGAGCCAGACATTGTGCGGGCGAGACCTCAGGTACCACACCGAGGCAAACGTTGCCCCGACACTGAGCGCGAAGACCGCAACACATAGTGCAATCGTAGTGAGCACCGGATTCCGCGCCACCCAGCGAACGGCCCGCGTCCACTTGGTTGCCGGTCGGGCCTCGATCGGCTCGCGGTTCAGGTGCCGACGGATGTCCTGCGCCAGGTCCGCCGCCGAGTCGTAGCGTTTCTCGCGGTCCTTTTCCAGGGCCTTCAGAACGATCGTCTCCACGTCGCCACGCAGCCTGGGGTTGATGGCGGAGAGCCTCTCGGGCGCGTGTTCCTTGATGATCTGGGCCGCCTGGACGATCGTGCTGCCGGTGGCTTCGTACGGCAACTCGCCCGTGAGTAGCTCGTAGAGTACGACGCCGAGCGAGTAGACGTCGCTGCGTGTGTCGATCTCGTGCGGGTCGGCGTCGCACTGCTCGGGGCTCATGTACTGCAACGTGCCGATGAGCTGGCCGACGTCCGTCCGCAGCGTGGTGACGGCGATGTCCGAATCGGTCGCGCGGGCCACGCCGAAGTCGATCACCTTCGGCTCGCCGGTCGAATCCACCAGGATGTTGGCGGGCTTGAGGTCGCGGTGAATGATGCCCTTCTGGTGGCCGTGATGGACGGCGTCGCAGACCTTGGCGAACAGGCGCAGGCGGTCGCGCGTGTCGAGCTGGTTCTCCTCGGCGAATTGCGTGATCGTCCTTGCGTCGGGGATGTACTCCATTGCGAAGTAGGGCACGCCGGGGGCTGTGGCCGCTCCTGGGGGCTGGAAAAGGGGACAGGCACCTCGCTGCGATGAGTCTTTCCCAACGTCCGCTTCCGCGGGCTCGGAGCCAGTCCCCTTTTTCAGCCCACCGTGCATTCCCGCCTCGTAGACCTGTGCGATGTTGGGGTGCCGCAGGTACGCGAGGATTTGCGACTCGGACTGAAAGCGGCGCAGCGCCGAGCGCGACGCGACGTAGCGGTTCATCACCTTCAGCGCCACGATCCGCCGTGGCTGCTCCTGCTCGGCTTCGTAGACCGTGCCCATCCCGCCGGCGGCGATTACCGCTTTGATCTGATAGCTGCCGATGCGCTGGCCGATCAGCGGATCGGGACCCTCCGGCGTGTCGGGCGGCCGGATGCCGGGCGGCGGCTCGGGCGGCCGCATGAACTCGGCCGGCGTCTGCTCGTTGCAGGCCAGCAGCGACTCGACCTCCGCCCGCAGCTCCGCATCGTCGCCGCACGCCTCCGCCAGCAGCGCGGCCCGCTCCCCCGGCGGGCGCTCCACCACCGAGTCGAAAACTTCCTGTACGCGATGCCAGAGGGAGCTATCAGCCATCAGCTTTCAGCTTGTAGCGCCGGGTCTCCGTGCCCGACGAACTGCAGCGCCGGGTCTCCGTGCCCGACGAACTGTAGCGGCCGGCGGCTCGCCGGCCGTGACGACCGGATGAAAACCGGTCCCACAAATGTAGCGGCCGGGCCCCGCACCGGCCGACCCTTCGCAATTCGCCATTCCGCACTTCGAATTTCGCGCGCCTAACAGACCCGATTGGGGGACCGGCCTCCGGCCGGTCACATGACAGGCCGGAGGCCTGTCCTCCATAGGTCACATGACAGGCCGGAGGCCTGTCCTCCATAGCATTGGTGGGCGCTTTTTTGCACTCTGCACTTTGAACTTTGCGCTTTTCACTCTTCCCTCAGCTCCCGCCACAGCCAGGTCCGCGCGAAACGCCAGTCCTTGTCCACCGCACTGACCGACACCTCGAGCGCCTGGGCGATCTCCTCGCGATTCAGCCCGGCGAAGTACCGCAACATGACCACCTCCGCCTTGCGCGGGTCGGTCTGCTCGAGCTTCCGCAGCGCCTCATCAACCGCCAACACCTCGACCGGATCCTGGTCGAACGCCGCCACGTCCTCGACCGGGAGAGCCGCGGGCTTCAGCCCGCCCGGCCGCGTACCCTCCTCTGTACCTCCGTGCCTGCGTGCCTCCGTGCCTACTCCTGCTCCCCCCCGCTTCAGCCTGTTTCTCTTACGTGCGTCATCTATCCGAATATGTCGCATCGCTTTTGCGGCGGCGGCGAAAAAATGTCGGCGGTTGTTCCACCGCACGTTGTTGTTGCCGACCAGGCGCAGGTAGGCCTCGTTGACCAGCCCGGTCGTCTGGAGCGTGCGTCCCGGCCGCTCGCCGGCCATCGCTTGAAATGTGACGGTTATCTCTTCCGCGCCTGGGGCGCGGGCAGGGGCATCTGCGTTTCATAGGCGGGAAAGAGTTGCAAAAGCTGGCTTAAGCCCTCTAATGCGTAATACTCACACTGAAGCGGTATCAAAACCTTACGGGCAGCAGTGAGTGCATTGACTGTCACCAGCCCAAAAGCGGGGGGGCAATCAATTAACATAAAGTCAAAGTAGTGATAAAAAT
>SDBT01015707.1_pt1 | contig 12026 bp, 14 predicted proteins | sample 2277101 | NCBI WGS metagenome assembly SDBT01 (sample SAMN10404973, study PRJNA504765) | marine sediment metagenome | isolation source: marine sediment core GS10_PC15, 103 cmbsf | place: Arctic Ocean: Southern Knipovich Ridge | collected 2010
GATGCTTAAGCGAATAAGTAATAATAAAGATTTTATTAAAGCGGTTGCCAGGTTTGTGAATCATCATATGGATCCAATCCAGTTTGTGGATAACGAAGCAAAACCTGCTGCCTATAAACGGCTGGCCAACAAACTAGCGCCGTATCCATTATCCTTGCTTGCCGATCTTGCCTTAGCTGATAAACGTGGGCGCAATCCACAAGAGCAGACGCCACTTAAAGGATCCTATCCTGATGTGGATACGTTTAAAAAGCGAGCGCAAGCGGCGGAGGTATTTGAGCGGGTGGAGCCGCGCGTTCTTCAGGGGGCCGATATTCGAGATATTGTAGAACCTGGCCCGGAGATGGGAGTCCTTTTAAAGCGTGCCTATCAAATTCAGCTTGATGAAGGGATCACGAATAAGGCAGAATTGAAAAAACGATTGATCGCTGAACGAGATAAAGAGGAGCGAGATGATAACTGATTATTTTGCAGGTAATTCATTATGGTATCTGGTTAAACAATCGGATCCGATTAGTAAATTAGTGTTGTTGATTCTGTTTGGGATTTCCGTATTGTGCTGGACGGTGTTTTTAAGCAAACTTATTCTGTTTTATATACGGTATCGATCGCTCAGAAAGGCGCATCGGCAGCTGCAAGCGGTAAAGAGTATTGATGATCTCGTTTTGCTCGCCAATCATTTTGCGGGCACCATTCCGGGACAGCTTCTTTCGCAATGCTTGCTCACGCTCGATACTCTCTTGCGCCGTCAAGGCCGCACTATGCGAAACTGGGATATAGTGCAGTATCATATTGATCAGGCAGTTGATGCACTCGTAGCCAATGAAGAATCATATCTTTCCACGCTATCGACCAGCGCAGCCGTAGCTCCGCTTTTGGGGCTATTTGGCACTGTGTGGGGCTTGGTTCATGCCTTCATTCGCATTAGCGAAAAGCAGTCAGCCGATATTACGGTGGTGGCTCCTGGTATTGCGGAAGCGTTGTTGACCACGCTCGCAGGGCTCATGGTGGCTATCCCTGCCCTGATCATGTACAACTATCTGGTGATTCGGGTGCGCAGGGTGGAGCATCAAATTGTCCAGTTTGCTGATCAGATCAGCCTCATCATGCAACAATCCCTTATTGAGTAATCGCCATGAAGCGAAAAATGCGCTCACGGCGCCTGCATACAGGAGTTCTTTTAGATATTTCCATGACCCCCTTGATCGATACTGCATTGACCCTACTCATTATCTTTATGATCACTACCCCGATTATCCAGAACGCTATCCGCGTATCCCTGCCAAAGGGGGAAGCTAAGGAGGATGAGGGAGGAAGCCAGGAGCTGATTGTCTATATTGATAAGGACAAGCACCTGTTCTTTAATGGTCAGGAGTACGAGCAGGAGAAGATTGTGGAGCTTATCAAGAAGCACGTTGGTGAGCAGAAAGAAAAAAAAGTATACGTGAAGGCCGATCAGGAGGTCTCCTATGGCCAGGTGATAGGGCTGGTGGATCGCCTGAAGGTGGTGAGCGGGGTCTCGCACGTGATCTTGGCCACCCAACGGCTTACCTAGAAAGAAGAGTAACCCCTCGACAATTGCGGTCTTTTACCCTACAATAATGCGTTACTATTGTATTTGGGCCCCATTTACCGTATAATATTCTATTAGAAACGGTGGTATGAAGAGGAGCGGACTCGAAGCAAATTCCCCCATGCCAATTTGATGTATAATTTTTAGCAGATAGTAGCGATTATGAATAAAAAAAATAAAAAATCATTTCTCGGCGGAACGCCTCGCACCTTTTTGGTGGGGCTTCTTGTGCTGATCGGCTCGCTTTTTGCGTTGCACATGCTCACTGATCGAAGCAGAAATATTAAAACGCTCACCTACTCGGCTTTTTTAACTCAGGTTGAACAAGACCAAGTGAAGCGTGTTCATGTGGTGGGGCAAGAAGTATATGGCTTTCTGAAAGATGGTACCCGTTTTGAAACAACGATTGCCAACAAAGGCAAAGATTGGGAAATTCTCCGAGCTCACAACGTGGAGTTCTCGGTTGATAGTCCCAATCAGCAGTTTAATTTCTGGTATCTCTTGCCACTTCTTTCATTCCTGATTACCGGTTGGGCTATTTGGTATTTCATTCGCCAATCACGTGGTTCAGGTGGTGGAGGCGGAAACAGTATTTTCACGATGGGTAAAAGTAAGGCCAAGCTTTTCATGCCGTCAACAATAAAAGAAACTTTTGATTCGGTAGCTGGTGCAGCTGAGGCGAAAGAGGATCTGCAAGAAATAATCGACTTTCTTAAACACCCTGAAAAATATAGCCGTTTGGGTGCAAAAATTCCACGTGGTGTGCTGTTGACGGGTGCGCCCGGTAACGGGAAAACGTTGCTTGCTCGTGCCACTGCAGGAGAAGCAAACTGCCCATTTTTTAGCATCAGTGGTTCAGATTTTATTGAAGTGTTTGTGGGTGTGGGTGCAGCTCGTGTGCGCGACCTCTTTGAGCAAGCGCGTAAACATGCGCCATGCATTATCTTTATTGATGAAATTGATGCCGTAGGGCGTCATCGGGGTTCAGGCCTTGGTGGTGGCCATGATGAACGTGAGCAAACCTTAAATCAGATGCTTGCAGAAATGGACGGATTCCAAACAAATAACAGTTCAGTGATTGTGATTGCTGCAACCAATAGATCTGATGTGCTTGATCACGCATTGTTGCGTCCGGGCCGCTTTGATCGCCGTATTTTGGTGCCGTATCCTGATTTAAAAAGCCGTGAAAAAATTCTTGAAGTGCACGCCAAAGCAGTAAAGATGGATCCTGCAGTGGATCTGCATAAAATTGCGCGTGGCACGCCAGGATTTTCTGGTGCAGAGCTGGCAAACTTGATCAATGAAGCGGCTATTCTTGCCTCCAAAACAGATCAACAATCCGTTACCATAAACGATTTTGAAGAGGCTCGCGATAAGATCTTGCTGGGCAAAGAGATTAAAAGCCTATCACTCACTGATGAAGATCGTAAAGTAACCTCCTACCATGAATCAGGCCACGCATTGGTTCGGTTGATGATGCCGGAAGATAGCGATCCGCTCCACAAAGTAACGATTATTCCACGAGGTAAAGCGTTGGGCGTAACGCACGCGATGCCGGAACGTGAAAAATATACGCGAACGCGAGATGAAATCTTGGCTGATGTGATGTCTGCACTTGGTGGCCGTGCGTCGGAAGAGCTCATATTCAAAAAGGCAACCACCGGTGCGTACAGTGATTTTAAAGCAGCAACCGCGATTGTGCGCGATATGGTCTGCAACTACGGCATGGCTGAGGAGCTTGGTCAAGTGGTGTATGCACAGAGCCAAGGCGAGTACATGTACTCGCAAAAAACCGCTGAACGTATTGATGAGCAGGTCCAAAAGATTATGGATGATTGCTATGCCAAAACGATGAAATTGCTTACCGATAATCGGGACAAACTGGAGCAGCTGGCAACCACGTTGCTTGAAAAAGAAACGTTGTACGCGGATGAGATCTATGAGCTGCTTGGCATTGAGCCTCGCACGCAGCATCGATTCTCGTAAGGGAGGTTTTTTTAGGAGGGGGAAGGAAGGATTATGAAGAAGATCCAATCACGATATCTGTTGTGGGCATTAGTAGCTACGTTTTCATTGAACGTGGCGATGCCTATCTTTGCGGAAGAACCGAAACAAGAAAAAGTATCATTTGCGCAACGAATCAATCTCTTGATAAGGGCCAAAGAGTGGCTTAAAGAGACGAATGAGTTGCGCAAAAAAGTTAAGGCGGGTACTGCAACAAAAGAAGAGAGAAATCGGTTTATTCGTAGATTTGCTGTGCTTGGCACAATAATCGCACTTTTAATATTGATTCCTGGAGGGGTGATTAGGAAATTTGTGAAGGAGGATGAGGAACTTAATCGAAAAGTGAAAAGAGTGAAGGAAAGAATAAGAAAGGTGTTTGACGATTGGGGACTGGAGGAAGAAGAATGGTCTCAAATCAGTGCGGATTTAGCGTCTGAGCAGGCAGAATGGACGCGCGAGGATGAGCGTGAGTATGAATTGAAGTTTTTGATAATGGCAGCTGAAATCATTAAAGGTATTAATTCGCGAGATAAGGCTCTTGAGAAGATTCAACAATGGTTGGTATCGAGGAGTGGGAAAGAAGATGCGTTGGTGGGGGCACTGCGAGAGCAAGCTGAATCTATTTTGGATAGTGCAATTAAAAGAGTGAAGAAGCTTTCCTTTGATTTGCTTCAAGAAAAAGGAGACATCGAAGAAATAATTGCAAAGGTACGAAAGGCAGAAGCAGCTGGGGTGCCAGCTCGTGGAGTAAGGGGTGCGCTCTTTGAAAAGGAATAGGGAAGGGAAAACGATGAAGAAGATCCAATCACGATATCTGTTGTGGGCATTAGTAGCTACGTTTTCATTGAATGTGGGAGCGCCCGTATTGGCTGCAGAACCGAAACAAGAAAAGCTATCATTTGCGCAACGAATCAAGCTCTTGAGAAGAGCCAAAGAGTGGATGAAAGAGACGAGAGAGCTTGGCAAGAAAGTTAAGGCAGGTACTGCAACAGAAAAAGAAAAGAAACGGTGGGACCGTAGAGTGGGAGGGTCTATCATAATAAGTATGCTTTTAATGTCGGTGCCTTTCTGGGTATGGGCTTGGCGACTAAAGAAGGAAAGTGATGTCTACGAGAAGGAAGTGAAAAGGCATGAAATAACAGGTAGAGAGTTAAGAAGAGATATTAGGGAGAGCAAGTGGCGGAGAGCTTTGCAAGAGGAACGCCTCCTAGCTTTGCAGGAAGGGCGGATGCAGGATAAGCGAGGTGCGAGGGAACTTATAAATTTGTTAAGGGCAGCTCGAGTAATCGAGGGGATGGACTCGAGAGCTAATGCCATTACTGAAATCCAAACTAAAATCCAAGAAGAGTTGAGAGAAGAGGGAGAGAGGAAGTTGGTGGGGACAGCGCGAGAGCAAGCGAAAGCTATTTTGGACCGTGCAGTAGAAAGAGTGAGTAAGCTTAATTTTGATTTACTTGAAGAAAGTGGAGAAACCGAAAAAATACTGGCAAAGGTACGAAGGGCAGAAGCAGCAGGGATGCCAGCTCGTGGAGTAAGAGGTGCGCTCTTAGAGCAGTAGATTTCTCAGGTTTCCTCCCCTTGTGCGAAATCTATAAATACGCTATCTTCAAGCCCGGTACTTTTTAACCAAACCATGGGCAGTCATGAACGCACAATCCGATATAAAATCGTTAGATCTGCATAAAGATCTTGAGAAGATCCTCAAGGGAGCAGGAGAAATCGTGCGTTCCTATTGGGGCAAGCAGCTAGAACGTCAACAAAAGCGTGATGGGTTTCTCACGGAGGCCGATCTTAAGAGCGAGGCTTATCTCATTGAAAAACTAACCGCATTGGTGCCAGCCGATATCTGGGCAGAGGAATCAGGCCAATCGGGATCCAATAATAACGGGTATCGCTGGGTGATTGATCCGCTTGATGGAACTACCAATTTTGCCTATGGGCTCCCCTACTACTGTATTTCCGTGGCCTTAACCGAGCATGATAGCCCTGTTCATGCGGCGATCTATAATCCGTTGCAGGATGACTTTTTTTACGCCAGGTGGGGAGCGGGAGCCTGGTGCAATAGCAAGAAAATTACCGTCTCCTCTCCAGATTCACTTTCGCAAGCTGTCGTAGGCCTTGGATTCTCTTATGCGCGGGATGAGCGATCCTCGTTGCTCCTGCCGGCCCAAAAAATAGTTACCACGGTCCAGGCGGTTCGGAATATGGGGGCAATTGCCCTCGATTTGGCTCACGTGGCGGCTGGACGCTTAGATGGGGTGTTTTTCAGCCATCTATCCTGGTGGGATGTGGCTGCTGGAATGCTTTTGATCGAGGAGGCAGGAGGCTCAAGTTCCGATTTTCGGGGGAATGCTATTACCCCAGCCTATGAGAATTGCGTGGCTGGTGGGGAGCTTGTTTATGACCATCTACGCGCCATTCTCTCAAATAAGCAGTAAATTTGAAAAAAGCCAGTATTGTAGTACACTTGGGGGTATCACAAGATATCTGAGTATCACCACTAAGGATGATTTTATGGCACGAATTTGTGGCGTATGTGGCAAAAGGCCACAGGTAGCCAATCTAGTAAGTAACGCAAAAAATAAAACGAAACGTTGGGTATATCCAAACGTGCAAACTATGCGTTACACCACCGTTAATGACCCCAAAAAGCATGTCCATCGTGGCAAAGTGTGCACGAAATGTTTGAAGGGCAGTAAGATTCAAAAAGTTATTTAAGTAAGGGGTTATTATGCCTAATATCAAATCAGCAAAAAAGAGAGCGTTACAAACCGTGAAACGTCATGATCGCAATGTAGCGCGCAAAAGTGACGTAAAAACGGCCATCAAGAAGTTTTTGAGTGCGGTGGAAAATAAAGAGCTTGATGTAGCAAAAGATTTACTTCGCCAAGTGCAGGCAAAGCTATCGCGTGCACAAGGCAAAGGGGTATATCATCGCAATACCGTTGCTCGAAAAATGAGCAGATTCTCAAAGCGCGTGAAATCGCTTACCACGCCGGCGTAATACAAATACGTAAATAAATGGGCCCGGTGGTAACCGGGCCCATTTGCTTTTACTACCAAGAGCGGTAGTATACGTCTGGTTTTTCCAATGGGTGTAGCAGTAGTGAAGGAGTGTTATTATACGTTCATCTCTATTGGATAGGAGAAAACATGTACAGAAGGTTATCATTAGCGCTTTTATTGCTAAGTGCATCACTTTGCGGAATGGAGGGAAATGGGGGAGAAAGGAAGAAGCAGGGTGTTTTGGCGGCTTTAAAAGCAAAGTTTTTTGGAAGGACACCGTTGCCGGATTTGTCTGAGGCAGCAGCTGAGGGACAGGAGGAAGGACTAAGCCACGATCGGCCGGATGTAACGATTGAACAACTAGGTGCAGAACCGAGTGCGACGGGGCCATCTCATATGTGTATGGGTTCAGAGAGGCCGTTTTTTCCAAGGGCAATCCCAACTCAAAGATGTTTTTTCCCTGGTGAGCAAGGAGAGAGAAATTATTATTAATCTAACGCGTAAGAGGAAACTATGATCAAAAGTCTATTCTATGGGGCTTTATTGATGGGGGTTTCTCTGTGTGCTATGCAGACGAAATCCGATTAGTTTGCCTTAATAGTTTTTTATTAATTGGAGGATTATCTATGTATAAGAAAATTATGCTTGTATTGCTTATCAGTTCACCATTGCTGGCAATGGAGTCTCAAGGTATTTCTAAAAGAGTTGGGGGAACGTTTGTTGCCCCTTCGTTGACTCAAACAACGAACGAAGCTGTTGCAGGAAAAAAAGAATCTCGTTTCCCTGGAAGCCTTGATCGGTTTTTCAGGCCAAGAGTGGTCTTTATGCTATTGGCTGGAGCTGTTGCGATGGGTGGAAGTGCGATGAGTGATATTACAAAAAAGGCTGCTTCCTTAAAAACCGATTGATATCGATTATTTTTGGATTTCCGTCAAAATTCGGATACCATTTTCGGTTGCCATGATAAAGTGCACTTCTTTTAACTCCAGGATTATCTATGCACAAAAAACTGCTCCTTGCATTGCTTATTGGTTCACCATTGTTGGCTGTGGAAGATGCTGGGACTCGAGATGCTGCCTATATTCCGCCTATGGAAGAAATAGGGAATAGAAGAAGTGAGCGAGAGGGCGAATCCCGTTTCGGTGAAGACCTAGAGTGCTGTCTTTTTTTCTTGCCCAGGCTAGCTATTTTTGGATCTCTTGCGGTGGTTGTGGCAGGTGGTCTTACGTTCAAAGTTGTGAGGGGGACAGGAAGGCTTGCGGTTGGTGTGGCCAGGGGCGCGATTGAAAAAGTTAAGCCAAAAACCGATTGATTTGTAGCGATTTTTTCGCTATGGTATGGCCACATTACTAACATCATACTATAGGGAATGGCTATATGGTTAAGAAACTTCTTTTATTGGTTCTTGTTGGCTCAATGATTAGTGCGGGGGGGGAAGGAGCTCCTGAAAGAGCCATGAAAATGTCCAAGGAATCCGTGCTTGCAGAAACTAAGCCGGGAATATATTTGAGAGATGATGCATGTTGTCGGGTGGTTGTGGGTACCCCTCTTTTTTGTTGTGCATTAATTACGCTGATCATACAGTACAATCTTGGAATGCTTGAGAATAAGCCTGAACGGTTTAAGAAGAAAACTCAATAACCAGTATCGCACCATCTCTTATACGTGACCAAAAATTGTTTTGCAATCAATGCGGCCACTTTTGAGCTTCCTGCATTCTCTACTAAAATTACAAACACTAATGGTTTCTGATCTGCATACTGTACGTGGGCTACAAACCAGGCGTGTTCTAAAAAGTTGGCGCCTAGTTTTCGCTTACTAAAATCAGATGTTTGTGCGGTGCTTGTTTTTGCATAGATTTCCATATCCGCTATATCCACTCGCTTGCCTGTTCCTTGCTTGACCACGAATTTCATTGATTTCTTAAGGAAGTCGAGCGTTTCTTGTTTGAGGGTAAGCGGTGCCCATTCAATTGATTCTTCTTGCAAAATACGTGGTTTAACCAAGTGTCCGGTAAAAATGCTGCTTACCATGCGGGCGATTTGTAGCGGGCTAGCCAGCAGAAAACTTTGGCCAATCGTAACTGATAATGTTTCTCCGGGCCACCACAGTTCGCCTTTGGTATTCAGCTTCCATTCTCGTGAGGGGACAATGCCGCTGCGCTCAGGAAAAATGATGCCGGTTGGTTTTCCTAGACCGAACGCATGTGCATACTGGGCAAGCAGATCAATATCGATTCGTTTGCCAATTTCATAAAAGAGTACGTTGCAGGATTGTGCAACCGCTTGAATTGTGTTGAGCGTTCCATGCCCCCATCGATTATGACACCAGTATTTTCTGCCAGAGAAGTTAACATACCCATCACATTGCCACATCTTCTTGGGATCCAGAAGTTCGCTTTCAAGTGCTGCGCTCACGGTGATCAGTTTAAAAATAGAACCGGGAGGATACGGATTGAATGCTCGATTAAGAAAAGGATTGTTGGTCTGCAGATGTTGCCAGCTACGGTGAGAGATTGGGTTTAAAAAAATTGTTGGATCAAATGACGGGCGCGATACAATCGCCTGGAGAGCTCCTGATTCCGGATCCATAATCAGTAGGGCACCACTATACTGCATGGGAAAAACTTCTTCTGCTATATGCTGCAGATCAAGATCGAGGGTGGTGTGTATATCCCGGCCAATAGTTGCTTCCTGTAATTCCTTAATGTTGATGCTTTTGCCGAATGAATTGATCGTTTTTTCCATGGTACCATCTTGTCCTTTTAGCATAGCATCACACATTTTCTCTATCCCTGTTTGTCCATAAAGCGGTACAGAGGATGTTCTGCCTAAGTAGCCAAGAATATGGCTTGCGTAGGGGCCGTATGGGTAATGCCGTTGAAAGTCGCTCACGAGGCTGAGGTTACTGTTCTCGGGAAACAGTTCCTTCAGTTGGCTGAGCTGCTCGTGGCTGATGTCGTGCGCAATCAGGAACTGCTGACACTGTTTTTCGGTAGAGCTTATTTTTGTGTAGAGATTCGGATCGCTGATCATAGGATTACCCACAATCTCTTCGATCTGATTGAGCATAAGGTGCTGTTCCTCTGTGAGCGTGTGATTGCCGGTTCCATTCCAGCAGAGGTTGGTGACGGGTCGATTGGTGACAAGAAGATTACCCTTGCAATCGAGGATGTTGCCCCGTGGCGATCGGGTGGTTTCGGTACGCAGAAAGTTTTTTTGTCCTTGTGTTAGGTAATGATGGGATCGGGTAATTTGTAGGTAAAAGAGGCGTGCAAGGATTAAGAAAACCACCATGATGAAGGTGATGATAATACGATTGATGCGAAAGTGGAGTGGTTGTAGGTGATACATTAGGATCGTTGTTTTTTGATCATGGCGGTTATGGGGTGAATCTCATTGCACATTTTGGCAAGGTCTTCCAAGGAAACGTGCGTATACTTTTCAGTACTTGAAACGGTGGCATGGCCAAGTAGTTCTTGAACTATGCGTAAATCGGTTCCCTGATTTAACAGGTGCGTAGCAAAGGAGTGCCGTATTTTGTGCGGAGTGATATGTTTATCGACTTTCAACACTTTGCGAAACATTTCAAATATTCGCTGGATTGTTCGGGTGGTAAATGGTTTATTACGTTGATTTACAAACAAGGTTTCTTCGTGGCTGGTCATGGGGAGTCGTTCCTTGCTGATATACTCTTTTACTTTCTTTTTTGCTTTGTCGCCAAAGAGAACGATACGCTCTTTATCTCCCTTTCCTCTGATGCGCACTGTTTTATTATCCATATCAATATCTTGGAATCGAATGCTCACCAGTTCAGCGCAGCGAATGCCGGTTGCATAAAGTAGTTCAAATATTGCCTTATCCCGGATGGGCGATTTACTTGGAAGTTCGTGATCGGGGACATTATCAAGAACGTGAAAGATTTCATCTACGCTTAAATAGATAGGGAGCTTTTTATCGATGCGAGGTCGTTTAAGTGATAGGTGCAAGGTGATTCCTCTTTTTTTCAAGAAGGCGCTGAAGGAACTAAAGCAGGAATATTTGCGGGCAATCGTTTGTTTATTGATCTTTTTGTAGTAGAGGCTCACGAGATAGCGCTCAAGAACCTGTTTGATCTCAAGATGTTTTTGATCATCTAGGGAAAGTTGATCGTGCCAAAAAAGTATGAAATGGCGCAGGTCGCTTCCATAGGCGCGGAGGGTATGCTTCGACAGGTTTCGTTCGGTGCCCAGATATTTTAGGAATGCGGAACTGTGCTCTTCAAATTCTTGAATGGTCATCAACATCTCCAAGGCAGCACTGTGTGGGTTATGAAAACTATGGGAGTAGTATACCACAGTTGATTGAAGAGGGGAGGAGTTTTATACGCTGCTCTCTTGCGTGAGATTATATTCCTTGCATCGCCGGTTGACTGACGAGCGGTTTACCCCAAGAAATGCGGCAATTTTGTTTTGGTTTTTGAACTTGTTCCAAAGAAGAGTCATTATTTTTTGATCTTTCAACGCTTTTTTGCCTAAGCGTGCAGCTTCAACCAACTCGGGATCTGAAACTTCATAGGCAGGATCAAATTGTGCTTCATCATAGATCTCATTTTGTTTTGATTTTTGAATGAGGATCTGCTGGATTTTTGTTTTTAATTCAAGCAAGCTAGCCGGGCGTTGGTGTGCTAGGCGCATTTTATCTCGTGGAGAGAGAGAAAGGATATTTTTCAAAGATTGATCGGCTACTGCTTGTTCGCTAAATCCCTCTGCCAGTGTTGAGAGTTCCTCTTTTGGCAGGGTCATCAAAGAAGGCATTTCAAGCGTGGTATGTTTGAGCTCTTCAAATAAGGTTCGGGAGAATTTTTCATCTTGCACGAGGGTGGTTAAATGTTGATTGGTTGAGCATATAATGCGGACACTGCTTGGTATCTTATGATCACTTTTAAAGATCTTAAAGAAGCCATATCGAAGATATTCTGCCAACTGTTCCTGAGTCTCCAAGGAAAGATAATGGATATTTTTGATAAAGATCGTGCCGATGGAATCGAGCCGTTCTAAAAGAGGGGGCTTACTATCTTTATCCATCTGGAAGATTGCATTGATGCCAAATAGTTTGACGGCCGCCTCAAAATTCTTTTCTGGACCAGCAAGATCAATTACGTGTAATGATTCACGGAGGCTAATATGGTGCAAGATTTCAACGGTTGGCACCAGATCTTTTTCAGGCATATTGAGGAGCGTTGCCTTTTTGCTGAGAGCGGTTTTGAGTAGCTTGATTTTGAAGTTGAGCAATGTTTCACCAGAGCCCGGAATGAGCTGATTGATCAGCTTGCCCGGTTTAGTGGTTTCCAGATAGAGCAAATAATCCCACTCGGATGGGTCTTTCAGTATGTCCATCTGCTTTTTAATCACGTCAGAAACTTCTGGATAGTAGACGCAGATAATCACATTGTTTTGCTCAAG
>SDBT01015708.1_pt1 | contig 12026 bp, 33 predicted proteins | sample 2277101 | NCBI WGS metagenome assembly SDBT01 (sample SAMN10404973, study PRJNA504765) | marine sediment metagenome | isolation source: marine sediment core GS10_PC15, 103 cmbsf | place: Arctic Ocean: Southern Knipovich Ridge | collected 2010
TGAGTGATTCCCTGGAACGCCTTAGAGGGTTTAGGGCGTTCGGTGAGAATCATTTAACCCTTGACATTGCCGACCAACTGGTATAGAGTCGGTGTAGTAGGGTAAAGTATTGGAATAGATGGAGGTAGGGATTATGACCAAGCTAGGATCGGAGCTAACGCCCGAAGATCAGAAGCACGTGCTGGCCGCTTATGTCCATCGGTTCACCGGGGATCATAGGCCGAAATGGGCCAAAGGGGGCTATACCATCCAGTTTCGAGACGATCAAGAATGGTTAGCACATACCCGTTTCCACGTGACCAAAAGGGGCCGTCTAGATGGACGGTTTAGGGCTTGCGAGTCTAGCCCCACATGGCCGGGCGGCCAGCCGGGAAAGCCTACGATTAGCGAGTATCCAGAGTAATTCCCTAGGGCCCTTGGGGCGGGCCTTGTGGGACTTATTCCCGAAGAGAGGTTGAGAGAATGGCACATTTTTGTGGAACGGTACAAGGAAGTCGAGGAGAAGTCAGCCGACTAGGAGGCAAGGACAGCGGTATCGAAACCTACGCGGCTAGCTGGCGTGGAGCAGTACGGGTCCAAGCTTATTACGATGAGGCCACCAAGACTGATTGCGCCGTGGTCTGTCTGGAACCATGGCGGGGACACGGTACTCATAGAGAGCTTTGGCGAGGTCCTATCGACGGCACAAAGGCGGATAAATCATGACCAGGCAGGAAGCAGAAGACCAAACCCACTTCGTCTCCAAGCTATACGAGGAGACCCCGGACGGAGCCCTTGACGAACTGGCCCCAGGGAGTTTAAGGCAGGACGCCACCGAGCTAATGAGACTGGCCCGCCGTCATGGAAGATTGCAGGAGCGCCGCTGTAACGAGGATTTGGGTAAGAGCGGCAAGAAGGCCGACGCATGGCTGAAGGCCAGAATCGAGAAGCTAGTTAAGCAGCCGAGTTTGGCGTCTATTACGAGCGTGCTGTTCGGCGGCGATCCCCGAGGGTTCACGGTCAAGGTCTTTTTGACGAGTGGAGACTATAACACCTGGGGCGGAAAAGAGAACGGGTGGGGGGTTCCACAATAGACCCATGAACTCCTACAAGAGAGACCGCAAGCGCAAGGTCCTTAGAGACAATAGGGTCCCAAGGAAACGTGCTGGCCGGAATTATCAGGGCCTTCTACATAGAACGCGCGTGCTGGTTTGGTGGCTGATGTATGGCCATGTTTGGACGAGAGCAGGACAAGTGAGGAGGCCGTAATGTCAAGTGATTTATGGATTGAAAGCGAGTTCGACGAGTTCGAGGAGAACGTAACGCCGGGGCATCGAAGGACGGCCCTGGTGAAGTATAGGAGTTTGAGAACCACCGGCTGCGGAAGAAGGCAGGCCCAAAAGGCGGTTCTTGATCGGTGGGGATGGTGAGCCATGACACACAAATTTCGAGTGGGAACGGCCATTGCGCTTTTCTGTGTAACGGTTGGTGCTACCTTTACCGATGGATACGCGACGATGTTTTTCACCGGTTCCATATTTAGCCTTGCCTGTCTTCTTATCTTGGCTAACTGGAAAGACGTAATCGAAGATGAGTGAGATGAATGCCGAGGTTTTCTTCGCGCTCCTAATCCCAGCCAGTTTACTTCTGGCCTGGTTCGTAGCGTGGTTATGGGACCTTGCCGAACATGGCCGGAGAGAGGATATGGAACGCCGGGATTTGATTGACTCTATCCTGGCTAGTGGGGCGATTGAGGACGTGGAGGCGGAGTTATACTCGTTGAGGATGGAGAGGGAAAGGGAAATGGAGGAAGATGACGTTACATCCAGACGTACTTGATTATCTTGATGAGGCAGTACACGAACGAAAGTCCTATGAGGCGACGGACCTGAACAACGAAGGGCCAAAAGCTCAATTAGAGTATTTGGGCATGTCCTTGAGGGAAGTCGAGGGAATTGTATTTAAGAATGAGGAGAAAAACAATGAGCAAGAGAACGGACGTTAATCACCATGTGGATTTCAATACCGTGGCCGAGGCCAGGGCTTTCGCCGAGGGCGTGGAGTACATAAACGACTCGTCGATTCGAGTTGAGCATCGTTTGATGAGGGTCTGGATATTCGACGAGGGCGGAGAGAAGGACGAGGAGGAGATCGAGGAGACCATGAAGGAGTGGCGAGTAACCTGGGAGATCGACGTTAGCGCCACGAGCCCTAGAGAGGCTGCGATTGAGGCCGAGCGGGTTCAACACGATCAGATCAACGAAACCAATGGAGCCATGCGTGGAGTCTTCAGCGTGGCCGGAGAGACTGTTGACGGAGGTTTCGCGGGTGCGCTAGAGATCGACCTGAGCCGGGAGGATAGAAGTTAGACCTGAGAGGGCTGTAGGCCGCCTTCAAGGACCAAAGTGAGGGAGTGGAGCCTCTGAAGGGCTGAAAACCTCGTCAGGAGGCTCCAGGAGGGCTAGAAGCCATGTCTGAGTTATTTTGGCTCTGCTCCAGGTCCTGTTTTAGCTCTACAACGAGAGTTTCGAGCGCCTTGACCGTCTCTCGTAGACAGATTCGTTCCTGCTGAAACCCCGCCGGGTCATACATTGTCTCAACATCGTGAATATATCCCTTTAGCGGCTCGGGAGCCGAGTTGATCTGCTCAGTGAGGGTTCTATCCATTCTTGCTCCGCCATTTAGCCAGAAAGAGCTGGCTCTCGTCCGTCCAGATGGGAAAGCCATTCTGATAATACTTCTCGCCCCCGCCGGACTCGACCCAGATCGGAGGGGAATTTGGAGGAGGATTGATGAGAGTACAGAGGTCCCGGCCGCGCGAGTACTCCGTCTCGGCCACGACGAGTTCAGGCTCGGGCGGAGGTTCCTCGGCCTTTGGTCTTCCCGGGGGACGTCTTTTCTCGTCGAACTTGGCTCCGGCCAGCACGGCGCGAGAATAATCCTGGATCTTCAGTCCCGCATTCATGGCGCGTTCCTCAAGACTGGCGTGGAGCTGGTCCGAGACAGAGATTGACAGCATGGTGGACATTTTGGAGTCTCCTGAAAGAAGTACAGTAAAGGTAAGTATACTCCAAGGTTCTTGAAAAATCAAGAGCGGCCAAGTCGGGATATACTGGTTTCCGGGCAAATCTCACCAGGTCGAGTGTTGAAAACAAAGGGCTAGAGAACTACCAAGTTTTCAGAGGGTGGGAGAGGGTGAGAGTGTGTGTATATATAGTATTATATATCTAACTAACTTAAGTGATAACTTAAGAAGGGGAGAGAGACAAGGAGAAGAGGAGAGGTAAGATATAGTAGTATCAATGGTTTACCGTGTAGAATGGGATGGGGTAGCAGACCTGGCCGAACGCGTGGGTTGGCAATAGTCTGTGTAACGCACGATACCTAAAATGGACATGATCGAGGTGGGTTGGAATTTGACCCGTATCGTGGGGTACACATCGGGGAATAAGGGTTGCGGGTCTGGGGATAGTATGGTATTATGGGTAGATGTTGAAATTGAGGGATATTGAACGGGATTGATCTAGGAGGCCAAAAGTGGGCGAACTATACGGATCTCTAATGAGGATATTCGTGGTGATCGAAGGGGCCAAGGTTGCTCTTGGCGTGGTCCTGACGGTCGTGGTAGGTGTAGGTCTGGTGGTGGTAATCCGGCGCTGGCGGGGGGGAGGATGATGAAGCATACCTGTGAAAAGAGAGTCTACGGCTCGTCGATGTTCGTAGGTCCAGGCCACCTGCATGGGGTGAGCGCCAAGTACGAGCACGAAGGTAAGTGGTATTGCAAGACTCACCATCCGCCAACGGTCAAGGCGAAAGCTAACGAGGAGTCGTGCAAGTGGCGAGCGGAACGGAACGCCGAAGACGCCGCCAGAGCCAAAGACGCTGCCATCCGCAAAGCCGAGCAGCGGGTGTTGAAGGTGGCGATGGAAACTGCCGAGTCCTCCGAAGAGCTGGAACTAGACCGAGCTTGCCACGCTCTCAAGGCGCTCGGATGGAAGGAATCATGAGCGACCAGGCCCCATGTACATTAGAGATTACCCAGCATGAGTTTGAGCAAATTACTGCTGCGGACAGCGTCGTAATACGAGAGTTTGAACGGGAAGACGGCAGTCGTTTTGCTCAGGCAATCAATTGGGGTAGTTCTGAGGAAATGAAGGATCTAGCAGAGCGCTCGGAGATTCTCATAGTCCCGGTTGGGGTTCATGTCGTCTGCCAGCGAGCTGTAAAGACGCTGGAACTATTGAAGCCGAAGAAAGGATAAGCCATGAGCGACCATACCCCACCGACCGACGACGAGCTGGCTGAGATGTGGGAGCACATCAAAGCAGGGGCGCAGAACGCCGACCTTTGGCATATCCCGCTTCCCGTCGCACTGAAATATCTTGACCGCTGCATCGAAGACAACAAGCGGCTGCGGGCAGAGGTCGAGTCTCTTTTAGAGGAGTTGAAGCAGGAAACTCAATATTGCGGCTGCTGAAGATGCTGAAAATCTCGCATTGTGGAAACGCTACTGAAATGACCGTTTGGGATCGCCTCGATTCGTTACGTTTTCGGCTCTACTGTTTCTGGTACAGCCTGGCACGGCTGAAGCGATATTTTTGGGTCGTCTGGCATGACGACGATTGCGATTATGATGGCTTGTTGGCGTTCATGGAAGTGAAGCTGCGCGGCATGGAGCGGCTACACCGGGAAGGCGAGGTTCAGTGCGTGGGCTGGGAAAGAATAGCGCGACAACTCCAAATCTGTCGCGTTTTGTGCGCACGGTTGCGAGCGGATGACTATTTCTGTAATGCCGGGTACGACCATGAAGGATGGAGCGGAATGTCCGATAAAAAACAAGCTCGGATTGCGCGTCATTCCCACGTCATGGCTATACAGGATCAGCGGCATTTAGGGCAGATATTAGGCAAGCATCTGATGAGGTGGTGGATCTAATGACCGTCTAGGACCGTCCGCGAGCCGAACTGGAGATCTCACAATGAACAACCAAGCCAAGCCAACGAACGTTCCCAGCCGGAGAATGGCCCGCCGAATCGGCGGAGACGTGGGAGAGGGAATCCTTCTGCCCTCCAAGACCGGAGACGTGCAGGGAGATATCCATTCCAAACTAGTGCGGGAGGAGGTAATCTTCAAGGTCTGTCTCAAGCGGTTGAGGGAGGAGTTAGGGTTAACTCAGAAGGAGTTCGGAGCGCTATTAGGCCTCAAGGGCAAGGGCTCTTGGAGACAAGTCATGCGCTGGGAAAGATTGAACTATCTGGAGCTTCCTCATTTCTCCAGGATGACGGACTTGAGAGCCGGATTTGAATGGGTCAAATGGAGGAATGAGAGGCCTGGGGAGAGTCCGCCAGAAGGGTTGGTGAGGAAGGATGGACTGGGAGGATAGGGATGAAACACTACGTGATCCTTGGACCATACACACGTGACGAGTTCCACAAGTGGTTCAGAGACCGAGACGGACCAGGAAGGGTGATGCAGGTGATTCCCAAGGGTAAAATGTACGAGGTGCTCGTGGAGCTGTCACCAAAGGAAGAGGAGAATATCATAAAAGGGCAGAGGAGAGGAGGATAAGGATGAAAGCCATAGCTGCGTTTCTGTTAGTTCTGTTGGTATTGCTGGCGTGGAGCCAATGGAACCGAGAAGAGCCTCTATTGGAACCTTCGGATGTAGACTTTGGCACAGCCGCCTCCGTCTGGACGCCAAAGGTCATTATTACCGAGTTCGCGGAGGATGGAAAAGGTTTCAGGTCAGGATACTTTGCCATTGAGGATAGTTTTGAGCTTCGCATCCTGCGCGGCAACGGCACGGTTCACATTATCGACGGCAGCCAAAACAGTTTTCAGTTCAGCATTGTTGATGGAGAATTCCAGTACGGATTTGAACCATGGCCTTCCTCTCCCTCAGTGAGCCAATAGCCTACTGCGTCTGTGGCCAGGCCTTGGAGATCCCAGAAGGAGTCTTGCGGGAACCCGAGGGAGCAGGAAAGAAGTATGAGGTCCGGTGTAGGTGCGGAGAGATCTGGGGATTCGATAACTTTCCGAAATTGAAACCGGGCAGGGTGGAGAAAGAAGATGACGCCAAGACAGCAGGAAGCTAGCGAACTCAGGGAGCAAGGTCTTACTCAACAAGAGATCGGCGCGAGAATGGGTATTGGACAGTCCCGAGTTTCAAATCTGCTGGATCTGAACCGTAAGCAATATCTAGTCCTCGCGCGATACCGAAAGACGGAACTTTTCAGGAAGACAACTCGTGAGTATTCCAAAAAGTGGAGAAGAGAGAACTCGGAGAAGGCCAGCGCCACCAATCGTCGATATCACGTGGCTAATCGCGAGAAGATCTTGGAGCGCCAACGTGCTCGATACGCTACCAGGCCCAAGTAGTATAATATCCTCATGCCAGACCCTAGCCCCAAGAAAGAGGAATCTCTCATCACGGCCATAAAGCGAATCCTAGGAATGGAAGACGTTCGCAAGCTGACGGAGAAGGCCGGAAGGTCTCCAAGTCAGCGAGGTAGTGAGGCGAAGGGCCCTCCCCGGCCCTACCGCAAGGCGAGAACGGCCATGGAGTATCAGAAGAAGCTAGAGAGATTGAAAAGGGAACGGGAAGAGAGGAAGGAACGATGACATCCCGGCGTACTTGGCTGACTCGTATGGCCCTGGTTCTAGGCCTTTCTTCAGTCATGGAGTCGGCGAAGGCTCCTCTCAAGGTGTCGCGTTTGCTCATCCATGGACGGACGGGCGGAAGCTATGGAGATTACTCCTCCCGTGGTCTTCTCGGTATGGGCCCGAGTACTACGTATATCTGTCTGTCGCCTGGAGCATTTCAAGTAACAGACCGCCGCGTGACGATTGACCCGGCGGCTGTTCAGCGCGTGGAGATTGAACGAGTAACGGCGTGTCTGGGTGACTTGGTGGTGGTTTTACGGCCGTACGGGAGGAGTGAGAGTGGTTGGCGGTTCCCGCGCGAGTTTCCGCATGAGATCGAGATGGCATCCTTGGGGAGAGGTTGAGAAGGGAGAAAGGAATGAGGATGAGCACCGTGGCCACAACAAGAGTGTGCAAAGTCTGTCAGGGCACGGGAAAGGTCGTCAAGTATCTGATGGTCGATGGTGATTCCATCATGGGGCCGTGCAACCTGTGTGCCGGGACTGGGACAGTAATAGTCGAGCCGGGCAAACTCCCTCGGGCTCCCGGTTGAAGGGGGAGAGGGAGGAGAAACGGTGATATTTGAGATAGCACAGTCACAGAAGGAGGCCGAATCTCTTGCCCGTAAAGGCTTTGGATACGAGTCGAGAAAGGAAGCTGAGAAGGCTCTTGCTGATCCTAAGATTGACGGCTATTATCGAGTGAGACTAAAGGTATTTGCTATTCCCGAAACAGCTCCAACCCTGACCTCTCCACTAAGTCCGTTAGTCTCTCCCTGACCGAGAAGCTGTCCTGATTTCCCTCCCACCGGGTGACCAGTCCCATTTGGATCAGTCCATCCAGGAGCCTCTCCAGCGCGGTATAGTTCATTCCAGTCTCCTTGACGATGTCCGGCTTGACAATGGACTTCTTGGGATCCCGGGAGAAGTACTTCAGAATATCCCTCCGCTGGTATGGAATTGAATCCAGGCCTAATTTGGCGGCTACCGCTACGTCTTCATCGGCAAGGGTAGTTCGGCCAAACAGGGCCGCGTGCGCCTTGGCGGTTATCAAAAGGGACTTCGTCGTCCTTCCCGGGCCTTCCTCGTCGTCAGCGGAGATTACCTTTCCGCGCTCCTGGTTCACGCCTCGCCTCAGGGCGCAAACTACCTTGGCCATCCAGTAGATCTGATCCCGCTGGAGCTTCGTGGACTTGGGGAGAGGACAGTCCGGCCGGTAAGCGAATTGCTTGGCGGCCAGGCGAATCTCGGCGCTGACAGAGGCCTGGCTCTCAATGCGCTGGTCTATTTTGTCGACTAGCATAGACTCGTCGGCTCCACCTTGGAATGGCCAGGAGACCGAGAGGAACCGGTCGCCGAGATTTCGCATGGTTCCCCAGTAGCGCTCTAGCGCACGGGTGGCCCCGACGATCATGGTGACTTTGCCTTCCCAGGCCAGTTTTCCCATGCCCGTCGAGCGGTCTAACTGACCGTCGAATAACCGTCTGAGCTGCGCGGCGAGTTCGGCGCGATCCCAGGGTTTCATCTCTAGGAACTGGCTGAAGTCCGATTGCGCCAGAATTCCATGATCGCCCATGCGGTAGAGCAGTGAGTGTTGGCCATGTTTATCCTTGTCCTGGCCCGAGAGCAGGGACTGAGGCGTGAGGGATCCCACCAGCCAGACATTGGGAAGCGCTCGAAGCGTGTCTATTCCGACCTCGGACTTGCCGGTTGAGGGAGGGCCGACAACGAGCAGCCATACCGCCGAGGCCTCGCGCCAGTAATGCGCCAGGGCCACGGAGAGAATAACGCGCACGGCCGAGAGGTTCGGCTTGTAGTAATGTTGCGTGAGAAGGTCCGAGAGGGTCTTCCAGTACTGAAGCTGCTGAATTTCGATTGACGAGATGGCCGAGAGCGAGGAGAGTTCCAGAATATTTGGGATCGAGATTGGATCCGAGGGGGAAAATGCTACAATTGATGATTCTGGCAGGGCGCTGCCGTTTTGTCTAGATTTATTTGGTTGGGAGCTTGACAGCGGCATGTCAGGTGGTATAGAATGGTTGGTAGATGGTAATGAAGTGGCACTCACGATGGTAGCAGAGTTTGGCGTGGGGGGCAAGGGGAAAGTTCATGAAGCTCGAAGACATCCGCAAGATAAATACCGCAATCGCAAAGGGTCAAGCCGAAGGCAGCGAGTTTTTCGTGCGCGTGGACATTAGCGGTTACTTGCTGGTTGATCCACAAGGAGACGACACGGACATTGTTGGGGACATATTGGACCGCTTCCAGGAGTACGGCTTGGCTGAGATTATTGGCGTTTCGATTGTGCAGGAAAGACAATTCAATCACCGCCAACTGGAACCCCCTGACCGACGCAAACGACGCGCTGGAGCTGGCGGAGAAGATGAACGTGCGGGTTTATAAAATGAGCGGAAACTACGAAGCGTACATCTACCCCTACTCGGAGGTTATATCTGCCGACACCCTGCCCGCCGCCATCTGCGCGGCCGTCGACACGGCCCTGAAGGACGCAGAACACTCGAACAAGGAGGAAAACGATGAGCAAGAAAACGGACATTAGGAATTTCATCAACACCGACCGGCAGCGGATCGTCCGGTACGCGGAGGTGATGGGGTGGACGTTCTGGGACTCCTTGTATAAGCAAATTCAGCATCAGCCCTGCGACACCTACATCGTCAGCGTGATTGGCGTATTCGTGCGTGATGAGAAGGTAGCAAAGAATAATTGGTCACGCATTTGGAATCCGCTGACCGACGCAAACGACGCGCTGGAGCTGGCCGAGAAGCTGAGAGTCCGATTTGAGCGCCAGATCCGTAGAGGAAGAGGAGTATCTTATAGTGCCTGGATCACTGACCGGGAATATCAAGGTAACACTCTGCCCGCCGCCATCTGCGCCGCTGTGGACGCGGCCCTGGATAAAGTCGGCCATCTACAAGAAGAGGCCGGTCAAGATAGAAATGGCTAACCTCTCCTCCATCCTGGCCGAGAAATCCACGCGCGGAGTCGTCCGGGCGCGGGTTCGAATGGAGGTCCGCGAGAACGGCAAGTGGAAGAGGTTAGCCAGCAAGGACCTGAGCGTCAGGGAGCCGGGAACGTTGTGGGTCATCTGGCGCGGGATTGTGGAACATTTACGAGAATAGGAAGGGACATGGAGCAAATTGTTTTAGTTGGTGCTGAGAACGTTCAGTCTGCGGGCGCGCAGATGAAGCAAGCTGCGGACCAGATCAGTCAATCAGTTGGTTACTACTGTGAGGCTGTGGACAGGCATGAGCGGTTCTTGCGTGAGTTGCTAGATGAATTCAGGCAGATTCTTAGTGGGGAAGGAAAGGGTAGCAGGGGACTGCATTAAGGTTGGGCCTGCCATGCTGGGGACGAGGGAAAGCCCAGCGTCGACAAAGGGACAAAGGAGAAGATCATGAGATTCAAGACAACGAAGTCCGAAAGTGAGATAAAAGGTCAGCTACCCAAGGGTTTCGAGGTCGAGACCGAGCTTGTGGATGGCAGCCTGAAGTTCGTGACTCTTCGATCTCCGGCGGGAATTCTGCGGTTTGCCGAGGAGAGCTATTCGATGAGGGTGGCCATTCCAGCTCCGCCGAAGATGGTCAAGAAGTTCAAGCTGGAGGGCCAGGTAGGCTCTCTGCCCAAGATCGAAGAGGTCTTCAAGGAGAGGTATGAGGCAGAGAGTCGTCGAGACGCTCTAGTGTCCGAGCTTTCCTGTGGTCCCGAGCTATTTGGGATCACCGAGGTCGAGGTGAAAGAGGAGGAATAGGATGATCAAGAAGCTAGTTTCCAAGTATTTCGAGTCCTCTGACTGGTTCAAGATCAGGTCCGAGGTGCTCCCCGAGCTTGTGGCCAAAATTGACGAGCTGGTGAGCTGGTCCAATCAGGTTGACGGGTTGATTGAGGAGACCAAGCAGAAGGACCAGGCCGAGGAGTCAGAGGATTTCAAGGCCAAGAGGGATGGTAGTTTCAAGGGATGGTAGTTTCAAAAGGTGACGATATATTATGATCCACTACACTGACCATACCCGGACGGAGCTGGCCGAGCGTTGTCCCCGGAAGCGGTATTTGGAGTTCGAATATCCAGGGAAGAAGTCCGGTCAGAGGGGGTTCAGACGTAAGGGCCAGAGGATCGAGTTGCTCACTGGAGGCCAAGTTCATTTGGGGATATCCTCCATGCTCAAGGACGTAATAATGGGCGAAAAGGATTCCAAGGCTCTGGTGAAAACCGCCGTGGGTTTCGCCATCGATCACTCAATAGAGGGATTCTGGCATATCGTGGCCGAGAAAGGCCTGGACCTCGAAGCCCAAGAGGATGAGGCCTACGTGGCCAGGGAGCAAGCCGCGCTGATCGAAGCGTTAATTCGTGGCTGGGCCAGCATGAGGCTTCCAAGAATCTTGAAAGAGTTCGAAGTGGTCGAGGTCGAGACGGAGCATACGGTTCAGCTCTGGAGTGGGCACTTTCCCATCAACGCGCGTATGGAGCGAGTAGGTGAAAGCGCGGACAGTACTGGCCACATGGTCAGCAAGTGCGAATACAAGGAAGAGTCTCTCGAATGGCAGTCCCGGCCGGACGCGGTTCTGCGCCATCGCGGCACGGGAGATCTTCATATCCTCTCGATCAAAACCACTACCGCGTGGTCTTCGTGGAAGGACTGGTCCTTTCAGATAGCCATGCAGGGAGTGAGCGAAATCCCCGGAGTCGAGCAGGACCTCGACGAGCGGGTCTCGATGGTCGAGATGGAGTACTTGCTGAAGGGCCAGCGAAAAAAGGAAAAGGATGGAAGCGGGATTTATGTCACCTGGAGCCCGTTGATCCGAGGCTGGGTCCAGCGAGGGATTACTCCTGATCAGGATCGCTATGCCTGGCGGTATAAATGGAAGGATCCCGAAACCGGCAAGCAGAAACAGTTGATAAAGGGCGGCGGTGGAAGCTGGATGCGCTATGAGCCGTTTGCCGAAGACGGAATGGGAATCGAGAAATGGATGGAGCTGTTGGTTTCGGGAACGATGGAGCCCCAAACGGGAGAGAATCCCCTAGAGCTGCAGTTCCTATCGAGGCCAATTAGCCGGAAGGGAGAGCAGATCGAGGAGTGGAAGATCTCCACCATTGAACAGGAAAGTAAGATGGCCCTGGCCCCAAAGGAGCCGGTAACGGAGACTCTGGCCAGGGACTTTCCTCGCTATCGCCATGCCTGCACGGACTTCATGAAGAAATGCTGGGCCTATGAAATCTGCTGGGAATCAGCGGGAATCGAGAGTGGAAGTCCGGTCGACGGAGAGAGTTTCGTGTGGCGTGAGGCGCATCACGAGCCTGAACGGAAGCAGATGCTGGTTCAGATTGGAGGCGGAGATGGATGAGCGCGAATGGATGTCCTCGGAGCAGTACGAATCGCTTCGAGCACA
>SDBT01015709.1_pt1 | contig 12025 bp, 10 predicted proteins | sample 2277101 | NCBI WGS metagenome assembly SDBT01 (sample SAMN10404973, study PRJNA504765) | marine sediment metagenome | isolation source: marine sediment core GS10_PC15, 103 cmbsf | place: Arctic Ocean: Southern Knipovich Ridge | collected 2010
ACTTATAGAAAGCGCGATGACGTCATCGCGCCCACAACCGCAGAAGGGCCGGGTTCAAATCTTCTAAAATCTTCTCCGCAGATTCCAAAAGATTTGCCCTCTGCTCCAGTCGTCCCGCTCTACGGGACTCCGTTCCGCTTCGGAACACCCTTGCTCGCATCTAACCAAAACAAAAATGAACATTCTATCTCAAATCCTTGCAATTTTGACGGACTCAGACAATTAATTCCTATGAAATCCATCCACACTGCCACTGATCTGGATCAGGCCCTCACTTGCCTTCAGCTACTTCCTGAAGAGGATTTTAAGGCAGAATTTGCAGATTTGAATAACAGCCTTGTGAATAAAAAAATACGGGATCGGCGTAAAATTATTTACAATTGTTCCACTAGCGAACCAGAAGCGGTAAGTGACAGTAAGACATTAATGCAACTGGCGAAAAAAATGCTTTCCCGGAAAATACGGAAAAAGCTAATTCGGTGCCTGCAAAAGGATTCTTCACCTACTGTGTACCGCACACGCAAGAGTATTTTAAAACATTTGTACGGACTAGTGGGCGGAGAAGGTTCATACCACTTTGACTCCTGATGAATACTGGAATAATTCATTATGGCAGATCAATCCCTCCTTTCGCCCAGGGATGACACCGAAGTAGTCGCCACACGGACTTAAGAAATCCTATGATAAAGCCGTTTTTTTTATATGTGAGTTTGGCATATTCTGAGCATGTGGGATGAAATTTGCAATGCCCATGCGGAAAAACCCCTTTCATCAACTTACTGTGATCTGGCGATAGGGTTTTTTGATATAAAAGAACTAACCCGATAGCCAGATTTCGGGGTATGTGCCAGATAAATAGGAAGATGGATTTCATGAATATATGATAACATAACCCCTTAAATAATTGAGAGTGGAGCTACTTTAAAAAATCCTTCTCCTTTTAGGAGAAGGCCGACCTGCCATAGCGAATGCGCCCGCCTGAACCGGAACGGGCAGGTAATGGCAAGACGGGATGAGGTTCTAAAAGAAATTCATCGGATTATACTTGATCCCCTTGATGCGTACTTCGAAGTGGAGATGTATCCCTGTTGGCCCATATACACGACCAGTATTACCCATCCAACTAATTGTCTGGCCTTGTTCAACATATTGGCCCTCGGTTACGTAGAGTTTTTCGTTATGCGCGTATAAGGTCTGCATTCCATTGCCATGGTCTACAATGATGACATTGCCGTATCCCCCGTTCCAACCCGTGCGGGATTTGATGACTTTTCCGCCAGCTGCAGCGTAAATAGGACCTTTCGAACGATTGCCGATATCGACAGCAGTATGCCGGTAGTGATAACCTTGCGTGAGCTTTCCTACTGTCGGCCAGATCAAACGTCCGACCGCTGATGGGCCACTGTAATTAGATGGAGCAGATGGCGCCGTGTATGAAGCGTAAACAGGAGCGTCGCGCTTGGCGCCGGGGATAATGAGTGTTGCATCAGCCACAAGTTCTTCCTCTTCTGTTAACTGATTCTGGACGATGATAGTTTCTTTTTCAACTTTATATTTCTTCGCGATTTTATCTAATGTCTCCCCGCTTTTTATAACGTGAGATAGGCCATCGACTGGTGGGATTTTAATTTTGGAATTAACGCGCAAACGATTTGGATTCCAAAGATTGTTTTCCGCCATCAGGGTTTCCTTTTTTAAATTAAACTGCGCGGCAATGGAAGAAAGCGTATCGCCTGGTTCAATTGTATAAACAAAAACTTCACTGAATCCTGTACGATCCCCTTCTGTAGAATTGATGGCAGGTTTTAAAAGAAATCCGTCTTCAGTCATTACATCAGCAATTGCATATTTTGCCCCTTGTTCTGTTAATTCATATATACTAAAATCTTCCTCTAGCTGACCGATGTATGAGCCTTGTGTTAATTGATAGGTGGCTAAAAATGGTGAAATAAGCAAAAACGCAAGCGTGAACATAAGCACTTTTTTGCATAACCGGCTAATCATCGGGTTGTTGTTTTGGTCTCTGAAAATCTGCTGGCGTGTAGAATTAAAAAAATCGGTGACACCAGCCCCCGTTTTAGGTGGATTTTTAAGTTGAATGTTTTGCTGTTTGAGTTTGGCGTGTCGTTCGCGTCGCGCTTCTTCGTTAACCATAGAGGGGCTTAAAAAATAAGTGCGAAATATTATTACTTACATCTATATAATAATACCACCTTTTTTAACATATTTTAATTGACAATGTGAATGTAAAGTGTCGTAATTCTTGGGAATGAAAAGGTGAAAGTAATGAAATGAACTGGTGAATTAGTGATCCAGTGAAAACTACCATAAAAAATTTCGGAATGACCAATCAAATAAACGCTTACTTTCCTGAAAGCGTTCAGGACTGTCCAGCAAAACTACCAAGACCTCTTTACCGTTCCAGTGGCGGGCTAGATTGATCAAAGATTCGCCAGCATCTTCTGTGGTACCTGTTTTGACCCCACGAATGTCCAGATAACTCTCTAGCAGATAATTGGTGCTATCAAATTCATGCTTGATCTGCCCATTTACAGAGGTGATTGTAGCGTGCGACATTCCAACGATCCGCCTGAAATCAGGATTGCGTAATGCCTGTTTGGTCAAAATAGCCAAGTCAAAAGCTGTTGAATAATGGTCTGAGTGATCAATTCCAATAGGATTAGTGAAATTGGTATTAAGCATGTTCAGGGTTTTGGCCCGATTATTCATTTCATTAACAAAGCCCTCAACCGAACCGCTATGGTGTTTGGCTAAGGCCAAAGTAGCATCTCCTGCAGAACGGACTAATAAGCCGATTAAAAGGTTCCCAACAGTTATTTTCTCATATTGATGGAGCCATATCTGCACACCTAAATCTTCCATCTCATTAAAGTCATCTACAACTGTCACAATCTCATTTAGAGAATGTGATTCCAGTATGATAAGCGCAGACATGATTTTGGTTAAACTGGCCATTGGCAGTCGCTGATATGCATTTTTTTCATATAAAAGCACTCCTGAATCCAGATCCATCAATAAACCGGCCTTGGCTTCGATTACCGGGCCTACTGTCCCATTTGTTTTACGTGGAATTGATTCAATTGTCAGTAAATCAGAGGCATCAAATGAATCAACTGCGGGAACAGCTGGTAGGGGAGCCGTATTCAGGCTGGCCAATAATAATAGAGTAATGAGGCTTCTAAACATATTTCTGATGGATTGCTAATTGATTGCTAATTGACTGCTAATCGACGTCCATTAGATATCCATCAGCTGTCAATTAGAGGTCAATCAGTTATTGGTCACATCTAGTATGTCGGGGACAATAAATAACCTTATCCTTAACACGCAAATCAATATAACTTATGTTTTCACTATTGAGCTCTGCTGGCTCATAGATGGTATGCATTTTGTCGATCTGTTCCTTAAAATCACGATTAATGCTGATCCAGATTACCAAATTGTTTTCTGTTTTTAAATGGATTTCGCGGGCAACAGACAGGTATTCTATGCCCAGCACCTCGAATCCCATTGTGTTTTGAAAATATTGGATAGTCTCAAGTATGATATCCATATATTGTGTGTGGACTACCTGCTCACGATCTTCAATGGGCTGGGTCAGATTACGTACTGTAATAGTCATTAATTCAAGATTTTCTTCCTGGTCAAAAATCGCCTGACCAATGCGGTTTAAAAGTGACTTTTGCTCAATTGGTTCCGGGCCTTCGTCTCCTCCTTCGCCCAAATCGAAAATCGCTTCACTTACATCTTCGTCGCTAAGGGGGTTATTTATATCCAATAAAGCTAAATTAGGATCTGTACCGGAAAGCTCTTCAATCGCCTTATTCAGTTCGGTAAAACTTTCTTCTACAACTACTACAGGTTCCGGCAAAACATAGTACGCGCGCAGATTGGCTACAATTGGATGACTTGTTAACTGGATTTTGACGATGGAAGGAAATATTTTATTAACCTTCACTTCATTAAATTCCGGGAAGTGGGTGTTAATGGTCTTATAAATTTTGCTTTTAGGGAAGAATAAGAGGTTTTTGCCAATATAAATATTGAGCTTATTCTCAATTTCCGCACTGTTAATATTGAAATTTTCACGCACCACTTCAATATTCGTAATGGAAAGATATGTTGAAGTAATCAGAATAAGCAGAAGAATGACGATGCTCACGCCAGTTATTACCATAAATAGCGATTTTTTTACTAAATCTTTAAAAAGTCCGCTCACCCCTTTTCTTAAAACTCTTTTACTCCGTTTAACTTTTGGCCGCCGTGGCTTTTTGTACCAATGGGCCTTGGCTGGATAATAAAGTCGCTTTGGTTTCTTCTTGCGGAAAAACATATTTGCATCGGTTGGTCTTATTACTATACCAACGACTCTCATGTTTTAAAATACTTGCATTATTTTTAAAAATATGTTATAATATAATATAAATATTAAAAATAAACCCTTGAAAATGAAAATCAAACCAACCGTTAAACGATTTATGGGCTATTCTATTTTATTTATAGCCTCTTTATTTTTGATGTCTTCGCTGGTAACACACACCCCCAGCTCCCTCCACCCAGCTCCCGGAGAGCCGGAAACCGGTCAGCTCACGGTAAATGTGCCGATTTCAAAAGCCCAATACATTATTCTGAATGATGAGACGGATGAATTGGTAATGCGCCATGTTGGCGGTTCAAAAACATTTGATCTTCCAGCCGGTCAGTATCGTGTGGAATTTGTAAAAATATTCGGCCATACCGCCCCTCAGTCCCAAACTGTTGGGTTAAGTGCAGGGGATAGCGTTGCTGTTGATGGGGATTACAAGCCAGTTTGCGGTACACCTATTCTGAGTGTAAAAGTATTCCCGAGTAATGCGGAATATACTATTTATAATATGCAAAATAAGGATGTTTTAAATGCCAGCGGTTCTGCTATTTTTGATCTACCCCCTGGAAAATACTGGGTAGAATTTGCGGAGGTATCTGGCTTTGCCCGTCCTGGGAAAATTCAATTTCTTATGGCCAGTCGCACCATCACAACAGTAAATGCGGTTTATGATAAAATAAAATAAATTTACATTTTATAACCAAAATAAAAATGCGTGAACACCTTAAAAAACACCGAAATATCTATTCCCTCCTGTTTCTGGTGCTGGTAGCCATTATGGTTGCCTGGCTCTTTATAAGTGTAGAAAAACTGGATATTCAAATATCTAAAATCACGGGTAACATTTTTTCTGCTCGATCCCAATCTCAAATAACAACTGTTAAAGGGTCAGTCGTAGGCCCTAGCGGACCTGCTATTAACAGGGGTGATGTTACTGTTTCCGGGCAGACAAATGATTTACCTGAACTCGATGTTTCAGTGGGCGCCAATATCCCAGGTGGTGATGATGCCCCCAATGATTCAGATGATGTTTCGGCTGATACATCAAGTGTCCAGGTGGATGCAGAAGATGTCCCGGATAGGCCTGACGGAAGTGGTGAAGATGGTGGTGAAGGCGTAGAAGGAGAGTGAGAAGCTGAAATTAAGGAAAATATAAGCTTATTGTAATCAAAAACCCTCCTAAGTCTGATGTTGGCGGAGGTTTTTTGAAATGGATTGTAAGCATGATTTATGGTATAAATTAACTTAAGATTACCTTCTAAACAAAATACAAATGTGCGCTGAACATTTCAAAAAACATCGAAATCTTTATTCGCTCCTTTTTTTAGTACTGGTGGCCATTATGGTTGCCTGGCTCTTTATCAGGGTTGAACAGTTGGATACTGAGGTCGCAAAATATTCTAATCGTATGTCCGAATATACAATAAGGCCAGTTGTAACCGAGGAAATTGAAACAGAAGAAGGGGCAGAAGGTGAATAGTATTTAAAATTTCGTATGTATAAAAAGCGGTTCATAACTTTGCTGATAATTTTTTTGATGCTTTTGTGTAAGCAAGCTTTTGCGCAGTCAGATGCGCCTTATTTCGAGATCCTATCGCCAACAGAACGCCAAAGTTATCAGCCTGGTGATACTGTGGAGATACAGTTCAAGGCACATGGATTTTCCCCATCTAATCAGCAAGGAATTACCGTGCGGCTGGCAGAACGCAGCACATGGCAACGTGTTCGAATAGGCTATATCACACAGCCGCAGAATGATGGAGTTTATACGTTTAATTGGACAATCCCTGACAACTTTTTTGAAAGGCATGATTTTGATCAGGATTCCTATTTCAAAATCATCTTAAGAGCAAGTGTGAATGGTAAATTGGTGCGGAAAATCAGCACAAAAAGTCTTCTCTACATCCAGGAGCCAGCAGCTGCCGGGCCAACCAGTGTTTTAAAAACTACTGCCACGGTCGAGGAGGCGCCTGAGCCTGAAAAAGTTATCCCGACAAATGCCGAATTCGCCTCCCGTTATAGCTTTGAAGGGTTTTTAGAGCCATGGCTGATAAGAAAGCTGACTATTGTAAACGATGCTGAAAATGATGGGTTTGAGCCTGACCCGAGCGAGATTTCAAATGTTATTGAAACTGTATATTTAAGATATCCGAATGAAGCGGGGCAAACTGTGGAAAAAAGCATAGCTTTCACAAGTTACAGGGCTGTTTTCGCGGGTCTGGATTTTTACGTTCCCAAAAATAAACCTGCTTACATGGAAGTATGGGTGAAGTTGAATCCGCCAGGTCAGTTTTCCGGTGAAAACTTCCGTTTAGGTCTGCAGGAAACAGGCAATACAGCAAGTACATTTGAAGCCATAAGCCAGATCACCAGCACGACTGATAATGTTATGAATTTCGCCCCTTCCGCCTATGACGTGAAAGAATTTGTAGTACGAAGCGGGCTTCCTGAATTTGCTGTTATCGGCGATACAAGCAGACAATTATACAGCGGGGACATAGAAGCTTATGAATTCACATTTTCAGCCGCTTCCAATATCGGATTGAGCCGTTTGGTTTTTGAGGTAACACAAAGCGGTTTAACGGTTATTGATCAGGCTCGGATTCTGCGTAACGGCAACATGTTAGAATCCGGTGATGCCGGATTTGCCAACAATGTTTATTTGATGTGGGACGCGGGAGCAGTTTCTTGCTTCGCCCACACACAGCAAAATGGCGCCGGAACCGGGATGGATTGTAATGGAGGCATGACAGGTACCAGTAAATTAATCGTGGCTTTTAATAATGAGGAGCAGGTAAACAGCACCGGCACAAACACATACAAACTGCGCTTTAATATATCTGGTGTCAGTAGCGGGGATCAGCTGATTGTGCGTCTGGAGGATGGGGATGACGTGGATGCTCTGAACATTGGCGGGACAGTGAATAATACCGGCACGTTATTCAATAATGGCGCTGGTAATGAGATTTTCGGTACAGCTACAGATTGGGCATCGGAAGCTACAACGCTGACAAACCGTAATATAATCTGGACAGACCGTTCTGCGGAACTTCATAGATATTCAACAATCACTCCCGGTAATCCCCCATCCGTTTCTGCTGGCAGTTCCGCGGATTTTACCAATGGATATTTGCTGAAAATTAATACTCTTCCTCCTGTTGTTTGGTCCCGGTAACGAATAATTTGAAAAATCGGACATCAATCGGTAATTAGGATAGCTGTAATTAAGATAATTAAAACAAATTCCATACTTGTTTTTTTATTCTTAATATGTTATAATTATTTAATTAATTTTTAACTAATTACAAAAACAAAATGTTTAAAAATACACGTAAACTTTGGTACGGTATTGGCGCAGTTGCCATTATCGTTGTGCTTAGCATCCTGGCTTACCAGTTTGATTTGACCGATAAATTGACTGGTCAATTAAAGCTCCGTAAGGCAGCGCCATCTATACACGTCATCCAACCAGAACCAAGCCCATATCTGACTCATGGTCAGTTTGTTATAAAGGTTTTTGCCTACATGCAAAAAACCCAGTGTGCTGAAAATTTATGCCCTCAAATGAGTGGGCATAGACCGGAAGAAGTGGCGCATTGCAATTTGCAGGCACGGGGTGTATTTGGCCCTCGAATGCCTGGATATGATTGGTATGACAGTTTAATCAACAAAGCGGAGGCAATGAAAATTATTGTGGATGCCTTTGATTTGCCTCAAGTCACTGATCTACATATCCTGCCTTACAGAGATTTGAAAACAAAACAAAAACCCTGGTACATTGATTATGTACTAACAGGCTATGGTAATGACCTGATTTCTGATAATAAGGATCATCTTTTCGGCGCAAAAGATCCTGTAACAAAAGAGTGGCTTAAAGAAATTCTCTCAAGAATTGAACCGATGGAGGAATGCCCTAACACTCTTCATAGGGGCGAATTGGTTATTAAAATATGGAATAATATGCAAGAACATGGCTGTACTGATCAATGTACTGACATGACAGGCGGTATGCCGGAAGAAGTTGCTGTGTGTAATTTAGAACAATACGGAATAGCCTATACACAAGTATCTTACGACTGGTTTGTCGGATTAGTTAACCGTGCAGAAACAATTAGGCTAATTGTGAATTCTATTGATGGTCTGGCTGGTTATGAAGCTCCTTCCACACCAACATTTGACGATGTACCGGCAGACGCTTGGTATTTCGATTATGTAGAAGCAGCCGTTCAGCTTGGCCTTGTGCAGGGATATGTAGATAACAATGGTAATTTGACGGGATTATTCGGCCCTGGGGACATTGCAGAAGAAGAGTGGGCTGATGATGTTATAAGTAAAATTACTGACAACCCCATTTGTAGTGCATCATGCTATATTGTTAACAGAGCAGAATTGGCTAAAGAAATTATTCTTGCTATTGACGGCTTAGCGGATTATGAAGCTCCTTCCACACCAACATTCAACGATGTGCCAGCAGACGCTTGGTATTTCGATTATGTGGAAGCAGCTGTTCAGCTCGGTATAGTTTCCGGTTACACCGATGCCGCTGGTAATCTTACCGGCATGTTCGGCCCTGGCGATATTGTGCATCGCGCTTCGTTTATTAAGATAATTGTTAATTCATTTGATGTACCGACTACCCTTATTCCTGCTTCTCCTTTTATAGATGTACCAGAAAGCACATGGTTCCACGATTATGTAGTAACTGCTGTTAATAATAATTTGATTATTCCAAATTCTGCTCATTTATTTTATCCTGCAAACAACTTAGATGAGTGCTTTTTGGTAGAAGTGTTGGCAAGAATATAAGATACTAAAATATCACCTATCTCTGACGTCACAAAAATACTGCTGCCTACAAAAAAATAAACTAATCTGCGAAAAACCTTAGTCTTAAAACCTCCTGTCTGTATCGGATGGGAGGTTTTTTGTTACAAATAATTTGAAAAATCGGACATCAATCGGTAAGCTGAATTCGTTAATCGATAACTTATTATTATGGAACGAATTTTAGTAACAGGAGGCGCCGGCTTCATTGGCTCCAATTTCTGCAATCTGAATAAAGAAAAATACGAGATGATTGCTTTGGACAACTTATTTTTAGGTGATGAGCAAAATCTTGATTCTGATATTAAATTTATTAAAGGTGATGCCTGCAGAAAGGAGGATTTAGATAAAGTTGGCCCTGTTGATTATGTGATTCATCTGGCAGGAACCTCTTCGGCGCCGATGTTTATGGGGGATGATTTTGTATGGGCATATACTAACGCGATCGGGTCATTTACGACCATGTTGGACTGGGCGAGCAAAAACGGAGTCAAAAAGGTTTTGTATGCATCGACTTCTTCGCTTTACGGCAACAATCCCCTCCCGCTTGTGGAAGACCAGCATGTGACGCCGATTAACCATTACGCGGTGACTAAACGGACGTACGAACATATCTCGCACTGTTTCAATAAAGTTCATCCGGAAATAGATATTATCGGCTTCCGGTTTATGAGTGTGTACGGACCCAATGAAGAAGCAAAAGGCATTTATGCAAATCTTATTTCACAGTTCTGCTGGGATATTGCCCGCGATAAGACGCCTGTGATTTATGGTGACGGCACTCAAACAAGAGATTTTACGAATGTGAGAGATGTAGTTCAGGGGCTGACTTTGGCAATTGAAACGGATAAAAAGTTAGGCGCAGATGTGTTTAACATCGGGACGGGAGATGCGACCTCGGTTAAGGATATCGCGGATACGCTGATTAAGGCATTTGGTAAAAACATGGAACCAACTTACATTGAGAATCCAGTAAAAGAGGATTATGTGCAGGGGCAATATGCGGATATATCAAAAATCCAGGACGTACTGGGTTATCAGCCTACTGTTAAACTGGAGGATGGGATAAGGGAGCAGGTGGAGAATCTACGGATGGGTAAGATACGGGAGACGAGTTCGGATCAATACAGATAGAGGAGTGGGAGAAGTGACTACTTGATATATAGCCTTTTTTATGATATAATATAAAGATTAAATTTATGCCATGGGAGAAACCTTTGAGCGCCAGCCAGAATCGGAAAAAACAAAAAAACCAACAACGCTGGTGGATGTTAAAAAATCTGTTAAAAAAAGAAGGGCTGCATTAAAAGCGGTAAAAAGAGATGGTCTAGCGCTTAGAGGGCTTGATGATGTCTTCAAAAAGGATAAAGAGGTTGTACTGGCGGCAGTGAAGCAAAGCGGTTGGGCTCTTAGCTACGCGGATAAGTCACTTAAGAGTGATAAAGAGATTGTACTGGCGGCAGTGAAGCAAAGCGGTTGGGCTCTTAGCTACGCGGATAAGTCACTTAAGAGTGATAAAGAGATTGTACTGGTGGCAGTGAAGGAAAACGGTTGGGCTCTTAAATACGCGGATAAGTCACTTAAGAGTGATAAAGAGATTGTACTGGCGGCAGTGAAGGAAAATGGATATGTGCTTAAATACGCGGATAAGTCACTTAAGAGTGATAAAGAGATTGTACTGGCGGCAGTGAAGGAAAATGGATATGCGCTTGAATACGCGGATGAATCACTGAAAAAGGATAAGGAGGTTGTACTGGCGGCAAAGGAGTTTGTACTGGCGGCAGTGAAGCAAGACGGTTGGGCTCTTTGGCGGGCGGATGAATCACTGAAAAAGGGTCCAGAAATTTTAAGCGCCTATTTTGGCCCATCACTTTCTGCTGAACGCTATAAAGAATTATCTGACGATTTGAATGAATTGGATATCGGTTTTCCTGAGCGATTCGATATCAACACTCTTTTAGAAATTATTCAGAATCGTAAAAATCTCGAAAAAAAAGAGGCAAAGCCATTGGCTGTCATAATTTATCCAAAAGCAGATTGGAATGGGGCTTTCCAGAAAAATCAAATGAAAGAGCTTATTAAACGCGGGTATCGTGTGGTGTATTTTGAAGCCGGGGATGAAAATACGGTATACAGCTCATTAAAAGCGGCCACTATCGATGTAGACACAAAGGCTGATCTTTTTGTGTTAGGAGGGCATGGAACTCAAACCCATACAGCTATGGGGGCGGGAGATCCAGCCAAAGGTAAAATAGAAAATGAGGAATTTTATATAAATATAAGCGACAAAGAAGAAATGATGGCATTAAAAGACTCTCTTAATGAAGGCTCTGTTGTTATTTTGGATTCCTGTTCATCCGGCAAAGGCAAAGAAAGCGCTGATAATACTGCCAATCTTATGAAATCTGTTTTTCCTCAATCAACCGTTTTTGCGCCAACAGTCCCTACATCTGTTGAAAAATATGAATATGATTCTAATAATCGAGTAGTAAAACCGATTTATAAAACGTTACCGAAGAACGTTTATTCGACTGAGAAATAAAGACCATGTGGAGAGCCTGAGGATGGAGAAAATTCGGGAGACGAGTTCGGATCAGTTTAGGTAGAGTTTTTGTCTCGCGGGTTAGAAAACCCACGTTCCAAAAACCAAGTGTGTTTCGAAATGTGGACTTTCCAGTCCGCGATGAGAAACCTTTTTTGTGAACGTTTATTGTCCTACTGATTCATTTTTCTTCCCAATCATATCCCCCACATTCTCAATGGCCCGCAACACCTCAATCGGCATCATCCAGATAGTGGTGTTGGATTGATCAG
>SDBT01015710.1_pt1 | contig 12025 bp, 5 predicted proteins | sample 2277101 | NCBI WGS metagenome assembly SDBT01 (sample SAMN10404973, study PRJNA504765) | marine sediment metagenome | isolation source: marine sediment core GS10_PC15, 103 cmbsf | place: Arctic Ocean: Southern Knipovich Ridge | collected 2010
TGAGTTATTTACGTTTACCCTTTTTATTGTTGGGTGTGGGTTGCTGTCAGAGTCGGCGGGGGGTTCTGCCAGGTGCTTTGGAGAGTGCGGTTACACTATCATGCTAGCGGAAAAAAATCCCGGCGAGGCGCAGAATGTAGCACAGGCAATTTTTACGGACCTGATGGCCGGCAAGGAACAATCCGCCTTTGGACTCGTGCTTATTACAATAGTGGTCGGTATAGCGTCGATGGTCGTCTCGCAATTGTTGATCAGAACAAGTGTAATTCGTGGCGATGGGGGAACCCGGAGTGCTTGAATTTGATTTCAAAGCTAAGCTGGGCGATTTTCAGATTCACGCCAAGAGCGCCCAGGCAACGCCGACAATGGGGCTGTTCGGCCCTTCCGGGTGCGGCAAGACAACTATTCTGAACTGTCTATCGGGGCTTCTGCGCCCATCTGAAGGGTATATTTCATTCAATGGAAATATGCTGTTCGACTTCGCGGCAAAGGTGAATCTTCCGCCGCACCGTCGTGGTGTGGGGTACGTATTTCAGCGAGATCGACTCTTTCCTCATATGACTATACGTCAAAACATAGAGTATGGCCGGCGGCGTCATTCGCGCAGCCAACCACTGGGAGAGTTGACTGAAGTTCTTGGTTTGGAAGACATGCTTGACCGTTTCCCGAGCGGCTTATCGGTAGGTCAGCGGCAGCGCGTGGCGCTGGCGAGGGCTCTGGCGGCGGGGCCGGAGCTGCTATTGCTGGATGAGCCTCTGGCATCCGTGGACGAGCAGGCACGGCTGGGAATTTTGACCTATCTAAAGTATGCTTACGAGCAGTGGCGCGTTCCGTTTGTCTATGTAAGTCACTCGTTGTCTGAGATAATCTTCCTGTGCGACCAGACCTGGCAAATGGATGCAGGGCGAATCACGCAGTCAACTAATCCTCGCGATCTTCTCGCTAAGTCCAGCGGGGGGCTCGATCCAATCCTCAACGTGTTGACAGGGGTAGTTTCCGGCAGCCCCGAGCATGCGGGCTATGCATTGGTTCGCTGCGGGGATCAGGAACTGAAGGTTCCCGGCAAGGGTTTGCGACCGGGCCAGGCCGTAACAGTGGCCCTGCCTGCAAGGGATATGATAATCTCGCTGTCGAAGCTCCATGGAATTTCCGCACGCAATACATTTCCTGCGACGATAGAACTAACCGAACAGAACGGACAGGCTTTGTTGGTAACAGTCCAAGCCTGCGGCAATAAATTTATCGTAGAACTGACCGAAGATGCCGGCCGGGAACTCAAACTTCGCCCGGGCATGGAAGTTCACATTGTCGCCAAGGCTCATTCGATCACGGTAACGCCAATAACAGAAAGAATTTCGTCATGAGTAGCGACAAACCGTTCAGTCACCTCACGCAGGACGGCCAAGCCCGGATGGTTAACGTTACCGGTAAGGCTGTTACACATCGAGTAGCTGTCGCCGAATCGTGGGTAAACGTTGGCCCTGCCATTGCCGAAAAATTGCGACAAACCGGCCAGGTAGCCAAGGGCGATGTGCTTTCGACGGCTCGGATTGCAGGTACGATGGCCGCCAAGCGAACTGCCGATTTGATACCCATGTGCCATCCGCTGGTGTTGGATGTGGTGGAAATCTCGGCTGAGCTGATTGACGACCGCATCAGATTTGTTGCCACCGTTGCCTGCGAAGGTAAGACCGGCGTTGAGATGGAGGCGATGACCGCAGCGTCAGTTGCAGCTCTGACGGCCTACGATATGGTCAAGTCCGCCGAAAAGGGCATACAGATCGGCCCTGTCAGGCTGCTGGAAAAACGCGGCGGCAAATCAGGCCACTGGAAAACCCAGGAGGATCAAGATGGGTAAGATTGAGGCTATCTGCGTCAGCGAGAAAAAGGGCGAGCGAAAGACGCCGGTCGAGTCGGTAAGCGTTAGGGCAGACTTTGGAATAGTTTCCGACGCCCACGGCGGCTCATGGCACAGACAGATTAGCCTGCTGGCCGCTGAGGATATCGCTACGGTGCGGGAAAAGCTGCCCGATATTAAGCCGGGTGATTTCGCCGAAAATATAATCGTATCCGGCGTTGACCTCGCCGCGATGGGCCTTGGTTCTCGCCTGCGGATCGGCAAGGATGTCCAGTTGAGTATCACTCAGCTTGGTAAGGTCTGTCATACCCCCTGTCAAATCTACCACCAGACGGGCGACTGCATCATGCCGAGGCTTGGCCTGTTCGCCCGTGTCACCGAAGGCGGGGAAATCCACGTCGGCGATGAAGCCGAAGTGATCGAAATAATCCTGCCGGAAACTTACCAGGCCGTCGTGCTTACGATAAGTGATCGATGCTCGCGCGGCGAGGCCGATGATACCGCCGGACCGGCTGTTGCGGAGTTGTTGAAAGCGTCGCTACCGGCCCATATTTATGCAACCGAGATCATTCCCGACGAGCAGCAGGTCATCTCCGACCGAATGAAACATTATTGCGATGGCCATTCGATAGACCTTGTCGTCGCAGTTGGCGGGACGGGCTTTTCGCCAAGGGACGTCACTCCCGAAGCGGCCCGCGCGGTTATCGAGCGAGCTACCCCCGGCCTCGATGAAGCGATGCGATTTGCCTCGCTGGCTAAAACGCCGCGTGCAATACTGTCGCGTAGCGTATCGGGTATCTGCGGGCAGACATTAATTGTCACTCTTCCAGGCTCATTGCGCGCGTCTACAGAAAATATTGATTCCGTAATTGGCGCTCTAGGCCACGGGCTAGCCAAGCTTAGAGGCGACCCCGCCGATTGTGGCCGCCCGGAGGGGGAGTAGCCTTGAGAGTCGATGATCTTCCAGTTTTTGGGGTGTGTGGCTGGAGCGGTTCGGGTAAGACCACACTGTTGGAAGTAATTGTAACTCGCTTGGTAGCAAAAGGTTTAAGAGTAGCTCTCGTCAAGCACGATGCTCATGGTATTCAGGTCGATCGGCCCGGCAAAGACAGCGATAGATTCTTCAACGCCGGTGCCGACGTGCTGTTGCAGGGGCCGGACCAGGGATTCTTTCGGTTGCACGGGGATATCAGCTCAGACGATCTGCCGCATACGTTGAACCAGTTGGCGGGGCGGTACGATATTGTGCTCGTCGAGGGCCACAAGTCCAACCCGCTACGAAAGCTCTGGCTGCTGGACGAAAACGAAACCGCTCCCCCCGATGAGGTTACCAATATCGTCGCCGTCTTAGATAGAGACTGCGATCGCGTGGCAGCCGCACTTGCTATCATCGAACAGTACCTCGCCGACAAATGGATCGAAACTCCTCTGGTCGGTTGCGTGCTGATTGGCGGTAAGAGCCGCCGGATGGGCACTCCCAAGCACTTGCTTCAAACCGGCGGCAAGACCTGGCTGTCAAGGACGGTATCCCTGCTTAAGCCGTTATGTAAGTCCGTGGTAATTTCCGGGCCTGGAGAAATTCCCGCCGACGTACCTGATTGCATTCGCCTGGCAGATGCTCCGGGTGTTGATGGTCCGCTGTCGGGGTTGCTGGCTGCGTTGCGGTGGTCGCCGCGAGTGTCTCTATTGGCTGCTGCGTGCGACTTGCCCGATCTTTCAAGCGATGCGATTCGATGGCTACTTGAAACTCGCCAGCCAGGCGTTTGGGCAACGCTGCCGCATCTGGCAGGCTCTAACAGGCCCGAGCCGATGCTCGCCCATTATGACTTCCGAAGTAGGGCTATCCTGGAACGCCAAGCCGCAGTGGGCAACTTCAGGCTTACAGACGTCGCCTCGGAGCCCAAGGTGATTTCGCCTGAGATTCCTGAACACTTGGCCTCCGCCTGGAAAAACGTCAATACCGCAGCCGACCTTGGCTGATACGACCTCGGATGAGCCTGTGTCGCGGCGAGCGAATACCAGGGACAAACCCTACTCGGCGGGGGATGATTTAGAGAAGGTTTCGGGCTAGTCGTAGGTGGGCACGTCGCTTCCGCTTGAATCAGATCGTCTCATATTGTACGTCTTCAAATAAAGTGGCATTATTGATGTTGTATTTCTAAGACACACTTTTGCTGTGCATTTCGCCGGATTTTACGTTCCTTGCTTTCTGTATGGCAAGTGTTCTTCGTTTCAGTCGATTTCCTTTTTCAAGGATCGCATCACGGCCGCTGAAGTGCACGTCGTCCGGGGTTACGTTGCTATGTGCTACATCACATTAAGGTCAGGAATCATCAGCAGGTCGATCTCGTCGTCTTGGTCTGTGTCATTTCCCAGCCATTGATTCTGCGGTTTTGCATTCAGCAGCCGCATCGCAGGGCGTTGCGAGTTGCGTCGTTTCCGACCTTGCTGTGATTGCCAGTAAGCTGCTGTCGCTGATGATCGGCCTGCCGTCGCTGATAAGCCGGTCGTCTCGGCCTTAACTGTGGCGGGCTCAACTGGTTCTGTTATCGCAGCCGTTGCAGGTTGCGGCTGGGATTGGATCGCAGCCGTCATCGGTGCCGAACTTGCGGCTGGTGCGGCTGTGCCGTCGAAGCCGTAGTTAGCCGCTAGAATCGCAAGGTCAACAAGCGTTACCGCGCCATCTCCGTCGAAGTCGCCTTGCGACCATGTCGCGCCCTCGGTAATCCCATAGTTGGCCGAGACAATCGCAAGGTCAGCCAGTGTTACCATTCGATCCAGGTTCGCGTCGCCGTATTCAGTGCCGATTATGATGCGGATAAGATAGTCCATGTCATCGGTATCGATTGTCCCGCTGCTGTCGAAGTCCAGCGATAGATCGTAAACCCCAGCAGCAATAACTGCAGACATTTCATCAATATCATTGCGATTACCGAAATCCAGGCCGGTCAGGTCGTCATCTGAGTTGAGTGTCACCTGATGGCCTGACGCTACGGGCGTGGTCTGAGACCAACCCAGAGATGCAATCTGCACAACAGTATGTTCACCCGCATATCGAAGGTCGAATATATACTCACCGTTGGCATCGGTAGTTGCCCAGCGTTCGCCTTCGCCTTCATTCCAGGCCGAGTCGGAATTGCTATCGACCCAGTCGAGCGTGCCGCTGTTATCGTCATCGAGGAATACTACCTCACCGGCCATGCCGGTTTCGCCGGATCCCTGCACGCCATTGCCATTGGTGTCATAGAAAACCGTCCCGCTTATCTGGCCGGGCTGGTCGTAACGAAATCTCGATACAGTTTCCTGTAAAACAGGAATGACGTCAGTGTAGGCCGATGGATCGAGCGGATTACCTCTCATGTACAAGTCATACCCATCAAAGCCAGCCAGCGGGATGATGTTGTTGATTTGATTATAATCTAGATAGAGTCTACTCAGAACTGGCATGCCACTCAAAAGCGACACATCGCTGACTTGGTTGCGATCAAGATCGAGTGTTTGCATCTTTGTCATTCCGCTCAGCGGTGACAGGTTACTTATCTGGTTATTATCGAGATAGAGCCACACCATTTTTGTCATTCCGCTCAGCGGCGATAGGTCACTTATCTGATTATGATCTAAGTGGAGGGACGTCAGGTTAGCCATTCGGCTGAGAGGACTCAGATTGCTAATCTGATTATGATCAAGATGCAGGGTCTTCATGCTAGTCATTTGGCTGAGAGCGCTCAGATCGCTAATCTGATTTAATCGGAGCCTAAGCCAAGTTAGGCCTGTCATCTCGCTCAGAGGAGATAAGTCGCTAACTTGGTTATCACCAAGTTCGAGATAAGCCAATTCTGTCAATCTGCTCAAGTGGGATAGATCGCTAATTTCATTATCGCTAAGATTGAGTCCAGTTAGTCCCGGCAGGTTGGTTAGAGGTGACAGATCGCTGATCTGATTTCTGCGAAGGTAGAGCGACGTTAGTTTCGTCAAATTACTCAGCGGCGATAGATCGCTTATTTTATTAACACTAAGGCTGAGCGACGTTAGTTCTGTCAAATTACTCAGCGGCGACAGATCGCTTATTTTATTACCACCAAGGCTGAGCGACGTTAGTTTCGTCAAATTACTCAGCGCAGAGATGCTGCTTATCTGGTTTCGAGAGAAGTCAATATCGGTAAGCCAGGTCATGTTAGACAGTGGAGACAAATCGCTTATCTGGCTATCGCCAAAATCAAGTTCAGACAATTTTGTCAAGCCACTCAGAGGTGACAAATCAGTTACTTGGATTTCGCTGGCATCGAGAAAAGTTAACTCACCCAAGCCGCTAAGTGGAGAAAGATCGCTTGTCGGATTGCCACGAATGCGGAGTTCGGTCAACCCTTTCATATTACTCAATGGGGATAAATCGCTTACTTTATTGTAATAGAGGCTCAGTTCAGTCAACTCAGTCAGTCCGCTCAGCGGAGATAAATCACTAATCATATTGCGATTCAGGTTAAGCTCTTTCAGGTTTGTGCAGTACTCCAGGCTACTTAAGTTTTCAATCTCTCCCTGATAAGCGCTAAGCTTAGTAATCGTGGCCATATCCGACGGCAGGATATCCTCGCCTTCTGCTTTGCCCAGTTGAAAGCGGATGGCTGCTGCCAGATTCGCATCGGGGATAAAGACGGCTCTTTCCGGCACGGCCACCAACTGCAAGGCTGTCAGCGGATTCGTACCATTATCGCGACAGATGATGGAATCGGTCGGACCGACCTTGCCGTCACGATTGAAATCATAGACGTCTGCAATCGACGTCGGGCCTTCAGCTAGAAAATGTTGGTTCTGGCTGACCCCAACAAAGTCAGCTGGTGAGACTCGTGCGTCGGTCGCGGAGTTGCCAGTTTCGCCAATTGCGTTGCCGAAGTAGAACACGTCATCCGCACCGAGGTTCGTATTGCCCTCAGCCAGCACAGTAACCTCAAGCCACTGGTTTTGGATAGCGTTATCAGCCCAGATGATCGTAACCCGGTCACTTCCGGCAGTGCCTGCTCCGAAGTTAACCGTAATGCTGGCTGGGCTGGGTGCGGATGTCCATGTGCTCGGGTCGTCGTTGTTGCCGACCTTGAAGGTAAAGTCCGCTGCGGTCAGCTCGGCCGGGAGATTATGTATGTCGATTATGACGCCGTTAATCCCACGGCTGAAGCTTGTGTAGTTGGCGAAGCTGGTAGCCTGGCCGGGCAGTAGGGCCTTCTTATCGGGAGCGATGGCTGAATCATCTGCGGCGTTTGCGGCAGGGTCGTTCCCGTCGAAGCTTGAGTTGTTGTAGAATACGTATCGGCCTGAAATGGTTGCGATCGGTAGGTATTCGATCGCCCCGATATCGATGGCCGGGCCGAATATTCGCGGGTTGCCTTTGATGTCGGTTACAAGCGGCACGCCCGCAGCATCGACGGCCAGTGCATCGTCACCGGCGTCAACAGCTGGGCTGTCAGCGGTGAGTCGCAAGTCGCCGTAATCGTCATCTGCCGTGCCCCATACGCCGTCAGGACCAGCCGATGGATTCCGCACGAACATCGGATCTACGCCGATCAGGTTGTTGCTGCCGTTCCAATTGCCTAGATTGTTTGGCACTGTATTCGTCACAATAGAGTTATTGATCGTTAAGGTGCCGACATTGTTAATCCCATATGCCGTCACATTCGTCAGCGTCATCGCGCCATCGGCGTTAAAAATCTCACTGATAATTGAATTTGTCAGGATCGATGTTCCACCACTACTGGTTATCCCAGCAGCGAAAGAAGCGATGTTCGCACGGACTATCGAGTCTATAAGTGTCATCGTGCCATTACTGGTTACGATACCACCACCCAATAAGGCCTCGTTTTCTGAGACTGTCACCCCAGTAAGTGTCATCGTGCTGTAATTGTATATCCCACCGCCGCTTTGGGAGGCAAAATTCCCGCTGAGATCCACATTTGTCAGAGTTGCCTGCCCACTATGGTTGTAAATGCCGCCGCCATGATAGCCGGCTGAATTATCGCTGATGGTCCCCCCTGAAAAAGTCATTATTTGCTCATTATAGATTCCACCGCCTTCATCGCTTGAATTTCTGCTGACAGTCGAGTTCGTTAGCGTCAATGTGCCGCCATTGAATATCCCGCCACCATACGTTGGAACACTTCCCGAGACCGAATTATCGCTGACAACTGAGTTCTCCAAGGTCAGGATACCTGTAATGGAATTGTAAATTCCTGCACCACAGATACCGCCCGTGTTCCCACTGATATCGACGTCATTCAGTGTTAGTGTGCCATAATTGGAGATCCCGCCGCCAGCAAGCCCTGCCCCATATGCTAAGGTGGTGTTTCCGCTGACAGTCCCGCCAGTAAAGGTCATCGTTACGGAGTTGAAAATTCCTGCACCAGCAACGGCCTTATTTCCGCTGATAGTCACATCCATCAGAGTGATATTCCCCGCGTTTAAAATTCCACCGCCATAAAACGCAGTAACACCTCCATTGCTGTTAACAGTCACATTCATCAGTATCATCGTACCGTTACTATGTATTCCAGAGCCATATGCTGCCTTGTTCTGGATTACAGTCACATTCATCAGTATCATCGTACCGTTATTGTTGTATATTCCACCGCCTCGGTTAGTAGCTGAATTTTGGCTTATCGTCATATCAGTAAGTTTCAGCGTGCCAAGGTTGTGGATACCACCACCACTGGTTCTTGTTATTCCACCCCTAATCTTCAAGCTGCTAAGTGAAACTACTACTTCAGCCCCATCGATTTTCATGACCCGACTGTCCCCATTGCCGGTGATGTCAAGTATGTCTTGCCCCAGGCCGAGGATCTCAACGTCATCGGTTATCTCAAGCTGCGTTCCGCCAAGAACGATCGTAAGCGGATTGCCCGTGCCGGCTTCAGCCTGGAGTGCGGCTGCGTCGAAAGTGATCCGGTCGATATCTTCACTGCTGCCGGCGAGAACGTCGCCCGTTACAGCTGTGTTGGTGTTGGCTGCTTCGAGGGCTTCGCGCAGAGTTACCACGCCATCATCGGCGACAACGTCTGCCAGGCTGGTAACAACGAAGTGAGTTGAATGGTTTTCATACGCGCCGATATCAACGGACGAACCGTAGACCCGCGAGAGGCCGCGAATATCAGTCGCCAGCGGAACCAAATCTGCATCAACTGCCAGGTCGTTATCACCGGCATTGATGGCCGGGCTGCCTGGTCTCAGGCGAAGATCTCCGTAATCGTCATCGGCAGTTCCCCATTCGCCGTCATCACCCGCATTCGTATTCCGCACGAACAGGGGATCGAGGCCAATCAGGTTGTTGCTGCCAGCAAAGGATCCGAAGGTGTCGGCATCTGTTCCCGCCTCGTTCAAGGCAACGATTGAGTTATTGAGTGTTAGCGTGCCGCCATCGCGGTAAATCCCTCCGCCAGAGACTCCAGTGCTGTTTCCGCTGACAGTCGTATTCGTCAGTGTTATCGTGCCGTCATCTATGTATATCCCACCGCCGGAGGTCTCGGAGTAATTGCCTCCTACAGCTACATTGGTTAGCGTAATTCTTCCACTACGATCGGAGATAAAACCGCCACCGTACCGGCCCGCCGTGTTTCCGCTTATAGTGGTGCCAGTCAGTATCATTGTTGCTCTATCGTTGTATATCCCACCGCCGTCGGTTCCCGCAGTATTATCGGTGATCACTACGTTCGTTAGCTCAAATCCACCAGACCAGCTACAGATTCCTCCGCCTCTCCAGCCGGCAGTATTTCCGCTGATAGTTACATCGGTAAGGAACTGATAACCTCCACTGCTGCTGATTCCTCCTGCGGATTCGATGGCGGTGTTCCCGGTTATCGTAACGCCTGTCAGATATATAACCCCGTTATAGTTAGATATCCCGGCCCCGCCCTCGGCCGAGTTGCCGCTTATTGTCATTTCTGTTAGCGTCATATCGGTATTGTAATTACGAATACCACCGCCGCCGCTGCCAGCGTGGTTTTCGCTAATAGTTACGTTAGTCATCGACCAGTCGCCGGAATCAGTGTAAATTCCGCCGCCTGTATCGTCTGCCGTGTTACCACTTATTACAGCGTCGATCAGAGTAAAATTACCATCAACGCTGAATATTCCACCCCCCCCATATTTGTCTGACGAATTGTCCGTGATAGTTACCGTTGACATCGAACCGTTTCCATCACGGCTGTAAATCCCGCCTCCTTGAGCGCCAGCGGTATTGTCAGTGACAGTAACATTCGACAGGGTTAACAACGATTTTTGGTTATTGATCCCACCGCCCTGATACAAGGCCGAATTGCCACTGACGGTGACGTCTGTCATCGTCAGTTCGCCTTGGAGATGATAGATTCCACCGCCCTGAGCACTAGAGTTTCCACTGATTGTTACGTTTGTCAGTTCAAGTGATCCAAATTGGCTGAAAATTCCCCCGCCATGGTCTCTCGTGTTGCCTCCCGTGATAGTCAACCCGCTAAGCGAAACGGTCTTATCTTTTCCGAAGATGTGCATTACGCGGCTGGTTCCGCCTGCATCTATCGTCAGTCCTCCTATCGAGTCGGCATCCACGGTGACGGATTCATATATGAATAAATTTTGACCACTCAGATTGATCGTTCCACCAGTGAGTGAAGATGCAAATGTCACATTCGGCCCAACGTTTCCTAGCATCACATGCGCCAGCGCCTCACGGAGCGACGTCTGGCCATCGGTTATATCAAACGAATCAGCCAGTGTGGTTACTACCGCAGATGGAGCTTCAAGTTCAGCATTCGGCACGCCTTGATATTCATAAGCTCCAAGGTCAATAGCCCCATCCCAAACGCGGTTATTACCGGCAAGATCAAACGGAATCGGCTCGGCCGTGTCGCTGTCACCATCGAGATCGAACTCGTCGGCAGGGAGCAAAGATGCATCACCAGCGTCGATAGCTGGGCTCGTTCCGGAAAGTCGATAATCACCAGCGGCGGCATCGACGAAACCAGGATCGAACCCTATCAGGTTGTGATGTCCCTCAAATGGGCCACGAATATGAGGTGATTCCCAAGCAGAATTTAAAGCTACGATGCTGTTGTTGATAGTTAACTCGGCATCTATTGTGAATATTCCGCCCCCGATGCCTTGCTCCCCTTCGGCAGAGTTCCCACTAATAGTTACGTTTGTCAGATCAACTGATCCATAGAAGCTGAATATCCCTGCGCCGTAACCGTGTTCCCCTGAGGTAGTGTTTCCAGTGACAGTTACGTTTGTCATTATCAACTCGCCTTCGGAAATGCTGATTCCACCCCCGCGGCTATTACTGCCTGAAGTAGCGTTATTGCTGACAATTACATTCGTCAGAATCATAGTTTCTGTGTAGTTTCTAATTCCTCCGCCACTGGTATGACTGTTTGATGTGGAATTTCCGATGACAGCTACATCAGTCAGCATCAAAGTTCCGTTTTCCTTCAATATCCCGCCGCCGCCGCCAGTACCGCTGCTTCCGCCCGTAATTGTCATGCCGCTAAGTGATACCTGGTTCGCATCTCCAATGTACATAACCCGGCTGGTTTGGTTGGCATCAATTGTAAGAATATCTTGGCCCAAACCGATGATCTCGATGTCGTCGGTTATCTCCAACTCTGTCCCGCCGAGGACGATCGTCAGCGGATTGCCAGGGCCGGCTTCGGCTTGAAGGGCGGCGACATCGAATGTGATCCGGTCGGTTCCTTCACTGCTGCCGGCGATAACGTCGCCCGTTACGGCGGTGTTGGTATTGGCAGCTTCGAGAGCTTCTCGCAGCGTTACAACGCCGTCGTCGGCTACAACGTCGGCCAGACTCGTTACTACGTACTCCGTGCCCGATAGCAAAAGTCGCGGTTCGAGTTTCTCGTACAGGGGCAGCGCAGGAGAAAGACTATGGTCGGTGAGTTTAATGACTAGCCTCCATTGGCTGGGTAAGTTCCAGTCCTTCAAAAATAATGTCGGGTATCGACTAGCCAACATTCGCAAAACAAGCCTTGGCTGGGAGTTATCCCAACAGGCTAGATTACTTAATAATAACATATTTTCCGGTTTCGCCAAGGCCCAAGTAATTTTTCCACCGCTGTAAATCCGGGACGTTCAAGCCTGCCTCTTACGAGACGAGTTTTTGTTACATAACGGAGACCGGCGGGATTCCGCTGCGCGGGC